>Ga0316206_1000721_pt1 | contig 38313 bp, 43 predicted proteins | sample 6monthpyrite_MG_FD_204942 | JGI IMG/M metagenome (GOLD analysis project Ga0316206, IMG submission 204942) | Microbial mat bacterial communities from mineral coupon in-situ incubated in ocean water Damariscotta River, Maine, United States -... | ecosystem: Environmental > Aquatic > Marine >...
AGATGATATAACTTTCGATTTTGATGGTAGTGATCTTAGTATTCAGTATGGTGTGAATGATAGTATTCTTGTTCAAAACCAAAGTAATGTAAATAATGCAATTGAGCGTTTTGAGCTTAGTGATGGAAACTTCTTGAGTAATAGTGATTTAGATCTAATGATTCAACAGCTTAACGCGTATGCTGTTGATAATGGAATAGACACCTTGAATAATGATACAATCCGAAATAACGAAGAAATGATGCAAATTGTTACTTCATCGTGGAATGTATAGCGAAAGATATTTTACTACATACCAAGGAATCTGTAGAGTTGATATTATTGTTCATAGCAGCAATGGTGTCAATATGAAGAAAAGATATACCTTATTAGAGAACATGAAAATATTAAACTAAAGGGCTTTGTTGAATTCGATAAGAATGTGCATTATTATCATTCTCTTGGGAAGAAGTGTAATTCAGATACAAGACATAGACTCTATAACAGTATCTATGATGTGCTTGATACTTTAAAGGCAATTTGTGATTTTAAGGTAAGTTATACTTCTACGCTACTGAACTAAGTGAATTAATGATGCTTCTTTACTCAGTATCCACTTTTCCCCGTAGGCTTTTTTTCTGTGAATGTTTTTTCTTAGAGTTGAGTCGTCGCTTTACTGAGCCTTTAGTCGGCTTAGTCGAAACACGTTTCTTTTGAACCTTGTTAACACTTTTGATGAGCTCAGCAAGACGTTCCATTGCCTCATCTCTATTTTGTTCTTGACTACGGTGTTGTTGCGCTTTGATGACAATGATACCTTCTTTGGTGATACGTTTGTCTTTGAGCTCAAAAAGTCTTTCTTTATAGAACGCTGGCAAAGAAGACTCGGCAATATCAAATCGAAGGTGCATAGCAGCAGAGACCTTGTTAACCTTCTGCCCACCAGAGCCCTGCGCACGAATAGCCGAGAAGTCCATTTCGCTATCACTTATACTGACGGTGTTTGATACCTTTAGCATTGCTTTCCTTTGATTAAACTATTATACTTATTCAATGTTTGATAGCTGTTGATTTTTAAGGATAAAATGAAAATTGGGTATCTGACACTTTTTTGCTTTTTTATTTGTATAGGTTAACTTTATAAGCGTAGAACTACGATCTAAACCAAATACTTTATCCTTCGTTATAATGTCAAAAAAATGGAAAAACTATGTTGTTTGATACAGAACTTATAGAGGGTACACTTGTTAAACGCTATAAGCGTTTTTTAGCTGATGTGAAACTTGAAAATGGAGAAACTATTACCGCACATTGCCCTAATTCTGGTTCTATGAAGGGCTATAAAGAAGAGGGGCTACGTGTTTGGCTGAGTAAGAGCAATAATCCTAAACGAAAATTAGCTTATACCTGGGAGATGGTGGAAGACAGCTCGGGAGAGAAGGTTTTTGTTCATGCAGCAAAGGCGAATACTCTGGTTAAAGAAGCCATAGAACAAGGAAAAATCAAAGCACTTCAAGGCTATGATAAAATTTGCACTGAAGTAAAATACGGAAGTCAAAACAGCCGAATAGACCTTCTTTTAGAAAAAGACAATGAGAAGTGTTATGTGGAGGTGAAGAGTGTGACGATGAAAGAGGGAGATACAGTTATGTTTCCTGATTCGGTAACTACGCGGGGACAAAAGCACCTGTAAGAGCTTATGGAAGTTAAAGCTGGGGGAGACAGAGCCCTTCTTTTCTTTGCCGTGTTAAGAGAAGGGGGAAAGGGCTTTTTACCGGCTTATGAGATTGATCCTGTGTATGCACAACTTTTGCAAGAATCAAGAGATAAAGGGGTTGAAGTTTTAATCTATCAAGTAGCCTTTAAAGACTTAGAAATAAGCTTGGAGAAAGAGATTGCTTTTGCATCAGAGTAATGAGGCTAAGCACATGCATGTTTTTGATGCGTTTTTTAAAAGACTTCAAAGACGTGCCTCAAGGGATCAAGCCTTTAATCCCTACAAAAATCCACACTTACTGGCTAACCTAAAGCGCTATTTCGAGTACCTTTATGAGCTTAATCAAGATCATATCTTACTTATCGGTGAGGCTCCGGGCTATAAGGGGTGTCGTTTGACGGGTATTCCTTTTAGTAGTTGTGAACTCATTCAAAGATCAGAGCATAAGCTTTTTAAGCATCTTAGAGAAAAGATTGTTTTACAAGAGCATGCCAGTGAAAATACAGCTGCCATGGTGTGGGAACAATTAGAAGACAAAAGTATCGTCCCCATTTTTTGGAACGCCTTTCCCTTCCACCCCTTTACTAAAGGCAAACAGAGTTCTAACCGAGCACCTAGTGCTAAGGAAATCGAAGAAGGGCAATGGTATATCAAAGAGTTAATTAAAATATTTGAACCCAAAACCATAGCAGCCATTGGAAGAAAGGGTGAACTAGCCCTTCAAAAGCTCGACCTGAAAACAGAAATTAAATACATTAGACATCCTTCTTATGGAGGAAAATCAGATTTCATTAAACATATAAATGAAGTTATGCGTTTAAATACTTAAGAGGAGCAACAACGAATGACCACGTTTTCATTGTATCTGCCAACTGGGTTGTTATATTTACTTCTTGTTGTTGAGAAAGCTAGAAGAAAGATGATTGGGGAAACTGTTTATGTGATAAACTTTCATTTATAAGGATTATCATGAAAGAAAATCAGAAAATAACTACATACCCAAACAGTAAAAATATAAAAATTGAAACATATCAAGATGGTGATACCTTTATTACAAGGCATTTCTATAATGGTAAAGATGCATATGTTAAAGAATTTATTTCCATAAAAGATGGAATGAAAACAGTTAAGCATAACACTGAAAAAGGTGTTACCTCAAAACTAGAACATTTTGTAGATGACAAGAGACAGGGGATAGAAACAAAATACTTTATTTCAAAAGCTGATGGCAGTGTAAAAAGTGCTAAAACTTACGATAATGGCAAGTTACATGGTGAAAATATAACGTATAATGAAAGTGGTAAAATAATTAAACATGAAGTTTTTGCTGTTGGAAAACTTGTATTAAAATACTTACGAGAAGATGATGGTAGTAACGAGATAACAAGTATTGAGATTCTTGATCAAGACAATGTAGGAAATTTACCAATGCAAGAATATGAAAAACTACAAAGATTGAATAGTTAATCTTTATGGATAAAAATGAAATAAATAAAGCAATCCAAACCTTTATGCATCCAACGGTATATACTGGGGCAAAGCCCCTGTTTCTTGTGGCTGAAGAGTTGGCTACTCTGGAGCATACCGGGGATGTCATTGATGCGGTTTGGGTGCACTGGGATGATGAAAACAAGGGCGAATTTTCTTATATCACTAAGTTTGCGGTTAAAGGGAAGATTGTAGACCGCAATTATTATAGTAGTGAAGAGATGGCGCCGTTTAAGGATCGACTTGCTCTGCCTGAGAGAGATAACCTCGAGAAAATGATTTTACACCGTACTATAAAGCAAGAGATAGAAGAAGTGATAGCTAAACGACATGCTCTTTCGGATTACATTAAAAAAGACTTTGATGATTTAGGAAAAATCGTAAAGGAAGGACAGGAAGTCTTTGTTTTTAAAAAGGGGTATGGAGAGTGGTTTGATCCATTTAATGAAATAAATATTGATTCTCCCTATACCATAGTTGATATAGATGACACGTCGCTTGGAAATGGAGAATATAAGCTAAAGCAACTCAAAACAGGTCTCATTAAAAAGTATGTCATTAAGAATGAATTTTATGGTTATATTGTAGGTGGTAAAGCGGAAATAGCGGGTTTACAGTTAAGAGACGAAAGCTACCAGAAAACAATTGAGGCAATGAAAGCGGAAGCGAGAAGCGTTCTCGCCAGCATTGAATGGCTTTCTCTTAACGATCTTCGCATCAAGTCAATCAAAGAAAAATTGCCAAGACATCCTTTTGAGGACTATTTTAACTACGTTAAAAAGGGAGATGAACGTAAAGTCTACCCACCAGAAAACCTGATCAAAGCGCTTGAGGTCATTGTTGCAAAACATATGCCTAAATTAAAAGGTCCTATGGGTGTTCACTATGTTCCCATTGATAACCTTCTATATTTGTTTCATGAGATCATACCGAGAGCGGATGCCCTTCTTGCATTAGAAGCATGTGATATTATTCATGAACCTTCAGCTCTCCTACTTGGTTTTGATGGGAAGCGTGAACTTCCGCCTAAGTTTTCAGTGTCAATAACGCATATAGCTGATGCATACAAGAAGTTTCCAAGTTTTATTGAGGCTTGTGAACGTTACCTGAGCGAGGGCTGACTTTTTTGTAATCATTTGAGAACTCTAAAATAAAGAAACCTTTATAAATAACAACTACTTTTTTAAAAGTATGCCTGTTTTGCTTATAATAACTATACTTTCATAATTTAATAATCTAAAGGAAATACCTTATGTATACAGTACAAATGGAACAAGAATGCGGATGTTTTAAAAAAAGTGAATACTCAAATAATACTTCATTTAAAACGCAGCAGGAAGCCTATGCTTATTCAAACATTGTAGCTGAACTTATGAATGAAGAGTTTTGTGGTAAACATACTTTTTATTCTCAACCGGCTGAAGGGAATAACTTTGTTATTAGAGTCGCTATCAATGCTACGGCTGTTTCTGGTTGTAGTACGGGGGTAAGTTGTGATGTTGGTTGTGGCTCTACTGATGACTGGTCTCTTGAATCTACGGACATTGCTACGAATGAGAGCTGTGGCACGGGTTGTGGCTGTTCTTAGCTGACAGTACCCTTCTTTGGGGAAGGGAAAGCTCTCCCCTCGCTCAACCGCTACGTTTGAGTAACTTTAATAAAAGAACCTTTTTTAAGTCACTTAAATAACTAATACCACCTAAAGAGTATTACAGTATAGTCACGCTTATGAAAAAAACAAATGAACTCATTACAAAAGATATCAAACAATTAATCTTTCAGATCGCAATACCTTCTAGCATTGGGATGTTTTTTAACACCATGTACAATGTAGTCGATACCTTTTACATCGGTCAAATATCTACGGAAGCCATCTCTGCTCTTACTTATAGTTTTATGATCTTTTTTATGCTTTTATCGATAAGTTTTGGGGTGTCCTCTGCCATTACAGCCTATGTTGGTGGCGCACTGGGTAAACACAAGAGAGAGATGGCACGTATCTATGCTTCAAATGGCATAAGTTTGTTTATGTTCATCTCTTTTGTTTTGTCTATTGTGAGCTTTTTATTTTTAAACGATATATTTGTCTTAATGGGGGCATCCGGTAAGGTTTTAGAGTATGCACTTGAATATACCTATATCATACTTCTAGGCATCGTTCCTATGCTTATAGGCTTAGGCGCCAATGCCGTCTTAATTTCCCTTGGGGACACTAAAAGCTATAGAAATATTTTGATCATCGGTTTTATTTTAAATGTCATTCTTGATCCATTATTTATATACGGGTTTTATTTTATTCCTGCGCTTGGACTCAGCGGGGTCGCCCTGGCAACCGTGTTAATTCAATGTATAACACTTTTTTATATGCTGTATAAACTTTATAAGACAAAGCTTTTTGATATAGCTGTATTTTTCAAATCCATTCCAAATATAAAAGCATTTAAACATTTAACCAGCCAGGCTGTTCCTACCAGTATTAATATGTTCTTGATGTCTTTTGGAAGTATTATCACGATGTACTTTGTATCGACGTATGGCTTTAAGGCGGTTGCTGCATTTGGGATAGGGTATAGGGTTGAGCAGATCATCTTGCTTCCTATGTTGGGACTAAATACAGCCGTTATCTCTATAGTGTCAAACAACTTTGGTGCTAAAAACTTCAATAGAATAGATGAGGTTATCCATAAAGCGTTAAAGTATGGCTATATAATGAGTGCCTTTGGGGTTGTTCTTATCGCATTGTTTGGCAAGTACATGATTATGGTGTTTGACACAGATGCCCAAGTGGTAGATATTGCCTACCCGTATATCATATTTGAGAGTTTTATATTTTTTGCATTTATCACATTGTTTGTAGCAAACTCTACGCTTCAAGGCATAAAAAATCCATTTATGATACCGTATATCAGTTTTTATAGACAGATATTTATGCCGCTTATCTTCTTTTCTTTGGTGGTGAATGTTTTTAATCTGTCCATTATATATTTATGGATAAGTATGTTTATCATTATTTCCAGTGCGGCAATCTATATGAGACTATATGTGAGAAAACAATTAGTACTTGCTAAAGCTAAAGCGAAGAATATAGGGATGAACTGAGTGCAATACCTGGTTTTCCAGATAAAGCAATAGACATTATCTTGCGCTATTTAGCTATAATCTCAAGCATTATAGACGTCAAGAAATATTTCAAGAATAGGAAGAAAAATGTTTCCAGGAAAAAAGCTAAGAGAAGGCTTCTCAATGAAAGTTGAGGGGATACATCTTAACCGTCCAGACTTACATAACATAGCAGCAGAACTAGGCATCGGCACCAGAGATGTACTTACAAAAGATGGAATACTTACTATTTATAACACATCTGAAACTTGCCAGGAAATTGTAAACGATAATGCTTTAGCCACCTTTGTCTCAATGGCACTGGATATCTCTGCTGAAGATATAAGTCAGATAGAAGCAGTGGTAGAAGTACCTGTTAAAATAGAATTTGACCCGAGTGATTTCGAGGATGATGAAGACGATGACTAGTGTATAAAAAAGGATAGAAGATGACAGAATTACAAGAAGCGTTCCTGAATGAACTGAAGAGTAACCCGAAATTTACAGTAGCTGAGTACGCAGCCTTATACGTAAAGCATAGTAAGATAGCAATTGAAGATGAAATAAGCAATGGGGCAGATGAGCAAAGAGCAAAGGCTATGGGTAACTATTATACGGTTGCTGTCTTGTCTAACTTCATAAACAGTGAAAATAAACTTTCTCGCATCATAGCTTTTGCAGAGACAGGTGTGAAGTACTAGAATTTTTGTTTGCTTCTGTCTAGTAATTGAAGATTAAAGACTTGTCACTTTTCCTTGCTTTAAAAAATGACATTTATCAATATTTTGTTTTAAACTTCATACTATAATAAACAAAAAAAGGAGTTCTCATGGCATTAGTTTACGTTGAACAGCTGGAAGAGATGAATGTTGAGCAGATGCAAGAAACACACGAAAATGAGATCAAGATTCTTAATGCGATTGATAACCTTGCTATATCATGTGACCGGGGTGAAGCGACACAAGAGGAACTCGTACAAAAGATAGATGAATATGTAGAACATGTTCATAAACACTTTGCCAATGAAGAACGCTTGATGCAAAAATATGGTTTTCCATCGTATGATATGCATAAAACGGCGCATGATATGTTTCTGGAAGAACTGCAGCAGGCTATAAAATACTGGAAAAGATATGAAGATATCAATAAGATCACTAACTTCATACGTAGAACACCGGAGTGGATCATGTTGCATGTCAATACCGTAGATGTCCCCACTGCAAATTTCCTTGCGAAGAAAATGGACAGTGCTGATAATTGATATGAGAGCTTATAAAACTCTCTGATCCAAAACAAAATCGACGATTACATGAATAAAGGTTTGTATCGTTTGGTTAGCATCAACACTGAAGACTGCCAGCTCCTTATAGGTGTTTATACGCTGTGTGAACAAGGCTCTGGCTCTAGCTTCATCTTGAAGTAAAGGGCGTTTCGCATGTTCTTTTTTTGATAAGCGGTTCAAGATGACGTCAAAGTCAGCATCGATGTATATGATAAGCGACTTTTCCGGGATAGAACTGTAGATAGGCAGCCCTCCGCCTGTAGCAATTATTTGACCCGTCTTTTGAGTGAGTTCATCAATGCATTTTTGCTCAAGTGAGCGAAAATACGCTTCGCCTTTGTTTTCAAAAATATCAGTAATACTGCTGTTTTGCTCTGATTCAATAAGCGTATCCACATCCACAAAATTTTTATGCAGTTGCCTTGCAAGGATTTTACCTACACTGGTCTTACCACTTCCCATAAAGCCGATTAAGACTATATTATCGTAGACCAATGTGTACTCCTAGCATTAGCTTAGACATTTGGAAAATCAGCTTTGTAAAAATGATGCACAGGTCCGTGTCCATGTCCAAGAGATTTGTCTTTACCTGTCTCTATCGCCATGTTAAGATACTCACACCCTTTGATACAGGCATCTTCTAAACTATATCCTAAGCCTACATAGGTCGCAATACTCGATGACAAAGAACACCCTGTTCCATGGGTATTGATGGTTTGTACTGTCTTGTTATGGATGATAGTTGTCTTTTTGGTTTTGTAGTTATATAGTATGTCTGTCATGGTATCGGTAAGTTCTAAATGCCCGCCTTTGAGTAAGACAGAAGTATGGTACAACTCTGCTAGTTCTTGCGCGGTCGTTTGAATGTTTTTTAGATCTATTTTATGTCCGATAAGCAACTCGGCTTCAGGGATGTTAGGTGTTATAAGCATAACCTTGGGTAAAAACTTTTTGAGACTTTGTACCGCGTTATCATTCAGAAGCTTATCGCCTGAGGTGGCTATCATCACAGGGTCAAATACAATATCTGTTATCTTATACGCTTGCAAAGTATCTTGTACCGCCTGTATAACTTCAGATGAGTGAAGCATACCTATTTTAACACAGGAAAAATTGATGTCATCAAAGACCGCTTTCATCTGCATAATGATGTGTGGCACTGGGATGGGGTGTATATCCGTCACACCCTGGGTGTTTTGTGCGGTGCTTGCGGTAATGACTGAGGCCGCGTAACCACCATTTGCGCTGATGCTTTTGATATCGGCTTGGATGCCCGCGCCCCCTCCCGAATCAGAACCGGCTATGGTGAGAATAGGGCAGTAGGGTTTACTCATATTTTCCATGCCTCTTGCTTATGCGCAGAATCCCAAAACATCCATTCCAGCTTCGATGTCTTGATAAAGACCTCTTCCATTTTGGCCAGGCTTTGGGGTGAGGCTGTCAATGCATAGGTGTTGACAATGTTTATGGCTTGCTCTACTGCTTCGGCAAACTCGTCACTGGCATAGGTATCTATCCACGCTTGATAAGGGTTTGAACCTTTGTTCGTTTGGGTCTTGAGGATAAAGTCACCGACTTCTTTGTAAATCGTAAAACAAGGCAGTACGGCGGCCGCTCCTATCTCTACAGACGCATTGTTAACAATGCGCGCAAGGTAGGAGTTATACAGCTCACAGGTGGGAGAAGGCTCAGGGTTCTTGTACTTCTCTTCTAAGAACTCTTTGTGCAAGGCATCTTCAACTTGTATGATACCTGTAGCCGATTCATAAAAAAACTGTGTATCTTTATGGTGATGACATTTACTGCCTACGGCGACTAATGCTTTTTTATACTCGCTAAGATAGAGGGAATCTTGATTGACATAAAAACCAAAAGTGTCTTTATCAAGAGTAGCGTGGGTGAGTTCAGTGACGAAGTCATGGGAGATGATAGCTTGAAAGATCTGTTCTGTTTTAGCGCGTGTTTGTTCGTACCAGTTTTGCATGATGTGCCTTGAAATTATAAGTAGGAAATCATAGCAAATCATTCTAAAAAAAGGATGAGATGAAAAAATTTAATTATTTCATCTCCTTCCCTATAATAATTGTATTACTCGTCATCCTCTTCATCTTTAGCCATCTCCGCACGGATTTCATCCATATCAAGACCTTTAACATGGGTTATAAGCTTGTCGAAGGCCTCTTCGGGTAGGGAGCCTGCTTGGTTCAGTAAGATGATGCCATCTCGTACTACCATAATTGTAGGAATTGAAGTAATACCATATTGTGTTCCAATAGCTTGTTGCTCTTCAGTGTTGACTTTTCCAAACACAACATCTGGAAACTGATCTGATACCTTTTCAAAAATAGGAGCGAACTGGATACAAGGGCCACACCACGGTGCCCAAAAGTCGATGATTACAATTTCATTGCTGTCAAGTGTTTCGTTAAAGTTTTTTGTTGTTAAATCTATATATGCCATAGTATGTGACCCTTATTAAGTTGTTTTACTCTTTAATAAAGTGATATTGAATCACTTTTATCGAGGTGTCTTTTGTAGTGAAATGGAGTATAACATAGCGATTATTCTTCTTCTCTTAATATTATAATTTAGATAAGTAATATTTATGTTAGTTTAATCTATGACGAACAACTAAGTTTAATGTTCTTGGACTCTAGTGGTGCGGATTTACATAAGTGCTCTAGTTCTGGGTGCTCATCAAAGGGGGCTAAAGCTACTTTGAGTAATTCATTTACCATCTCAAAGTCATGTTCTTGCGCTTTTTCAATAGCCTCATGGAGTATATGGTTCTTAAGTATAAACTTTGGATTTACGGCTAGCATCTTGTTATGGCGCTGAGCTTCACTAAGAACCTCTTTTTCGAGGCGTTTACTGTATCTATTTAACCACTTATCGAGAGGTTCTCTGTTAACACATAGATCTAAAATATCTGATTTATTGCTAGTAAAACGGGAAAGCTTTCTGAAGAACTCTGTGTAGTCTATGCCTGCATCGCCTAATGCTCTAAGCATTTCTCGAGAGAGTTCTTTGTCATCATCGTGTTGTGTAAAGAGACCCATCTTTTCAAGCATGATCTGCAAATAAACCTTTTCATAGGTACTTCTAAAAAGATCATCAAGCACCTCTTCTGAGAACTCATAGTCTAGTATAGGGGAGAGTGTACGAGCAAGCCTATCTAAATTCCAATGAGCACTTTGTGGTTGATTTCTAAAACTGTAGAGACCTTGCTTATCGGTCTCATTACAGACATAATTTGAATCATACGAGTCTAAAAATGCAAAAGGCCCATAATCTATGGTTCTGCCATCTATACACATATTGTCTGTATTCATTACACCATGGTTGAAACCAACACTTTGCCACGCGGCTATGGTTCTTGCTGTGTTTTTGACTATTTCAGTATACATCTTTAAATAGATATCCTCACTGCCTCGCAGGTAGGGGAAACTCTCATCTATAACATAATCAGCAAGTTCTTGAAGTTTGTTGTGCTCTCCTGTAGCATTAACGTATTCAAATGTTCCAAAGCGAACCCAGCTAGGTGATAAGCGTAATACGATGGCACCTTTTTCCCACTGTTCTCTGCGTACATCTGTATCGCTTCCTATAAGTGCCAAGGCGCGCGAGGTTTCAATACCAAGACCATGCATCGCCTCACTCATCAGGTACTCACGTATGGATGAACGTAGGACAGCTCTTCCATCACCAAGACGAGAGTAAAGGGTAAGTCCAGAACCCTTCAGTTGCAGGTTCTGTCCATTGGCCTTGCCCAGGTTTATGACTCTTCCATCACCTAAACGTCCTGCAAACTCACCAAACTGATGTCCCGCATAGCACATCGAAAAAGTTTCACATCCGTCGAGTTTTGTTTTCCCGTTTATAATATTAATCAGCTCAGAATCAAGGGCTATATCTTCATCGATGCCTAAAAGTTTTGCAGCACTGTGCGAAGTAGAGATAAGAAAAGGATTATCTAAGGGTGTTGGGTCAACTTTGTTGTAAAAAATAGGGTCCAGGTTTAAATACGGTGTTGTTAGTTTTAAGTTTGAAAATTTCATGATGAGTTTTTATCAAGTTACCTATTAAAACTTGCTACGTATTAAAATTGTATTATATTTTTAGGATGTTATTAAGATAAACTCGAAAATATTATACATAACATTTTATCTTCTAAAGACTAATACATAAGCGATGCCTCATATCTCTGTAAGCGTTTCACTAGAAAATTAGATGAAAGAATGAAAACATTTAGCGTAAAGGAATACAATAAATTAGTTATGTACTTAGGTATATAAGTTATAAACTTTATTTGTATGATTTATTTTTATCTTTAAGTGGTATTTTAAACAAAAAGGAATAGAATTGACCTAGATACCTCCATAACATGAAGGGGAGAAATTATGAATACTATATCTAAATATGCAAACTTACAAGACAAATTACCAAACCTACAGCCTGTATTGCTGGATGCCATCCAGACTGATTTTTTAGAAGTGCAGAGTATTGACAGGAACTGTGAAAAATTTATAGGTGCCTGTGAGAAGATACCTCAGTTAAATGAGGCGTATTGTGTTGTTTATTCAAAGTTTGTAAAAAAAAGTGATCATCGGTATGAAAAGTTTATTTTTTTAGATGAGACAGGCAAAGAGGTTTGTGTTGTCAACGGACAGGAAATGGAACTTTATGGTCTTTTGAGCTCATGTATGAGTTTGGAATTAAGCAAAGAATATGAAGCCGCTATGGCTTCACATACTGTATAAGAGACTCTCTTCGAGTCCCTTCTTTCATACACTTATTTTATAACTTATTTTTATAGTGGAACACCCCTTGCTATCTGACTTCTAAATAAAGGAGTTATCATGCATAGTACAGTAGTTGAACATTTAAGTGGATATCCACAAAAATTAGTTGATTTACAATGGCTTGAAAGTGAGCTTCATGATGTGAATCAAGATGAGGTCAGCCTTGATTGGAACCGTCAGAAAAAGTGTGTCGAACATAAGTTCTCTGAAGATTGGGAAGTTGAGTATTGCGTTTTAGAACATTGGGCTGATCATGTCGGCGCACGATTTGACATGACGGATGATGCCAATAAAGACGGTTTTTACTCAGCCTTTATCTACCGATAATATAAGGTTTAACCAAAACTCGCCTTTCTTCTCAGGGCGGGTGTCTTCTAATAAAAAGCTCGCTTTTAGTTTAAAAGGGACAGCGCTTAGCAACTTTGTAAAACTCTTTTTCGTGTAAGAATTAAAAAACCTTTCCTCTTTTATAAACTCTTTATCAGCGGCCTTGAATGAGGCATATAATATTCCTTCAGGCTTTAATGCTTGTGCTAACTTATTTAATATCTGTGGCATGTCCTCTTTTTTTACATGCAGAAGCGAAGCAGATGCCCAGATGGCATCAAAATGTTTTTCAAAGGTCATATCTTCAAAGCAGAGTTCTAAAACTTCTTGTTCTAAAAGCTTCGAAGCAAAGTCACACATCTTTTTTGAAGCATCAAAAGCAGTAACCTTATAGCCTTGGTGTTTAAAATAGAGGCTGTCTCTTCCTGAACCACATCCTGCATCAAGTATGTGCACTCCTTTGTGCAGATAGACTTGAAAAGCGTTGTACTGCGTTGACATCTCTTTATGGATAGTATTTTCAATGAACTCCTGCGCATTGTCCTCATAATACTTTTGCGTTGGGTTCATTTTAGCCTGTTATAGATACCTTGCATGACAGGTACTTCGATCTTGTGCTGCTTGGCTTTTAAGATGATGTAATGAGAAAGGCTTTCCAGTTCGTTCTCTCCTTTTGCCTGTATATCAAGCCATAAAGAGCTAGGAGCATCCAAAGGGAGTTTTGAAGAGGTATGAAGTGCCTTGTCTATCTCACTCTCTTCGAGGTCAATGCCTTCGGCTAGAGCAACAGCGTGTATCTCCTTTAAAAGGCGTTGAAGCTCATCGTGATGCTCTTGATAAATAGACCCCATACCTTTTTCATAAAAAGAGGTAAGTGAACCCATTGCGGAGATAAAAAGATATTTTTTCCAGATCTCTTTTTTGATGTCATCTGAAAACTTGACCCGTAAGCCGGCTTTTTCAAAAAGAGGCCCCAAACGTTGTTCAAGTTCAGCGTCAAGCATAAGGGCAAAGACCTTTGTCGCTTTTTTAATATGTCCCGGAGCTATCTTATGTGAGACGATATAGACACAAGCCTCTGTGACTTTAGCCTGTGTAAGCGGATTTAATAACTCCAGGCTGTTGACACCGTTGGCGATAGGGATGATAAGTGTGTCTTTAGTAATTGCCGTCTTCAAAGAAGAGATAGCTGCTTGTGAATGATAGGTCTTGGTACATAAAAAAAGAATATCCACAGGCTTGCTGATACTTTCTCCTGCGTAACTCGGGTAATAAATCCTGTCTTCATCTATCTCAGTGATCTTCAAACCCTTTGTCTCAATGGCTTTAAGGTGCTCTCCACGGGCAATAAAGATGATTTCATGTTCATCTTTGAGCAAGCTAAGTCTTGCTCCGATATACGCACCAACACCACCAAGTCCGACTATTGCAATTCTCATTATCTCTCCTGAAACTAGTTGTAAGATTATATTGAAATCTATCTATAAAAGTCATATAATAAAGAATAGAGGCTTACTGAGGGAACCTTATTAAGTTCTTGCACTGAACAATACATTGTCAGTGAAGTCTTTTGGACTTGTTGAGATGGAGGACATATTATGAATGAAGTGTTGTTGAGTCTGGCTAGAGCATCAATTAAGAGTTCATTCAGGGCAGGCGGGGTTGACACTGCTGGTATAGAAGAAGAGTATCCTGCACTTGCTCACATGGGTGCATCGTTTGTAACGTTGACTCAAAATGGACAGTTGCGAGGCTGCATCGGTTCGATTATCGCGCACAGAAGTCTTTTAGAAGATGTACTCCATAATGCGCGCGCTGCTGCTTTTAATGATCCGCGTTTTAAACCGCTGGAAGAGGAAGAGCTTAGCCGTACCAAGATTGAAGTCTCTGTATTGACACCGCCGAAGATCGTTGAATATGATGATGTCAACGATCTTAGAAATAAGATAAGAGTGGGCATTGACGGTGTTATTCTCAAGGAAGGCTATCATCAGGCGACTTTTTTACCTCAGGTCTGGGAAGAATTGAATGACTTTGATCTCTTTTTTGCCCACCTGTGCCAAAAAGCCGGTCTGGACATGAACTGTTTTCAATCACATCCTGAGATATCTGTTTATCAGGTGCAAAAGGTAAAAGAAGATGAAATTTTATAAGCCGTATAAAGAGACAAAGATGACCTGTCTTCTTTGTCAGCATTACTGTAAGATAAAAGAGGGCAATACCGGCTTGTGCGGAGTCAACAAAAATGTCGACGGAAAAATAGAGTGCCTCGTCTACGGATATCCCTCGGCCATGAATGTCGACCCGATCGAGAAGAAACCGCTTTATCACTTTTTACCGGGGTCAAAGGCATTTTCTTTTGGTACGGTAGGGTGTAATTTCCACTGTCCGTTTTGCCAAAACTGGAGTATCTCGCAGACATCAAAGATCGATAAATCACACTACTTTTCTCCTGAGCGTATTGTTGACCTGGCGCTTGGACATGATTGCCAATCCATTGCTTATACCTATAATGAACCGACAATCTTTTATCCTTATGCCAGAGATGTTGCGCTTGAAGGAAAAAAGAGAGGCTTGAAAAATGTCTTTGTCTCTAACGGCTTTGAATCGAGTGAGGTGATCGATGACATGAAGGGGATCATGGATGCTGTCAATGCCGATCTAAAGTCTTTTAACCCTAAGTATTATAAAAAAGAACTGGGTGGAAATCTGGAGAAGATCTTGGAAAACCTAAAGCATTTTGTTAAAAACGGGATATGGATAGAGGTCACGACCCTGATCGTTCCTACACAAAATGACAGTGATGAAGAACTGGAGAATATTGCCGGGTTTATTGCAAAGGAATTGGGTCTTGATGTCCCTTGGCATGTTACAGCTTTTCACCCTGATTACAAGGAGCAGGAGCTTCCGTCAACCTCGATTGACACACTCAAAAGAGCCTATGCTATCGGTAAACGGTATGGGCTTAAGTATATCTACATCGGAAATGTCAATTATGAGACACCGACACGCTGTCCTTCCTGTGGTGAGGTGCTGATTGAGAGAGATTATTTTAGGCATACAAAAAATCACCTTAGGGGTGCACACTGTCCTAAGTGCGATGAAAAAATAGCAGGAGTATTTGATGAGCAATCGTAATACAAGTGTTGCCGGAACTTTCTATCCGGCTCAAGCTAGCGAGATAAACAGGTATATAGATACCTTTAATCAGGCGATTGAAGGCAAAAGAGAAAAGGTAAGGGCACGAGCGATCATCTCTCCTCATGCGGGTTATGTCTACAGCGGTTTTTCCGCCAATGCCGCTTTTAGTCAGATCGATACTAGCAATATCAAAAGAGTCATTATCATAGGACCTAGCCACAGAGTGTATCTAGAGGGTGCGAGTGTAGCCTTGTATGAAAATTATGAATCTCCCTGCGCTGACCTTAAAATTGATATGCAGTATTCCAAAGGCTTTATCGAAAAGTATGAGGATTTACATTTTATTCCTGAAGCGCATCGTGAACATTCAACGGAAACACAGGTGCCATTTATTGAACATTATTTCAATGATGTCTCCCTTGTGGAGATCGTATACGGTGGTATAGACTACAGGTCCCTGGTCCCTGTTATCGAAGAGGCCTTGGGTGAAGAAGAGAACCTTGTTGTCATCAGTACAGACCTGAGTCATTTCTATACGCTTGATCAGGCTAACAAACTGGATTCTATCTGTTTAGACGCTGTCAAGAAGATGGATATTAATGCTCTTGATATGGGCTGTGAGGCCTGTGGGATGATTGGGGTGAAAGCTGTTTTGCAAGCTTCAAAAAGTAAAGGCCTTAAAACCCGACTGATAGACTATCGGACTTCTTATGATGCGAGTTCAGATTCAAGCAGTGTTGTCGGATATATGTCTGTTCTGATACTTTGAACTCCTGTGTAAATTAAAATGTAAATCTTTAGCACGACCGTTTTTTTCATATTAGAATTTTTTTTTCGGGGCTGTTTTAATTTCTACTGTTATGATAACAACACAGAGGTGTTAGATGAAAATAGTTATTGTGGGATGCAGTGGTTTTGTTGGAATGCAGTTACGATCTTTTTTTGAAAAGGCAGGTAGTCATGTTATCTCCTTGCAAGTCCGAGAAGGCACACAGCTTCAGAGAATGGTAGATGTACTTGAGGGCGTGGATGTGCTGATTAATCTTGCCGGACTATCGATATTTGGCCGATGGAATGAGGCATATAAAAAAAAGCTTTATACCAGTCGTATCGACACAACCTCAAAACTTGTTGAAGCGATGGCATCGTGTAAACACAGACCAAAATGTTTCATCTCCACTTCGGCGGTGGGAATTTATCCTAATGATATTGAGAGTGACGAATATCAAAATGAGGTCTGTGAAAGTTTTTTAGCACATATCTGCAGGGATTGGGAAAAAGAGGCCTTTATGGCAAAGCATTTAGATGTAAGAACGGTAGTTTTGAGATCAGGGGTGGTGCTTGGAAAAGAGGGTGGTATGTTTAAAAAGTTATACTTTCCGTTTTTATTTGGCGTGGGTGGAAAAATAGGAAGTGGAGAACAACCTTTATCGTGGATACATATAGACGACCTGTGTGCTATCTATAAAGTCATAATAGAAGATGAGTGCGCGGATGGAATATACAACCTGTGTGCCCCTGAACCAACGACAAACATTGAATTAACAAAAACACTTGGAAGTCTGTTGTCCAGACCGACTGTCTTCGCTATTCCTGCTTGGATAATTCGTCTTGCATTCGCTGAAGGCTCAACGCTTATGTTGGAGGGGCAAAAGGTATACCCAAAAAAACTTTTAGAGTCGGGGTTTGAGTTCAAGTACCCTACTATCCGTGAAGCTCTAAAAAGTTTCTTTTAATTAAGCTGCTTTTGCAACTGCTTTTTTAACGGCTTTTTTTGCAACTTTTTTAGTTGTAGGTTTTTTCTTTAAAACCAGTTTTGTTACTTTTTTAGTAACTTTTTTAAGCTCTGATTTTTTAACTTCAGCTTTCTTAACTGCTTTTTTTGCAACTTTTGCAACTGCTTTCTTTTTTAGTACTTTTGCCATTTGTGGCTCCTTTTATTGATTAATTTACTTACTAATAGTAATAAATTATGACTATTGTATACTTTTTATACATGAATGTCAATAAAATAAGGAGAAAAGTGATAATATAGGATATGACATTTATAGAATTTAAAAAATTATTACTTGATGCTGAAATAAGTTTGCCTAAGTTTAGTAAGCTTATCAAAGTCAGCGAGAAGAATTTACAGTCGTATAAAAAAAAGGGTGAAGTGCCCAATGCTATTGCTGTAAGTATAAGGTGCTTTGCGAAGTTAAATGAGTTAGGCGTGGATTATCCAGCGATGATTGAAACGCTTGGCCTGGAGGCCAAGACTAAAAAAGGTGTAGGCTTTGCAAAAAAGCTTAAGGATAAGGACGTTTAAACAACGTCTTTAAAAGATCCTACCTTTCCATGGCAGTCCCTTGTTATATCTAAGCTGATCGAAGAACCTGTAGACTTTGAAGAAAAAGGGCATTTTTAATTTATGTATCTGACAATATGAAGCCGATGACTTGGATTTGTAGATGATAGTGTTAACAGCACGTTTTGCTGCCTCGTTAGCGCCTTCCATTGTGGCCAAATCGGTGTTAGTACGTACATAATCCGAAGCGAAAAGTAGATTATGAATACGGGTGTAATCATCAGGACGCATATGCCAAGAGTTGATAACATTCACGAGTAAAGGTTCTGTGTTTTTTGTTTTTTCACCCTCTTTTATTTTAATAGCAGGGTCTAAAAAAGCAGAAAGCAGATAGTCATCTTTGAGTGTGTCCTGAGAATCTTTTGCTAAAGATGCTTTCATCTGTTCCCACACTTCTTTTATGATTTCATCTTCGCTACACTCAGAGGCTTTTTTCTTATTAAAGGTCCCTGGTTCTTCCCACTCCGAGATATCCACAGAGATAATACCTTTGGCATCTCCATCTCCAAATTCATCCATAGGAAAGTCCTTCCAAAACTGTGCCTGAGAGACAGCAGTAAGCGCCCATGGCGTGTCGACAAAGATAGAATGTCCATGCGTGATCTTGATGTCTTTATTGAGATAAAACTGGATTCCATTCATCCAAGCAACATTTTTGGACAGGGGGATGATACTCTTTAGGGTAGGATCTATTTTTATCATATCCTCTGTTATCAGCGGGGCAAACCTATCTACAGGCACTGCGAAGATAAAGTAATCTGCCTCAACGTCAAAACTCTCACCTTTATGCGAGATACTGACTGACTTGATATCTTCGCCTTGCATCTGTATAGAAGTAACGCTATGTTCAAAGTTGTAGATGACACCTTTAGCGGTTAGATACTCAAACCATGGATTTATCCAGACATCGTTGGTAGGACCGTTAAGAAGTCTGTCACTACTGACACCCGGTTCAAGAAGATCAAAGAAGAGCTGTACCAAAATGTCTCCTACCGTTTTAGAAGCTGCGGTATTAGCCTGCGCTGCCACCAATGAACGGGTTAATCCTTCAACTAGAAATTTTCGGTAAGCATCTGAAAACCTATTGGCTTCAAGCATCTCTTCCCAAGGTGTTCTTTCCAGTTCATCCCAACGTCTATCATCACATGAAGTCAGTATCTGCCAGATACGCTTAGAAAAATACTTTATCTCTTCATCTGTAAGTCCGGAGTCTTGTGTAAAGATCATTTTAATCATTACTTCGAGGTCTTTAAGCGACTTTGGAAAACGAGAGAGCATGGTGATGGGTTCTTTATTATACTGAAGCAGGTCTATTCGGGTGGTATCGACAAGGTTATCAAACACAGTCCCATCTTTATAAGGGATCTCTTTCATTGTTTGGGTGATATGCTGATAAAACTTTGGAAAGAACCTAAAACCATGTTCTCCCGGAAGCGGTTTCTTCCCAGGAGTTGCGGAATTAGGTACATTGATTGAACGGGCTTTTCCTCCGGGAATACTTAGCTGTTCGTAAATAACCACTTCATAGTCTCTTCGTATTAATTCATGGGCTGCCGAAAGTCCACCAACACCACCACCTAAAATAACAACCTTTTTTTTCATCTTTGTTTCCCTTTGTCACATAAAAGTGACAAGAGTATACAAAACTTTTTTTAAAGTAAGCCCAATACCAGTTTTATAAAAAAACATGGGCAAAGCCTGATAGCAGGACTAATTCAACTAGTATAAACTCCGCTTCTTTAAAGAAGCCCAAGTTCGAGCTTTGCTTCATAAGACATCTTGTCAGAACTCCACGGCGGCTCAAAGACGATGTCAACCGTCATCTCATTGATCTCTTCAAGGATATAAGCAATATTATGTACTTGTTGAATCAGGCTTTCTGCTACAGGGCAGGCAGGGGATGTGAGGGTCATCTCAATATGACAGCGCAGTTTGGTTTCAAAATGTACAAACTCTATCTTGTAAATAAGCCCCAAGCGATAGATGTTAACGGGAATCTCGGGATCATAGATAGTTTCCAATAAGGCAATGACTTTTTCCCTTATTTCTTTAAATTCATCGGGCATCTTGTACCCCTTTAGCAAAACCGTAGATCCTTTTGAGCATAGAAGCAATCCCGTTTTGGCGTCCTGAAGAGATGATTTCACTGAGGTTAAGTGCTTTTAGTTCTGCACTGTCCGTACCAAGTATTTCTTGTGCTGTGTGGCCTGAATAGATACGAATAAGGATGTCGACCAGTCCTTTGGCAATCAGTGCATCTCCATCGGCTTCAAAATAGAGCTTTCCCTCTTTTTCATAAGGGTGCAACCAGATTTGAGATTGGCAGCCTTGAACCTTATACAGGTGCGTTTTATAGGCGTTGTCCAAGGATTGAAGTTGGCCTCCAAGTTCGATGATGTACTCATATTTATCCATGACATCATCAAAGAGCTCTAGTTCGTCATGAATCTGCTGTATTGTCTGATGTGTTGTCATCGTAACATTCCTACTGCCTTGTCCAGAGCTGTCATGGTCTTATCGATCTCGTCCAGGCTGTTATAGTGGGCAAAGCTTAGTCGAACGGTACCATCAATGGCAAGTTTTTTCATAATGGGCAGGGCGCAATGATGTCCTGTACGCAGCATGATGTTTTGTTTTGAAAGCAAGATGCCAATATCATCATGGTGAATATCCTTGATATTAAAACTGATGTTGCCACAGACATTCTTGGCTTGTGTATAAAGCTCTACGTCATTTCGTTCTAACAGCCTTTTTTTTGCGTAAGTTAGCAGGGTACGATTATGCTCTTTCAAGCTGGTAAGTCCTTTAAGATAAAGAAGTGCAGCCTTAAATCCGATAGCTTCGGCTATGGCCTGTGTGCCAGCTTCAAAACGAAAAGGAGGATCTAAAAAAGTGGAGTATTCAAAACTCACATCATCTATCATGGATCCACCTCCCTGATAGGGACTCATCTTTTCTAAAAGTTCATATTTTCCGTAAAGGGCACCGATACCTGTGGGACCATAAGCCTTATGCGCTGAGACTGCATAAAAATCGGCATTGAGTTCCTTGACATCTATGGGAACATGAGCCAAGGCCTGTGCTCCGTCTATAAGTACCTTGCACCCGTACTTATGTGAAAGTGAAATGATCTCTTTGACCGGATTGACAATGCCAAAGGCATTGGAGATATGGGTCAGTGCTACAAAGCTATTAGGATGTTTTCGTACCAGCTTTTCAAAGCCGTCAAGGTCGATGTTCAGATCTTTATCCACGGGAATGACTTCAAGGTATAGCTCGTGTAGCTGCCAGGGTAAAATATTGGAATGATGTTCGAGTTCAGAGAGTATCACCGTGTTAAAATTATCTTTGACGTAGCTTGAGGCCAGAAGGTTGATAGACTCTGTCGTTCCTTTTGTGAAGATGAGTTCATGCGGCTGCGCACCGATAAACTCTGCCACGCATTTGCGTGTATCTTCATACTCCTGTGTTGCTTTGTTACCCAAGTCGTGTGAACCTCTGTGCGTGTTTGAGCAATATTGCGTGTAATATTCATTCATTGCGTCAAGGACTACTTGTGGTTTCTGTGTGGTGGCAGCATTATCAAGATAGATGATGTCTTGATCTTGAAAAAAAGGAAAGTCCGCCTTATTCATCTCCCCCTCCTAATCGATTGATGATCAGTTCTTTATGTCGGGGCTCTTCTATCTTTTCAAGTATATCATTGATAAAGGCATTGATTAAGATCTCTTTTGACCTCTGTTCATTCACTCCTCGTGAACGCAGGTAGGAAATGGCTTCTTGATCGAGTTCTCCAATTGTAGAACCATGCGAAGCAGAAAGGTCATCAGAATAGATCTCTAGATGAGGTTTTGAATGAATGTGAGCACCTTCGTCCAAGAGCAAGGCATGGCTTGCCTGTTTGGCTTGCGTGGCCTTTGTTTCTTTGAAGATCTTGGTCGTGGCATCAAAGACGCAGGTACTCGTATCTCGGACGACTTGTTTAGAAAGCACCTCGCTTGTGGACTTGTCAGAGAGATGGTTGATGTCGCATGAAAAAAGGCTTTTTTGTCTGTTATGACTTAACAGCAACGAAGTGATGTCTATTTTGCTTTGATAATGCAGATCAGCATGTATGAAATTATGGATGTATTCTCCTTCGTTAAGAAGAGAGAAGTTATTAACAGAGCTGAAAGTATCTAAATGGATCTTGTTATCGAGGATAAAAACAGCGTCAGAACTAAGGTTTTGTGTCTGTGTTTGCAAAAGCGTAGCATAAGGTTCGAGTTTGATGTGAGATACATTCACAATGAAGGAACCCTTACCCCCCTCATGACAGTAATAGGTCTTGAGGTTTACATGCTCTTGCAAGATGATATTTAGCCTGAAGTCAACAAAGGTCTGTTCGGAATAATCCAAATGCAAGTAGATCTCTATATCCTCAAAACAGTTTAGTTCAAGGTGAAACGGCAGGTATTTTACATGTACGCTGGGGGGGAGTTCCAGTTCCAAGACACATCCGTCTTTAAGATATATCCAATAGTCTTCTTTCGGCTTGTTGGGTATATCTTCATGTTCACAAGAACTCTTTTTATATTCCCTATCGAGATACTCTGGCAGGGGTGAAAAATGCCATTTCTCTTCTTTTTTGGTCGGAATGTTATTGAAAAGACTGCAATGCCGTAGAAGCTTATGAAGAGGATAAAACATCTTCATATCCTTTTTCTTCCAGTTCTTTAGCCAAGGAAGCACCGGCGGATTTACAGATCTTTCCATCATTTAAAATATGGACATAATCAGGTTGTACATACTCAAGCAAGCGATTGTAATGGGTGATGATGATGAAGGAAGTTTTGTTATCTCGAAGGGCATTGATTCCCTTAGCTACGCTTTTAAGTGCATCAATGTCCAGTCCTGAATCGATCTCATCGAGTAAGATCAGCTTAGGAGAGAGCATCATCATCTGCAAGATCTCACTCTTTTTCTTTTCACCTCCGGAAAATCCGACATTAAGCGAACGTTGCAAGATGGCTTTGTCTATCTCTAAGAATGACATTTTCTCTTGCAATTGTTTCATAAAATCAGGAGAGCTCAAGGCTTCTTCGCCTCTTGCTAAGCGTTGCTCATTCACAGCAGTACGCAAAAAATAGATAGTATTGACGCCGGGTATCTCAATGGGGTTTTGAAAACTCATAAAAATACCTTCAACAGCTCTTTCATTAGCATTAAGCGAAAGTATCTCTTTTCCAAAATAGAGCATACTACCTTTGCACTTTGTCTCATAGGAGCCGGCAATCGCTTTTAGCAAGGTCGACTTTCCGGTACCGTTGAGTCCCATTATCGCATGAACTTCACCTGCTTTAACCTCAAGGTCCAGGTCATGGATGACATGTTTATTTGCTATTTCTACATCTAAGTTCTTGATTGTTAACATTATCCTACGCTCCCTTCGAGTGTAAGGCTTAACAGTGCCTTGGCTTCAACGGCAAATTCCATTGGAAGCTGATTAAGTACATCTTTGCAAAAACCGTTAACAATAAGGGAAATGGCCTGTTCCTCACTTAAACCTCTTGCCTGAGCGTAAAAAAGCTGCTCATCTGAGATCTTTGAGGTCGTTGCTTCATGTTCGACTTGAGCGGAAGTGCTCTTGACATCGATATAAGGGTACGTGTGCGCGGCACATTCATCTCCTATTAAAAGTGAGTCACATTGGGTGAAGTTACGGGCATTAGAGGCCTGCGGACGTATCTTGACAAGACCTCTATAGGCATTGCTTCCTTTCATGGCTGAGATACCCTTGGAAATAATAGTAGAGCTGGTGTTTTTTCCAAGATGCAGCATCTTTGATCCCGTATCGGCTTGTTGGGCAAGAGAGGTGATGGCAACTGAATAGAACTCACCGCGGCTATTGTCTCCTAAGAGGATACACGAAGGGTACTTCCAGGTGATAGAAGCTCCTGTCTCGACTTGTGTCCATGATATCTTAGAATTATCGCCTAAACACTTTCCTCTTTTAGTGACAAAGTTGTAGATGCCGCCTTTTCCCTCGCAATCACCAGGGTACCAGTTTTGGATGGTGGAATATTTTATCTCTGCGTCTTTCAATGTGATAAGCTCAACCACAGCGGCATGAAGCTGGTTCTCATCTCTCATTGGGGCAGAACATCCTTCATTATAGGAAACATAGGCTCCTTCATCGGCGATGATTAAGGTACGCTCAAACTGGCCTGAGTTTAATGCATTGATACGGAAGTAAGTTGAAAGCTCCATGGGGCATTTTACCCCTTTGGGAATATAGGCAAAGGTCCCGTCGGTAAAGACGGCTGCATTGAGACAGGCAAAATAGTTATCGCCCATGGGTACGACAGAGGCCAGATACTTTTTAACGAGCTCTGGATACTCCTTGATTGCATCAGAGATGGAACAAAATATGATGCCGAGTTCTAAAAGCTTTTCGCTAAAGGTGGTCTTGACAGAAACCGAATCAAATACCGCATCTACGGCGATACCGGCCAATATCTTCTGTTCTTCTATAGGGATACCCAACCTTTTGTAGGTCTCAAGTATTTGCGGATCAACTTCATCTAATGAGTTGATATTTTGTTTGGGAGTTGAAAAATAGGAGATACTTTGATAATCTATAGGAGGGTAATGAACATGCGCCCAGACAGGCTCGTCCATCTTTAGCCATTTTTCATAGGCCTTTAGTCGCCATTGGAGCATCCATTGCGGTTCATCTTTTTTATGTGAGATGAATCTTATAATATCTTCACTCAGGCCAAAGGGAGCCTGCTCTGTTTGTATATCTGTCTCAAATCCGAGTTTATACTCTTGTTTAACGATGGTATTGATTTGTGAAGACATATTAGACCCTTTCTTATCTATATAGGACTATTATGGTCTTATATTGGTTTGTCTTATATTTAAGATGTACGTTAAATTAAAAAATGAAGAAAGGATGAAGGCAAAGAGCTAGCTTGCTACGATCTTGTCACGGCCTGCCTCTTTTGCCTCGTAAAGATTTGCATCCACACGTGAGAGAAGAGAAGACTCATCATCCATATCGGCCCTGTACTCGGTGACACCGAAACTGGCAGTGACTTGATGGTCGAGACCAAAGTCATACGTTTTTATTTTTTCTCTTAGTTTTTCAGCCATAATAGTCGCCTGATGTAGATCAATCTGCGAAAGGATAATTAAGAACTCTTCACCGCCCCAGCGCCCGACTGTATCGATCTGTCTTGTGTTCTTAGTCAGTATCTTTGACATGCTTTTTAAGACCTCATCTCCCTTTTGGTGACCATAGGTGTCATTGACTTTTTTAAAAAAATCAATGTCAAGCAGAACGATACAGAGCTTTGACTCATAACGTTTAGAACGGCTTATCTCGTGTAGTAAGGTAGTGTCCAAGTGTCTTCTGTTGGCTACCTGGGTCAGCTGATCAGTCTGGGAAAGCTCTTCTAACTGTGTGTTGAGCTTTTCCAGTTCTTTATTGATATTGAGAAGTTGATTGTTATAGTTGAGTGTCACTCTGTATCGATAAAGAAAAAAGAAGATAAGCAGGGTAAAGGCAAAGACAAATTTCCACACCACGCCAGAATCTATACCTTCTTCAATGGTGACATAGACCCATTTATCATAGACCTCTTTTCTTTCTTCAGGTGAAAGTGTGTTGAGGCTTTTTTCTACAATGTCAAAGAGGGTATAGTCATCTTTTCTCACGCCTATACTTATTAAGATCTCTTCCTCCAATTTTCCGGAGATTTTAAGGTCTGAAAACGAGCTGGTGCGCAGTTGTTCTGACGTTGCCTCAAGGGTATCTACGTAGGCATAGATCTCTGAATCATCGACTTTTTTTAAGCCCTCGTAGGCGTTGCGAACAAAGACAAGTTCGATATTTGGATAATCACGGCGTAATATCTCTGTGTAGGCATAGTTTTTGACAACGCCTATTTTTTTATTCTTGATATTTTTTAGACTGCGTACGAAAAAGGTGTCTGAACGTGTTGTGATGACAAGGGGCATTTGCAGGTATGAGGATGAAAAGTTTAGAAACTCTTCTCGTTTTTCGGTTCGCATTACAGAGCTTATTAAGTCACATTTTTTTTCTTTTACAAAGGTAAGACTCTCTTCCCATGAGGTAGTAGGGACAAGTTTAAAATGCAGGCCGAGATTTTTAGAGATCTTTTTGAGATAATCACTGGCTATTCCGATATGCTTATTATCTTCAATCTTTTCAATAGGAAGCCAGTCCGGATCAGCACAAAAACGGATAGTCTTTTTATTCTTTAGGTATTGGATCTCATCTTGATTGAGTTGAATATGTCGTTCTTGGATTCCGTCCAGCCATTTTTCTCTAAGTTCATGGACCTCTTTTTCAGTGAGACTTTTCATGCTCTTGTCTATGACGCTTTTAAGCAGGGGAAGGTCATCTCGCATACCGATATATTGTGAACTTGGCGTAAAATATTTGTCGCCCTTTAGTGGTACAGAGTGAAGATCAGAAAAGAAATAGCGGGAGATATTGTACTGATGCACGCAGTGGTACTCGATAGCAGCATCAGCATCTTTTTGCATAATCAGACGCATCGCTTCAAGAACATTGTCTACTAGAACCATCTTGACCTTTGGAAAATAGAGTTTAAGGTACTCTTCTTGATAATAGCCTCTGACCACGGCGACCTTTTTATTTTCAAGGTCTTTCATCGTTGATATCAGAGGTTCGCCTCGACGTTGTAAGATGCCGCTGTAAAGTTCTATTATAGGGTGTTCACTGAAGCGTGTGTAATGTTCTCTCTGTTGTGTCTTCTTCATACTGGAGATGAGATCAAGCTTCTTGTCTTGCAGCATTTCCAGGTAGGAACTCCAAGAATGCCCAGGGATAAACTTCAGCTTGAAACCGGCTTTAGTACTGATCAGTTTAATGTAATCAACAGCGTATCCTCTGGCACGACCACCTTCTCTGAAGTCAATAGGTGCCCATGAACGTTCGTTTTGTACCCGTAATACGGGATGTTTTTTTATGAAGGCTTGCTCTTCTTCTGTGAGCTTGAGTTCTTTAGCACAAGAAAGTGAGGTAAAAAAGATCAACAGTAAAATAACTCTGTTTAGACGCATACACTTTCCCCTGAAAAATTATCTTAGTTGTAATGATTATAACATTAGCGCATATTATATGATTATTAAGGTTAGAGAGCTATTTCTTTAATAAGAAATTATGATGAATATAGATAGTTAGTCCATTTAGGACAAGGCCCAGTGCGCCTGCATGAAACCCAAGAGGCTTGTTCGGCAGGGAAGAGAGTAAAAAAACAAGGGTAAAACCCATACCGATAAGCAATCCATAAAGGATAGAAGATGAACGTACATTTTTAAAATGCACACCCAGCATGATTGCTGGTGCGATCTGACAAAGGATCTCCAGTTTGATCTGAATGAGCCACCAGATCGTCGAAGGCAGATGAATAGCAAGATAGACCATAATTGCCATGAGTATCCATGAAAATAGTTTTCCTACCAAGGTCAATTGTTTTTGGGAGGCTTCTGGTTTATGCTGATGGTAAATATCTTGAGTGAAGAGCGAAGCAATGGCCAACATGGCAGAATCAACTGTTGACATGATAGCTGCAATGGCAGCAGCGATAAATAAAGTGATAACGTAAGACATCCCCTCAATATGGTTCAACTTGGAAAGCATAAGCAAAATAATTTGTTCCGAAGAGGTCTTGTCCAAGTCGGAAAAATGTGCTGCGCCGATGATAGCTATGACGATAAGGGGCAGGGTGGTTAAAAAGGGCATGATGATCATCAACTGAAAAGATCGCTTTAGGGTCTTGGCATCTTTTGAAGCGTAAATACGTTGTATGGCTTGAGGATAGACGGAGATACCAAAGAAGATCATGATCAAGATACTTAGCCACTGAATCTTGTCAGCCAGAAGTGGTGTACGAAAGAAGTCAGACTTGACTTGTAAGAGCAGGGCCTCATTAGAAGCGAGTGAGCCATATTGGACCCAGATGACAACAAAGATGATAAGTACACCGGCAAGAAGCAAGATACCTTGAATTGCATCTGTCCATTTATCTTATAATTTTTAATATCTGTAGTACATAGAAAATTTGACAAACCTTCATCAGGATGGTCATAATCTACAAAATATCAGTTCTAGAGGTATTTATATTAATACTGTACATATGATTATTTAAAAGGAAAAGATAATGTTCCACTTAAGAGATGCTTGTGTTAGTAAAAAAGTTAAAAACAAGAATAAAAAGATTTCATTCGTTCCAACAAATAATATTTACAAATGTATTTGTGAAGATGAAATACCAATATACCCTCCGAGTAAGTGGTTGAAAAGCAAACCAATTAGTACGGCTAAAACATACGGAACTACTCTTGTACGTTTTTTTAACTTTTTAAAGACAAGACGAAAACCGTATTGGAAAGCCACGAGAAAAGATTTTAGAGATTTTTTCACTCTTATTACTGAGTATGATGAAGATGGCGATTCCCTTGAAGAAGCCGCGATCCAATATGAAACAGCAGAAAGTTATAAAACAGTACTAATAGGATTTTATCGATTCTTGAATCAGTACTATGATAATGATATTGTAAGGGTATACGAGCATACCGAGAAAACAGGTTGGCTTGGTGTGGATGTAAAGATAACGACTCGCTGGAATGATGTGGAAGTTGTTGTTGATGAAGTACTTAATGAACTAGTGCATAGTGGAAAAATGAAAGTAAGCGATAAGGACTATATTCTTGAGTATAAAGAGGAGGAAATTGCTGCAATTTATCTTAATATTCGTGGCTCACGTAATCGTGCTATTTTTTTATGTACCTTGCATGGAATGCGAATCGATGAAGTCCTTTCAATCAAGATTAAAGATTATGACACAAAAAAAGGTTCTGTTAAACCATCAAGAAGTAAGGGCCGAAAACAAGGCAAAACACGAGAAGTGATAATTGATAGTGAAACATTGAATCAAATTGAAATTTATTTACAAGATGAACGAAAGTCTGCTGAAAAAAGAGCTAAAAGTCAAAAATGTGAATATATGTTCGTAAATACAAGAGCGGTACATGATGTACTGAATTTTATACAATATCCATATGGAAGCTTCCGAAGTTCTTTACTGTTAGCTGCCCGTCGTGCTGGAATTGTAAAAGATGTTAGAACACATTCAGGTCGATCTCATCGCGCTACAACACTACTTAAAATGATGACAAATGGTGAAATTAAAATGAGTGATGAACAATTTCGACTTGTATTTGGTTGGATGTCTATGAACGCATCAATACCATATGTAGAACATGAAAATAAACGAGTTGCTGATGAAATTGTAATTGATATTCATGATAAAAGAACAAAGAAGCTAAATGAACTTAAAGCACTTAAAAAACTTGAAGAGTTTAAAAAAAGTAAATAAAGAGGTATCTATGCCAAAAAAATCAAAATATGAAACCGATCCTGCTTATGGGGCTGCATGGTTTTTTTTAAAAAATGAAAAAGTACCAGTGTCCGCACCTGATCTAATTAGATGTGTCATAGAAGGATTTAGCCCAGATTCATTTAAAAGGTTTGTAGAGGAGATTCGGAGGTCTAATAAAAGGTTATATTTAATAACCGAAGATATCTGTAATCAGGTTGTTAGTTCCTCAACTACATACTTCTTTGCCCGAGTGGCAGCAACTTTATATCCTAATGTAATAAGAAGATATTTAAAACGGCAGTCAAAAAAATGTTTTTTACAGGACTATATTTGTACAGAAAACCTAATGCGATATATATTACTAACAGTCCCATATAATCGTTTTTTAAAAAATGCAAGACACCTAAAACTACCTATTGTTATAATTGCAGATAGTGTTGTTGAAGAATTTTTACGTGATGATAAAATGATTTTTAAAGCAGTTAGAACAAAACTTACAATAGAGGTGTTATACAAAGGTAAAGCAATATCAGTGCATTATAAAAGCCAAAATTGTAAACAATGGAGTAAAACAGTTTCTTCTTTCAAGACATTTCGTAAAATTTTTTCTGATGTTGAACGCAGTGATTTTAATTTTAAGGAGGCAAAATCTAAGTATAGCTTAGTAGGTACTGTTGCGGTATTAGTATTTACGACATTTAGTCCTGATAAAATACTCAAAGAGTATAAGGATACAGGATGGAAGTGCATTAAATTAAATATGCCACTAACTACATGTAACATGATACTTAATGAGAGCCATTCACTATTGAAAGGCCAATCTTCTTCAGTAGCATATAGATATTTAGGTGCCATGGATAAGGAGTTTTATGAGCAGTTTCAGACTTTATTTAAAAAACTTATAAAAATTCAAAAACGTACACTGCTAATTGCAAACAAGAATATGCTCAAGTCCAGGTCCAGTAATTTACAATTTACTTATTTAAATCCTTCAACAATGTTAATTAACAGTGTCGGGTTAAAAGTTAATTTCTCACACTTACCATTGTATACTGAATTTTCAGAGTTTATAATGAGTGAACTTAAAAAGTACCATCGAAAAAAACAAGTTCCTTCCTCTCAATTACATACCTTTACAAACCTGTTAAACTATTTGGTTGAAAAAGAATCAAATGACAGTGGGTTTTGTATTGCAAAAGTAAATATTGAAACCTTTGAAAACTACCTTAAGATTGAGAACACTAGTCATGGTGCAGGAAGAGGTGCTTCTGAATATTTGAATAAATTTGTAAAATTCCTCCAAAACTGTAAGCCATTATTAAAGATAGGAATATTACCGCCTGCCCCTACAAAAAACATTACTCTAGGAATAAAAATAAAAGTAAAAGAAACGGGTAAAAATTTCCAGCCCATACCTGAATCTATATATCTTCAAATAATGCAAAATATAAATTATTTAGACGCATCTTTTAAAAATGCTTTTATATTAATGGCAGCAGGTGCCCTTCGTCCTCAAGACTTAGTGAATATAACAGTAGAGTCAAAAGGTGAGAATAATGGTAAAAAAGAGTTGATTATCTGGATGAAAAAGCAAGAAAAAGCATATGCTAAAAGAGGACGAAAGCCAAAACGAACAATACCTATTATTGATGCCAGTATTGAAGCAGCTTTTGATGAACAAGTATTATTGAGTGAAAATAATCGAAAACAATCAAATATTGACAGTATCTTTGTTATTGAAAAGTCAAAACAAAGAAAACATGACTTTCGCTTTAGTGTTATGTCTTCTTGGCAATTACAATCTAAAATTAATAAACTTATTGAAGAATATAACATTCTTGATAACCATGGAAATCTTTGGCATTATCATCCATACCAATTGCGTGTAAAGCTCGTTGTTGACATGCTTGAACAAGGGGCTATAGATAAAGAGTTGAAGGCTTTTATGGGTTGGTTGAGTGAGACAACTTATAGAAATTCATACGCCATGGCTCAAAAACTCAAGATGAAAGATATGAATGTGTCATTTTTAAATTGGGAGTTTAAGACAGACTTATCTGAGGATGCACTTGATCTATATAATGAAAATGAACGCCATTTGATTTTTACCGAACTATATGAGCATAAGCGTGATATGGGGTATGGAGAATGTGTCCGACATCCAATCCAAGGTGAATGTGGAAAATTACAAGAGGCTAATTCATGTGCCCCTTGCTCAAAATTGATTACAGGAGAAATGTATCGCCGAGTTTGGGAAGGATACTATCATAACCAATTTAAGTATGTGTTTGAAATAAGGCAGGGAAATTTAAAACATGGCATATCACCAGAGAAGTTTGAACGTAGCTCAAGATATAAATACGAGATTGGGATATTAGAAAATTATGCCAGCGTCTTGATGAATCTTGATATTAAAAGAAAGGTGGTAAATTAGTATGAGTGAAGTTTTAGAGATTATTGAAATAACAACCTTTAATAAATTTTTGGTTGAAAGTAGCGGTGATGTACCTCAAGCTGAGGAAAGACTTATTAAAAAGTTAACCACATATACGAAGAATAGGTTTGAAGAAATACGATGGGTAGAAGTACGTGAAGGTGTTTCGAAAGACAATACTGTTTCTTTTAAGATATGCTTACAGAAATATGGTGAATCTTGGACATATCTTGCCAAATTATACCAAATTATCTTACGATTGAGAGGAAGCTTGTTTTCGCTCACCTCTGTATTGACACTTTATACATTTCTAAAAGAAAACAACCTTAATTTAAAGCATTTAACGAATCGGTCTTTAATTCATTACGAAGAATGGCTAGAAAAAAAATATGTAAATGAGAATACTAAACAAAGGCACTATTCAGCAGCAAAAAACTTTTTAACCTGGTTACAAGGTCATCCTGAAATTAGTAAAATAGCTAATATTGAAGCTTTTGAAAATCCATTTACTTGTTCAAAAGAGGATACGGACCGTTTTAAGGTTATTCCAGATGAATATTTAAAAGTACTTGATGAGCATTTTTCATCTCAAAATATTCTTCTACATGATAAGATATATTATTGGTTACAACGTCTTTTCGCAGCACGTCCACAAGACGCGGCGAGTACGCCACTTGATTGCATCAAACCATTTGAAAAATGGATTGTAACAATGAAACTTTATGTTGGTAAACAACAAACAGCAACTGAAGTAGTAGATATAACAGAAGAAAATCCATATAAGATGCACTTTCTTGACCTACAACAAGAACAAATGAATATGCTTTATAATATGATTATTGAACAACAACAAATTTCTAATAAGTTTCAAAAAAAATCCAAAAAAAAGCAGTTTCTTCTCACTTATAAGTATAAAAACAGTAAAAATATTGAGAGGGTAACTACTTTAAAAAGTTCATCATGGCGCGGAAATTATTGGTTTCCTCTTATGAAAGAATTGTTTCCTGATGTTACTCAAAACAATCGTCCTCTTATAAAATCTCTTAAACACACAGGGCTGACAAAACGAGCATCTCAAGGGTGGAATCGTCTATACCTTCGTGATATGGCGAATCATCATAGTTTTGACACGATTGGCAGCTATATTAAAGGTGAGACATTTATGGATAAAAAGCAAGAAGAGATTCTAATTGCAGAGAAAAGACGAGAGTACGGAGGCTTTAAAGGTCGAGTAGTTGCCTGGGGAACGTATGAACATATGATAAAAAAAATTGAAAATGACCCTGATGCTCACGAAATGCCTCATGGGTTTTGTCCGGATGTTGATAGTTGTGGAAATCATTTTGTATGTATTGGATGTGACTCACTACTACCCGATATGGCTTTAGAAGAGTATTATTATAATCAAGCTGTTACATGGGTTAACAAGTCTGAGAAGCAAAGAGAAGAAGGCAATGGGATAAAGGCAGATGACTCAATGACCAGGGCTGGGTTGTTTCATACCTTGTTTCATAAAACGCAAAAGATGAAAGAATTGAAAGGTGTTGAGAATGCCTAAAAAGAGCGATGGTCGATCTGCAAATATGAATAAACTTAATACCAAGAAAAGTGATGAAACAGTAAGGCTACTATATGCTGCAGCCGAATATATGCGTTCCCAAGGTTGGAATTCGATACCGGAGATGGTTGAAGCCTGTAAAATTGTTGATACTAAGAAAAAAGGCCTTAGTGAGTCTAGTCTTAGGAATAAAGATTTAAAACACATTCAAGAAGTTCTAAAAGAGTGTCGTATCGGTCCTTATTCAAAGCTACCAGCGGAGTTAGATGAGATAGATGTGACAGAATATATACGAATTCAAACAGAAACAAAAAACCTTCAGAATAAAGTAACTAATTTAAAGAAAAGTGTTAATTCTCATAAAAAAGATCTTAACGAGTGTAAAGTAATCAATATGACGTTAAGGGATAGAATCATAAGTTTAGAGCAAAAAATGCTCATTGATGTTCCATATCCAGTTAACAATGAAGATTAAAACTTAAAGTACCTCAATTTAAGTATGCATTCCAGTTACAAATTATAAAGGTCTTGTCTATCATCTATGAATATTTTTAATAGGTTTTTTTGATCTAGTTCATTTTTAGGTCCTAACAGTTGAAAATCTTTACTTTAACTAGGACTTTATTTAGCAAGATAATTTTATTGCCTTATGATAAATATTAGATTAATAACTTTTTGCTCCAAAGAATATACTTTCCATTGAGTTATCGTTCTAAAAACAACATGCTGTATGACATGATTAACTTAATCGCGTCATCTACTATCTGCCTTTATTTCCTGCGATGATAAATTTAATTTAAGACCTTTTTTGGTACGATTTTATTGGAATTGGCATCCACTCAAACGTCATTAGTGAAACTGCCAAGAAGTATAATTATTCATCTTTATTGTTTACAAGATTTGTGCATTCGACGTTTACACACATATAAATCTTGAAATAACAACAAAGGAATATTTATGTCTAAACCACAACAGAATTTAAAGCCTGTGAACCTATCTCAAACGATCCCTCGTTTATTCAAACACATCTCAAAATGTTTTAATTTAAAAAAAGATGAATCTATCTTCCTTATGACATCATTCTATTCCTCCTTCTTCTGGTATAGATATGAAAACAATATGTTTGATAAGAAGGAAGTTTTTATCTCCAAAATTGATTATAAAAAAATACTTTTTAGAACACATAAAAATTTGAAATTCAAGAAAAAAATTAGTTATCAAAATCTTGAAAGGTTATTTTTTAGGAAGAAATACTTAGCCTATGAAATTACAAATTTAAACATACCATTAAAAAATGGAGAAAAAGAAAAATTCATTAAAGATTTAAAAGATTCTACTATCTATATTAATCAACATATTCTTAATTTGGCTTATTCAGTCATAACAGAGTATCACTGCCGATCCGGGAAAAAAAGTGTACCCTTTGAGCTTGTTGTGATTGTAATATTTGATGTTTATTACACATATAACCGAAGGAAAGAACTTTTTCAAAATGTAAGAAGAGGGCTTACCATCCATCGCTGTATCAGTGGGGTTTATGACCAGAGGCCAAGGTATGGTACTTTCGGTATTGAACTTATCAGACATATGTTTCCTAATTCTACTATAACTGATGAGGAGTGGTCTAAATTCGGTAATGACAGTACTGAAGTTTCTGAACGTTTATATCCTAAATTTACAAAAGGAAAGAAGGTGCCTAGGCTTATAGAAGTTCCCGAAAATATAGAGTCTTTGAGTAAGCTCTGTGCATTTTATGGACATAAAACTTGGTATAAGTTCTTTTACAAGGCAAGAGAAGAAAATTATGATGAGTATTATAAATTTTCAGAGCCTAACTTTATAGAGTCCATTTCTACAGGTGAATACACTTATTTGGATGGAAGTTAATATTTTATAAGTCTCAAATGCAAGTTATTCCTATCAATCAACAAAGCTGTTGTATACGCAGAGAAGGTCGAAGCTGTTTTACAAAGATTAAAAGAGTTTCAGTTATATAAAAAATAGATAAAGGAAATGAATGAAAGCGACATTAATTGAAAGCACAAACAAGATGCTTTCCACGGGGTTTAGTGGAAGAGAAGGCGAACTCACTATAGATGGAAATGCAAACTGGATACGCACTATTTCAGATCAGTTTCACACCAGCGCAATTGTAAGCTATAAGTTGTTGAATAAAAATACTGTGGTCTTGCACACACTTAATAGTGAATATATATTTGAGTTGAAAGATTGTAAATTTGACCCCTCTGGTATAGTTCATATAGATAAAGAGCGTGTAGAAAGACACGACAAGCTTAAAGAAGTCAAGTCAAAAGTATGGTCTTGTCAAATTGCCGGTTCAGGGTATTTAGATGGTCTTATTTCAGTTGTAACTTTACCAAAACCAATGAACAAATCCATGGCAGAAGAATACATTTTAAACAATGGTATTCTTGATGACCATGAAGGGTCTTTAATCATGTCTCTTCAAAGCCCATTAGATAAAGGTCCATCATGCGACTAACTGGAATCATACTATTTTGCGGGTCGGTATTCGCGATGTTAATTTGGTTATATAGTTTGTATATGCGGTTTGGCTCATTAAAGATATGGTTCCAAAGAGAAATTTTAGGTCAAAACATTGAAATAAATGTTCTAGTAGGCATTGCTATATTTATATGGATAGCTATATCTGCTGGTATGGCTTGGGGATGAATCCCAGCCAACTTAATAAGTATTAAAATAATGCAAGGAAAAGACATGTTGAGAATCACTGCAGAAATATTCCCTTATGGGAATCAAAATGAAGCGTTTAAAGTCGCCCAAATTGATATCGCAAATGAAGGTATGGATTCGGAAGGATTAACTGAATATTTATATTCCGTTCAAGAACCTAAAACATTAAATTCAAAATCAATTGACGTCAGTGGAATTGTTAAGTTTAAACGGCAAGCATCAGTGATGGGTTTTCTGCGAAAACTTGTCTTGAACATTGACTCAGGACGTGATTTAAGTGAGGAAGAATTAGAGTTTGTTAAAGAAATGAGGAGTAAATAATACGTAGCCGTTATCTTTTTTTGTTATAAAGGTAGAGTTGGTAAGTAGCAAAAAGTAAAGCCACTACAGCTATACCTAAAACAATAGTTTGGCCATCCATTTTCTACTCCATTTCTAAATTATATCATAAAGCCTCAGATGACTTCTCTTAAGAGCTCGTTCTTTTAGCTCTATGCTCTGAGAGATTATAGAATTAAAACTGAAGATGAAGACTGAATATCTGAACTAGCACGTATTCAAAGAAAGTATGATGTGAAATGTGAAGAGTTAGAAAAAGAGATGATAGAGCGGGTTGGTATTCGCGATGTTGATTTGGTTATATAGTTTGTATGTACGGTTTGGCTCATTAGAGATATGGTTCCAAAGAGAAATTTTAGGTCAAAACATTGAAGCAAATATTCTAGTAGGTATTGCCATATGTATTGCAGTATCTGCTGGGATAGATTGGGATGGGTGGCCTTTCTTAATTGTATAATATAACTTAAGTTTGTCATCTTTATGAGTCAATTCTTTTCGTGTAATGGTGATGTTCTAAAGTTTATCAATATTTTACTTTGTAACTATTGATGCAGAGATATAATATAATATGAATAAAAAGAAAGCAAAACAATTTAAATTTACACTACTTCCTCCACCCGGCTTTATAGCTGAACTAGCTAGCATAAACTTACAAAAGCTTTTAAGTGATTTTTTTAAAGATTCAGTGAGTGAAAGAACGCTTAAAAATACATTTCAAGGGAAACATAAACCTAATAAAGCAACGGCAGAAAAAATCTTTAAAATTATGCCAGTTCTAGAACAGAGTAAATATATGCGATTTGTTCTTTTTGGAGAGGGCCTTCCTACTGAAGGGGTAAATGAATGGGAAGAACAGCTTGAGTCAACTCGTTTGGGTGCGGGTGAGTATGCAGATGAGTTTTTTCCTTATTTTCAACAAAAGTTAAAAGCTCTTATAGAGATAGAAAAGTTAATAGCTACAAGCAGTCATAAAGCCACAACAGCAAAAGAAGAAATCGATTCGTATAAGAATATAGATTTTCTTGATTCTCTATTGTCAAATCAAGAAAAATATATTTTATATTCTTCTGGTTGCAGTAAAGAAGACGCTGAGTATGTGATTGTCCTAGTTCTTTATAAAATGATTTTGTACTTTGCCTCACACTTAGATGCTGAGTTTTCGTATGGCCAGAAGGATACTATCAATATACGTGATGGGATAAGCAAGTTAGGTAAAGTTTCATTAAACCAAGCGATATTTCCTTTTATGGAGGATTATATATATCAGGGAATTGTAAAAAGTAAAGTTATTGGCTCAGTTGAAATGCTTTTTAGAAAGTGGAGAAGAAACTTTAAAACTAAATACTCAAGGATGGAACAATTTATTGAAGTATCTAGTCATAAAGACACTGCACAGGAAGCTAGAAAGAATAAATTTAGACAATGGCGTAAAGGTGAAAAAGTTGCCAGTCATGAGGAAATCCTAAATATTGTAAAAGGACTGAATCCTGAGATTATAAACAGTGAAAATTGGTCTTTGAATGTACTTGTGTTTTATCATATATCATTGTTCTGGTCAAACTACTTTAAACTCATACAGAAGCTAAATATAAATGACGAAAAAACATTTGAGACGGATGCAGAAATAGTTTCTTGGATGCATGAAAATTATGATAAGTTTTTTGATGA
>Ga0316206_1000722_pt1 | contig 38303 bp, 30 predicted proteins | sample 6monthpyrite_MG_FD_204942 | JGI IMG/M metagenome (GOLD analysis project Ga0316206, IMG submission 204942) | Microbial mat bacterial communities from mineral coupon in-situ incubated in ocean water Damariscotta River, Maine, United States -... | ecosystem: Environmental > Aquatic > Marine >...
CGCATTATTTTTTGCTGTGTACTCAGCCAACATGTCCTGGTTAGCAACGGCGCAGGCACTTTCGACAATTATCTGTAAATCTTTTGGCAGTGCATCAAAGGCTTTTTTGTTCACGATGGCTTCGAGTGTTGTGCCTGGCTCGTGCCAACCAGGGTAATAATAATACTTGGCGACTTTGTGAAAACCAAAGGCCAGATCATTATAGGGACCAACCCACTCTGTCGCATCAATCGCACCCGATTGCAATGCCGTATAGATTTCGCCCCCGGGTAAACTTACCGGCGTACCCCCTGCGCGCTTCAGTACTTCACCACCTAACCCGGGAATCCGCATCTTCAGACCCTTGAGGTCTTTAATGGATTTTATCTCCTTGTTAAACCAACCCCCCATTTGCACGCCGGTATTACCCGCCGCGGCTGGAATCAGGTTAAAATCTGCATAAATCTCTTTCCACAGTTTCAGGCCACCACCATAGTAAAGCCAGCCATTCATTTCCTGTGCATTCAGACCAAACGGCACCGCCGAGAAGAACTGTGCCGCCTCACTTTTATTTTTCCAGTAATAGGCTGCGCCGTGGCCCATTTCTACGTCACCGCTTGAAACCGCATTGAAGACTTCAAACGGCCCAACCAGTTGTTTTGCCCCATAAACTTTTACTTCAATACGACCGCCGCTCATTTCAGTAATCAAGCGGGCGACAGTATTCGCGCCCGTACCTAGTCCAGGAAAATTCTTTGGCCAGGTGGTTACCATTTTCCATTTGTATTTTGTATTTGCGCTTGCACCAGAAGTGATCCCCATTGCACCAGCAGCGATCAAACCACTCGCACTTGCCCTGGTTAAAAATTCACGACGTTTCATAATCATTCCTCTATTTTATTAACTACATCTACCGAATTTTGATCGCATCTATTACTACATGCTAATAAACAAAATATATCTGACCAAATCTTTAGCTATTGAACAAATCTTTTCCATGATTAAAATGTTATTGACATCTGTTTTTTAAAATTAGGTTGTTCATCAACTACTTGTCTGGCAAGTATGCCACTTCGCCAGAAATATGTGGCTACTTTGTTAGCAAAATTAGTTGATATTTATTTTCTTCCTTCCCTAGATATGTGCGATCTATTTTGCCATTATAATTAGCATACAAAATTAATGATTTGGCTAATACAATTTCTCTATTAGCGTTCACTAAAATAACACTAAAACAAAGTTTAAGGATTCGATGGGAAGAGCACTCACGCAAATCCAGGCACGCTTAGTTCTGGTTGCTTCAATCAGTTTTGCACTCACACCACTTGTTGGATATTCGGTTGCCATCATGTTTGGCATGGTGGACGTGGCCGATCTGTTGGCGCTCAAAACGGGCTTAGCCCTGATTGGCACTTACCTTGTTTTAGTCGCCTGGGTCGCCTGGCACTTCTACGCTTTTACCCGCACACTAATCAACTGGCACGCCGACCATCCCTATGGCCAGAACACCCCTGAGCACTTAAACCGCCACCTACGATCGTTTACCGGTAACTACTGGTCATTTTATTTGATTGCCATTTTTGCACTGCCTGTGATCCAGCACTGGACCGGTAGTTCAATCAGCAACGCCGGCATTGCCACCGATTTACTCAACATCATGCTGCTGAACCTGGTGATTGCCATTTACGTTGGTATGCCAGGCTATTTATATTCATTGAATACCCTCGGCCACCTGAATCGCTACATCGGTATATCTGGTGTGCATGTCAATCTTCAAACCAAGGTTTTACTGATTGGCGCCTACCTTCCCATTCTAACCATCAGCCTGCTGCTTAAGTACTATTGGTGGCGGACCGGTTTCCTTGGCAATGAGGTGCTGCTGGTCTCGGGGCTCATTGGACTGATGTCCATTCTGATCACGGCCGCTGCGATTCACAGCCTGCACCAGTCACTGTCCCCGGTTAAACGGGTCATCAGTCGTGGCGGTGCGAGTAGCTATAAGAACCTGGTGAAACAACTACGCCCGCAGTCGCTGGATGAGATCGGCTATTTGACACAAATGCTGGGCAACATGTTTAAACGCCTGGCGGATCAGGAGTCTAATGTCTCGGCTATTCTCGATCATGCCGCCGAGGGAATCATCGTGCTCGATGACCAGCAAAATATCGACACCTTTAATCCCGCTGCAGAAAAGCTATTTGGCTATAAAAACGTGGAAATCAGCGGCAAGCCTGTCCAGTGGCTGATACCCCACTTTGATGCCAGCGAAACAGTAAGCAACAAGCCTGATAATGAACATGAGGTCTATGGTCGCCACCTCAATGGTAGCTCCGTACCCATGCGCGTTCGTGTCAGCAAGATGCAACGCGATGAGCTGACTTACTATACCTTGCTGGTTGGCGACATATCCGAGCGCAAGGCATCACAGCGGATGTTGCTGGAAGCAGAGTCACGCTACCGTAACCTGGTGGAAACCGCCCATGACCTGGTCTGGAGTACCGATACAGAAGGACGCTGGATCTATTTAAATAATGCGGTGACTCATATATATGGTCATGAGCAGGAAGAAATGCTGGGCCGCCTGTTCACAGACTTTCAGGCACCGGAATCTGAAGAACGTGATGCTACGGCCTTTGAGCAAGTGTTGAGTGGTCGCGACCTGGTTCAATACGAAACGGTCCATCTTGACCAAAAAGGGCATCGCCGTTATATCAGCTTTAACGCACGCCCCACCTTTAGTGAGAGTGGCGAAGTCATTCTCGTCAGTGGTACCGCGCGTGACATCACCGAGCAAAAACAGTTTGAAGAAGAGCTCACCTACCAGGCGCAACACGATAATCTCACCGGCCTGCACAACCGCAGTTATTTCCAGAGCGAACTGGAACGGGTGACTTCACGGATTGCACGCAGTGCTGCAGAGTGCGCACTGCTCTATCTCGATCTCGATCAGTTTAAATACGTCAATGACACCGTCGGGCACGCCGCTGGCGATAGACTACTAAAAGAATGCACCGAGTTGCTCAGCAAAAATGTGCGTGATGGCGATCTGCTGGCACGCTTTGGTGGCGACGAATTTACGATTATTCTCTACAACATCGATCACGATCACGCGATTCCCGTTGCCGAAAACATACGCAGTATGTTCGAACACTATCGCTTCTACGACAGCGGTAAAACATTTAACGTTACCTGCAGTATCGGCCTGACCATGATCGATAGTAATACTGAATCGGCCGAAGACGCCCTGTCTCGCGCTGACCTGGCCTGTAACATTTCAAAAAATCAGGGCCGCAATTGTGTACATGAATATACAGAGCAGGACAGTGAACAGTCTGCCATGGCCGAAGATATGGGTTGGGTCACTCGCGTACGTGATGCTATCGACAATGATCGCTTTAAATTACTTTTTCAGCCGATCATCTCGATCAACTCCCGCGATGTTCATGCCTATGAAGTTTTGTTACGCTTACCCACCGACGATGGGCAAACAATAAAACCCTCCGGCTTTATCCCAGCGGCAGAACGCTTTGGCTTAATGCACAACCTCGACCGCTGGACGGTACGCCGCGCAATGGAATTCCTGGCCGAACTTCACGACGATAATATCGAAACACAGTTCTCTATCAATCTTTCCGGGCGCGCGGTGGATGATGGCGAGTTATTAAATATGGTGCAAAGCATTCTTAACGACTCAGGTCTTAACCCCGCGTCGATCACCTTTGAGATCACCGAAACCGCCGCCATCGAAAATCTACAGGCAGCACGAAAATTTATTGGTAGCCTGAAAGATTTAGGCTGTCGCATGGCACTGGATGATTTCGGTTCTGGCTTCTGCTCATTTACCTACCTCAAACACTTACCCGTCGACTCGTTAAAAATTGATGGCTCCTTCGTGCAATCACTGGCTAACTCTAAAGTCGATCAGGCCATGGTACAATCCATGAATCAGATTGCGCATGCACTCGGCAAAACTACCATCGCCGAGTTTGTCGAAAACAAAGAAACGCTGATCCTGCTAAAAGATTATGGCATTGACTATGCGCAAGGCCACTACATTGGAAAACCTCGAAGCAAACTATTACATGGCCTGGAATCGGTTAATTTCACTGACGCGCCTCTCTCAGCCTAACCGTGTTCAGCTAAATTTACTGACCAAATAAACCCTCTTCAAGACCCCGCAATTCAATATAGGCAAGCAACCAGATATATTAATATCGACCTGAATACACAACAATATTTTGTGACCTGCGTCACACTATATAGTTGTGAACTACCCCCCAATATATAGATCAATAACTAACAAAAGATCTCAATGAACGCTAAATTGTGCAGATATATTCAGCACTCAAAAATAGCAAACTCAAAATACGCTAAGTAATGTCTTCAACGATTGAGGACTTTAGTAAATTACAGTGTAAAGCTGAAAAGACCAGGGGATAAAGAATGAGAACTCAAGGACATTACCAGGCACTAATCGGATATGTATTGTTATCTGTGCTGGTATTATTTGCCGCTGGATGCGGCGGCGGCGGCTCAACTTCCAACGGAAATACACCTCCCGTCAATACAGTAACGGAACTAGTCCATGCCGATGCTGGAAAGATCGTTGCGGTTAGGGTAAATCAGACCGCCAACCTGGATGGCAGCGCCTCAACGACGACAACAAGCGACCCATTAGAATTCTCCTGGTCCTTCGTCGCTAAACCTGATGGCAGCAACGCTCAGCTACAAGGTGCAACATCAGCCACACCCAGTTTCAATGCCGATGTAATCGGAACCTACAGAGTAGAGCTGATAGTGACTGCCGGCGGTGTTTCCAGCCAACGCGCCATGGCACTGGTCGAGGTCACCAATCCAGGTGATGATCTCACCGGAATACGTGTGCATACAAGTTTTCAATCTCAGTGCTCAGAATGTCACGATGGCCGCTTTGCGGTGCCTGAGCCCCCGTTTGACAACCCGGTTCCGCCTAAAATAGGGCTGCACCCCGCGACCAGCAATCTGTGTCAGGGCTGTCACACCACTTTTGGATTTGACCTTCTCCGTTCTGTCGATCATGACGAAGCATTTGCCAATTGCAGTACTTGCCATAATAACGTGATCGCCATCGGCAAATCCGAATTCCATCAAGTAACGACCGCCGAATGCGATGAATGCCACTCGACCACTACCTTTCTAGAATTGCAGCCCGATGGGACATATGATCACACCGGCATTACCAATGGATGTACGCGATGTCACAACGGCCAAACCGCCACCGGTAAAGACGCTGCACCTAATCCTCCTGGCCACCCCACGACCACGAGTGATTGCAGCAGCTGTCACACCACAACCGGTTTTATTCCCGCGCATCCCGATCACACTGGCCCCGATGTTGTAGGAAACAGGTGTGATTCCTGCCACAACCCAAGCGGTGGTGGATACAACGCGTCGGATCAACCCGTCGGCCATCCTGTCATGGCCCGGGTCGATACCAATATCGAGGATTGTAGTACCTGTCATAGCATCAATGGTTTCACTATGGGCGGCGTCTATCCTCACCGCCTCATCGATCCCACGGTGCTCGAGTGTAAAACCTGCCACAATGATGATCCTGCAAACAGTATCAACGCGCCCGGCACGCTGTCTGATCCGACACCGCCGCATCCGAGCATCGGCACTAAGGATTGTGCAGGCTGTCATAGCACCGACAGCTTCAACCCGGCGTTCGCGATTGATCATACCGAGCCCGCAGTTGTGGCCATGACGTGTAAGGCTTGTCATGAACCGCCACCGCGCGGTGATGGCAGTGCGAGCGGACTGTCAGTGAATCATATGCCTTATGACAGAGATGCGGTTGATTGCGAGGCCTGTCATGCACCTCCAGGTGGTGGAACGTTTACTACCGGTGTCTTTGATCACGCTGCTTTCGGTGTGACGAATGGTTGTCAGACCTGCCACGACGATACGATCGTCTCAGGTCAACCTGGTAACCATATTCCAACGACTCCATCCAATCAGGATTGCGTCGTTTGCCATCAGGCGACGGTGACAAACAATTTTGTCGACTTTACCGGCGGTTTATTACACGCCAATCTCGCCGTTACTAATAATTGCCAGACCTGTCACGACGGTGCGCTCAGTACCGGCAAGAGCACGAATCATATTCCGACCACGCCAAATGATCAGGATTGCGTGACTTGTCACAAGGCGGGCACCTTCACTGACTTTACGGATGGTGATTTCCACGCCTATACCACAGTGAATAGTAACTGCGCGACCTGCCATAATGGCAGCTATGTGACATCCGGTGCCATCGTCAAGAAGGTCAATCATGTACCGGCATTGCAGGAGTGTAGTCAGTGCCATCTGGATACAACTGTCACGGGCGGTTTTGCGACTACTATCTTTTATGCCAATGTACATACGAATTATGCGAACGGTTGTGAGGGCTGTCATAGCACTCAATTCTTCCCCTTACCATCGACGGTAGTGAATGATCCAGTAGCACACTTACCGACGTCACAGGATTGCCACTTCTGCCATATCAACACGGTTCCCGGTGGCTTTTTAGCAGCGAACCACATATTTGCACACACAGGTATATCTGGAAATTGCGAATCCTGCCACGATGGCAGTACGAAGAATCGTGCCCTGGGCGCACGTGGCAAGATCGATGATCCAACGCCACCGCATGAGACCACAACAGCGGAATGCAATTACTGTCATAACACCGTTAATTTCGCCGATGCCTACCCGGATCACAATGCGCCTCCGGTGGTCGGTAACCGTTGTGATTCCTGTCATGACGGCATAACCGCTACTGGCAAGATCGATGATCCAACACCGCCACACGTGCCTGTACCGGTTGTTGGTGGTGTTGAGCAGGATTGTGCTGTCTGCCACGTACCGGGTGCCTTTAAGCCCTCAGTATTTGATCACACAGGTATTACCAATAACTGCGCAAGTTGTCACGATGGTTCTGTGTCAGCGGTAACTGTCAAGCCAACCGTTCATCCGCCCACAGTAGTCAATGGTGTTGATAGGGACTGTTCGTATTGTCATAACACCACGACCTTTGCCGGTGCCACGTATGATCACACAGGTATCACCAACAACTGTGTGTCATGTCACGATGGCAATCCCATCATCGGCAAACCCGGTACCCATGTGCCCACCAGCGAAGATTGCAGCGTTTGCCATCAGACCACGGGCTTTAAACCGGCGGCCTTTGATCACACCCCGACCCAGATCAACGGTAAGCGCTGTGATGCCTGCCATAATGGTACGTTCGCCACTGGCAAGAGCAATGATCCGACACCGCCGCATCCGACGACGACTGAAGATTGTGGCTTCTGTCACTCATTCAATAGCCCCTTCAGCACCGCTGTGTTCAATCACACCGGCATCACCAACGGTTGCAATGCATCAGGTTGCCATACGCCTACGGGCAATGGTCGATACTATGTAACACCACCTCACGTAGATCCCGCAGGAGATTGCATCGCCTGTCACGCCGTTGACGGTGCCTTCCTCGACGGCCAGTTTGATCACACTGGTGTTCAGGCAGGTACTTGCGCGAGCTCGTCCTGCCATGGTCCGGGTGGCATTGGCACCCAACAGCCACCTAATGGAGTGAACGGTCATTTTGAGACCACCGGTGTGTCGTGCGACGCCTGTCATACCACCACCACGTGGTTAAATCAAAACACCTTCGACCACTGTCCGGGCAGTACCGCCAACAACAATGCGTGCTCACTCAATGGGACTAAGTACCCTGGTGACCACAGATCGGGCAGAACAACGTGTAAAAGCTGTCATACGCAAAATTCTGTAACACCTGTTTCATATCCCAATCAGTCAAGATACGCTCCCGATTGTGCGGGCTGTCATGCAGGTGACTTCGATAGGAAAGGGGATCACAACGGTGGGGAAAATGGGACTATCGAGCAAAACAAGGATTGCAGCGGTGGTGGTAGAGGCTGCCACAAAGTCAATGATAATGGCTTTTGATTGATGAAAAAAATAATGCAGACATCAGCATTTGCGCTGCTGATGTCTGCGAGCACAATATCCAGTGCTAATGATGATACGAGGCAGTTAGTTCAGTTGCCCGACATGATGCAACAACACATGATGTCGAATATGCGCGATCACCTGGTCGCGATGAATACAATACTCACACATCTAGGTAATAACGAACTGGATAAAGCGGCAGACGTCGCTGAACAGCGTCTTGGTATGAGCTCACTTGGTTCACATGGCGCTGACCACATGGCTAAATTCATGCCAGCGGGTATGCGTAAGGCCGGTACCAGCATGCATAAAGCGGCAAGTCGTTTCGCACTAAAAGCACAGGAAGGTGAGTTAGTGCCTGCATATAAGGTACTTTCTGAGGTTACAGCGGCCTGTGTTGCCTGCCATTCAGGTTATCGGATTCGATAAGTCGGAACCTGAATTTCATATTTATTACTGGAACTGCAAGTTAGCATACTCCATCACTAACCATTTACTACCTGCCATTTCAAAATTAACCTGCACCCGGGCATGACGACCCTGGCCTTCATAATTTAAGACAATACCTTCACCAAACTTTTTATGAATAACTCTTTGCCCTAACTTGACCGGTGCATCTTTGTCTTCCACTGTGGCCATTTTCGCATAACTGCCATCATACACGGGGGTTGCGACACTGCCGCCCAACCTGATTTCCTCAACATGGTGAGCAGGTATCTCACTAATAAATCGGGAGGGACGGGCAAACTTTTCTTCGCCCCACAAACGGCGCTTCTCGGCGTAACTGATGACTAACCGTTCCATCGCACGGGTCATGCCGACATAACAGAGTCGTCGTTCTTCTTCGAGTCGTCCGGCCTCTTCAACTGATAAGCGATGCGGAAACAGACCTTCCTCCAGGCCACATAAAAAAACCTGTTTGAATTCCAGACCTTTGGCCGAGTGCAGGGTCATTAGCTGAACACAGTCATCCCATTCGTCACCCTGGCGCTCGCCCGCTTCAAGACTGGCATGTGATAAAAAAGCGGTAAGCACGTCAGACTGTTCTATCTCTTCTTCTAAGGCCTCTTCATCAAAGTTACGACCCGCGTTGATCAATTCCTCAAGGTTTTCGATGCGGGTACGGCCCTTCTCACCTTTTTCTTTTTTATAGTGATCAATCAAACCACTTTCATGAATCACATGTTCTATTTGTTCGTACAAGGTAAGACCATCAATGGCTTTTTTACTCTGCTCAATGCGCTCGATAAAAAACTGCATCGCATTCAGTGCACGTGCACTCAGTTGTTTATGCTCGATCATGTGATAAGCCGCTTGCCACATCGACATAGCATCACTGCGCGCCGTCTCGCGAACCGCTTCAACGGTGCGCCCACCGATACCACGTGTCGGGACATTCACAATACGTTCAAACGAGGCATCGTCACTGTAATTATTAATTAGTTTTAAATACGCCAGCGCATCTTTAATTTCCTGACGTTCGAAAAATCGCAGACCGCCATAAACACGGTAAGGTAATCCGTAATGGACAAGCCGTTCTTCAATCACCCTTGATTGTGCATTGGAGCGATATAAAACAGCACACTCACTACGGAGCCCACCTTTATCGCTCCAGTCTTTAATCTTGTCGACAATAAACTGCGCTTCGTCCTGTTCGTTGAATGCGGCATATAGCTGGATCAGTTCGCCTTCACCATCCTCTGTCCACAACTCCTTACCCATGCGGCCATCGTTGTGATCGATCAAAGCATTGGCGGCATTTAAAATATTGCCGGTGGATCGATAGTTTTGTTCCAGGCGAAATGTCGCGTTATTTTTATAATCTTTAGTGAACTGGTGGATGTTCTCAACCTTGGCACCACGCCAGCCATAGATAGACTGATCGTCATCGCCCACCGCAAACATGGAAATATTCTTACCCGCTAACATTCTTAACCAGGCATACTGAATGGTATTGGTATCCTGAAACTCGTCGACCAGGATATAGCGAAAACGATTTTGATAATGCTGAAGTAGCTCTGGCTGCTCGAGCCAGAGTGAATGACTACGCAATAATAATTCCGCAAAGTCGACGACACCGGCGCGCTGACAATAACGTTCATACTCGGCATAAATCTCAATCATGTGGCGCGCGTGTGGGTCACCATGATGATCCAGACTATCAGGGCGTTTACCCTCGTCTTTGCGTGCATTGATGTACCACTGCGATTCCTTGGGAGGCCAGTGGCCTTCATCCAGGCCCATCTCTCTGATCACGCGCTTCACCACACGATGCTGATCTTCGCTGTCCATCACCTGAAAATGTTGGGAAAGTCCCGCCTCTTTCCAGTGCGAACGAAGTAAGCGATGCGCAATGCCATGAAAGGTGCCGACCCACATGCCGCTGGAAGGAATCCCGAGTAATTTTTCGATGCGGCCCCGCATCTCCGCTGCGGCCTTGTTGGTAAAGGTCACCGCCAGAATACCGTAGGGCGTAGCCGACTCGGCTGCGAGCAACCAGGCAATGCGGTGTACCAGCACCCGCGTCTTGCCACTGCCGGCGCCAGCGAGCACCAGTACATTACTGGCCTCGGCGCAGACGGCCTGCCGTTGGGCATCATTGAGGGGGTCTAGTATTTGGGAAACATCCATGACGCTATTCTAACGTAATTAGAAAGCAGAAATAATGAATAGCTCTAATTCTTAATCAAGTACCGTTGGAAGCTCTTTGGTTAGCGCCTGCTTCTCACTAACCGCGTCACCCAACAGGGCAAAACCCAGTAACTGTTCACCGTCTTTAAATAGGGCCTTGATACCATCGTCCATTTTAGTAAATTCCCATTCACCTTTTGTACCCTGTGGGGGCATAGAAACAATGGTGGGCATTGCAGGCGTTTTTACCAACACGGGCATCGCCGGGTAGCTCACTGCCGTAGGCTCGCCACAGAGAGTAGCCGCCAGTGCGCGAGCACTGTTCATCAACGGCATCACAAACGGTAAGACTAGACCCGCGACCTCGGCGCAATCACCCAATGCATAGATATCTTCATCGCTTGTACGCAGCTGTCGATCAACAACAATACCACGCTGACAATCAACACCGGCGTCCTCAGCCAGCGCCATGTTGGCACGTAAACCAATAGCAGACAAAACGATATCAGCCCCAACAATTTGCCCGTCACTCAGAGTTAATTGATAACCCTGCTGTTTTTTATTTATCGCGCTTGTGGTTAATTCCAGATGCCAGGTCACACCTAGTTTTGATAGTGCGTCCTGCAACACCCGCCCGACCTCGGTCGGCAACATGGTACTCATCGGTGCTTTATCAGGCCCGATAACCGTAACGTTATGACCAGTCTGAGTGAGGTCGTTTGCAAATTCACAACCAATCAGACCAGGGCCAATAATCGCGACCGCACTAGTGTCCTGTAGTTTTTCGCGAAACGTTGCGTAGTCATCAAGGTTGTTAACAACCAACACATCATCATTGCCATCCCCATCCATAGGAAACCGAATAGGATCGGCGCCTGTCGCTATTACCAGTTTGTCGTAATTTAACGGCTCACCGTTATCCAGCTGCAACGACTTTGCCGTTCTATCGATGCTGGTGACCATGGTGTGAGTCAGAATTGTCGCATTTAGATCGGCACGCATTTTATCTGCGTCACCGATAGGAAGATCAGCCGCCTGCTTTTGCTTGGCAAGGGCATTGGACAACATGGGCTTGGAATAAAAGGCGCCGTCATCACGGGTTATCAGGGTGAGCCGGTTCGCATCCGGTGAGCGCTTACGGATTTCGCGGGCTAAATTATAGCCTGCCAGCCCCGTACCAATGATCACAATAGAGACGCTATCCACGGACTAAATTACACTTTAACCATTTCAAAATCGTCTTTAGACACGCCACATTCGGGGCATTGCCAGTCGTCAGGGACATCTTCCCACCGGGTTCCGGGTGCAATACCTTCATCTGGTGCACCTTCAGCCTCATCGTAGATCCAGCCGCAGACCAAACATTCCCACTTATTCATCTTTCAACTCCTGTCCTGTATCTTGATACTATATATAATAAACCACAAAATGACCGCCATAGTAAGGTTAAGCGACGAGCTCGTCAAAATACTATATATGCTTAAAAAATTTAAAATCCAGTACCTATTAACGGCTATTTCCCTGCTAACCATCGGGATAATGCCCACCAAGGTAGTGGCAAGCGAAACCTTCAGCATCGCGATAAATAACGAAACAGAAATCAGTGTCGAAAAATTTTCCGCGGATGGCACCACCATTCTTATCTGGCAGCCTCACGAACGCGGCATTCAGGCCATTGATCAACAGCTGGCAACACAACTAGCTAAACATAAAATCGAAGTCTGGGTAGTGGATTTACTCGAAGCCTACTTCTTGCCTAACACCGCTAGCAATATGGATCGCCTCTCCGGTGAAGGCTTTAAAAAATTGATCACTGCTGCCATCGCCACAAACAAAAAAGTAGTCATCGGCACCAGTGGTCGCGGTGCTATTCCCGTGCTGCGTGGTGTAAGGCAGTGGCAGCTAGCAAGTCCCGATCAACGTACATTCAATGGCGTTGTGTTACTCAGCCCCAAGCTATTTGTTGAAACACCCGCGCCCGGCACCGCGGCTCGTTTTATGCCCGTGGTTAAAGCCAGTGATGCGGCTATCTATATATTACAGCCCAACAAGTCACCCTGGTTCTGGAAACTTAAACAAAGTATTAACGCACTACAAACCAGCGGCAGTGATGTCTATTCAAAAATACTTGGCAATGTGCGTGATCGTTTTTACTTCCGTCCCGACGCCTTTAAACACGAGCAGACCGCAACCAATAAACTGTGGCAAGAACTTAAAACCGCGACACAGCTTTTAGCTATTCAACCAGTGGCAATACGCACACCCGCAGTAACGCTAATCGATGCGCCAGCAAGTAGCAGCAAAAAAGAACGACACTTGCAAACCTATAAAGGTAATCCAAGCCCTCCGCCACTCGAACTGGCGCAACTTAACGGCAAAACCCTCAAACTTGATTCGCTCAAGGGTCAGGTGGTGCTGATAAACTTCTGGGCCACCTGGTGTCCACCCTGCGTACATGAAATGCCATCGATGCAACGGCTCTCTAACAAATTTAAAAATAAGCCCTTTACGATTCTTGGCGTGAATATGGCCGAGACCAATCAGGAAGTCGAAAAATTTCTGAGCACCCGCGTAAAAGTGGATTTCCCGATCGTGATGGACAAAGACGGAGCCGTGTTAAAAAACTGGCAGGTGTTTGCCTTCCCCACCAGCTACGTGCTGGATAAGCAGGGTAAAATACGATACGCCCTGTTCGGTAGTGTTGAATGGGATAATCCTGATATAGTGGCAAAAATTCAGCAGCTCATTCAGGAAAAGTAACGTTTAATAACAGAGGACATCATTTTGCACTTTGTCTGGGATACGGATCCAATAATATTTGAACTATTCTCCTTGCAGCTACGCTGGTATGGCCTGCTATTCGTCTCCGGCTTTATGGGCGGCTTCTACATCATGCAGTGGATGTACCGGCGCGAAGGCAAAGATGTCCAGCAACTCGATCGCCTACTCTACTTTATGTTTGCGGGCGCGGTGATTGGCGCACGGCTTGGGCATGTCCTGTTTTACGAACCAGAATACTATTTGGCGAACCCGGTGGAGATACTATATATATGGAAAGGTGGCCTGGCCAGCCATGGTGGGTCGCTCGGCATGTTACTTGCGGTGTATTTGTTTAAACGCAGCAGTCAAGATAGCTTCCTTTATATTGCCGACCGTCTTTCTATAACGATCGCATTAGGCGCCACTATGATTCGACTCGGTAACTTTTTTAATTCGGAAATTCTCGGCACGAAAACACAGAGTGCGTTTGGAATTATTTTCGCACGAATAGATAATGTGCCCCGCCACCCCGCACAACTTTATGAAGCTGCTGCCTATTTGTTTACACTGCTAATATTATTATTTTTGTATAAGAAGAAAGCCGGAAAACTTGGCAATGGCTTCATGCTTGGCACGCTGCTTGTTAGCGTCTTCAGTTTCCGCTTCCTGATTGAGTTTATCAAACAGGAGCAGGCCGACTATGTTCTAAACATACCGCTGAATGTCGGTCACTTACTCAGTATTCCGTTTATTATTCTCGGTGCTGTATTGTTATATTTAAGCCGCAGAAATACCGGCAATCCATAATGTCTACCGTCGAAATCTTCACCGCCACCTCCACCACCGAGGCGCATTTAGTGCAGGGCCTACTCGCACAACACGGCGTTGAAGCCGAGGTCACCGGCCATTACCTGCAAGGTGCCTTCGGTGAATTGCCTGTCACCAACATGATACAGATCGTTGTTGATGGCGAGGATGAACAGCGCGCCAGAGATATCATCGACAAATATGATCGTGGTGAGTTTGAACAGCAGTTGGAGTCGGATTTTGATGGATCTGATACTTAACTCTCGCAGAATAATTAAAACGGGCTTATTGGTTTCAGTTTTTTTACTCGTCGCCAGTTTTCTACTTCTCTTTCTCTCGGGCTGCGCCACACGCGATACCCCCAACACGGCAAATGAGATCAATGAAGAATGTGGTTTTGAGATGCAAGCTGCCCGCACCGCGGTTCGGTTACGTGACAAAGGCAAAACTAAAACTCATTTGCAGGCACAGCTTCCCCCTGTCGACAAAAACAGCTTGCGCCTGTTAAAAAAAATGTATGAAATTACCGATGAGGTATACGAACATACACAACTCAACGAAACAACTTACACCACTTATCGCTTTGAGTTATGCCAGCGCGAGTTACTACGCAAGCCAATGCCGCCATCCATACAAGCCGTATTACCAGAATTATTAAAGTGCCAACAGGAATATAAAATGCAAAGTTCGGTCAAGAGCACTAAATGTATTTTAGCGGGTATTGAAACTACCACTGTAAAGCCACCTGTTTCTCTTCCCTCTGTTTCTATGCCAGGAGTCAGCGATGTTACAAACAACTAAGCGCGCACTGCTATTAATCGCCTCAATCGTACTGACGTTTATCTTTTTACGCGTATCACTATATATATCACCTAACAGTAACTTCGATGTTGGCGAATACAATATTCACCACCTGTTTACTGGCATTCTTGTGCTTACGATTGCCATCGTGCCGCTATTATTAACTGAATGTAAAACACGCCTATCTGATGCACTGGTTATCATGTTTGGCATCGGCTTGAGTATGGTGCTGGATGAATGGGTTTATCTAATTGCAACCGATGGCTCCGATGCGTCTTATCTCTCTTCCATCTCATTATGGGGTGGGATAATAATCATCGGCCTCACTACCTTATATATTGCTGGAATATGGTTGTTCACCCGACGTTGCCAAAAAGAAAATTAACATAGACTAGATTAATGGCTGAAATCGAATACAGTTTATATTTAATCCCCATCCTGTTTTTAATCGCCTTTCTTTATTCATCTGTTGGTTTAGGCGGGGGTTCATCTTATACCGCGATACTTGCGCTCTTTAGTATTCACTATCTGGCTATCCCAACGATTTCACTGACATTAAATTTATTCGTCACCACCATCGGTTCTATCAATTTTATACTTAAAAAACATGTCCGGTTAAACCTGTTATTACCCTTTTTACTGTCATCCATTCCACTCGCGTATCTGGGTGGCAGCCTTCACTTACCAATAGATATTTTCCTCTGGATTTTATGGGCCAGCCTGATTTTTGTCGTGATCCGCATTTACTTCTTTGAACACGTTAATTTTAAAATCACTTCAAGCCAGCGAGCAAAACTCATCATCTCTATCATTGCAGGCATGCTGTTGGGTTTTGTTGCGGGCGTGGTTGGTATCGGGGGTGGTATTTATTTAATCCCGCTGATCTTAATACTCGGCTTAGGTTCAGCAAAAGAGGCCGCCGCCTGTGGCGCGATCTTTGTCTGGGTAAACTCCGCGGTGGGTTTATCCGCTCGTTTTGTCCATCAACCCATCGACTTGCTACACTACTGGCTGTTGATTGTTGCGGTGATTACGGGTGGGCTACTCGGCTCCTATTTAGGTGCTAATCGCTACTCCGCAAAAACAATCGAAAAAGTATTGGGACTGGTCATTGTTATAGCTGTGATACTGCTGGGCAAAAAACTCTTTTAGGTACTATATTACATAGTACCCGGCTCCTACATGTAGTACGGGTACTATGCCGTATAATTAATAGTTAGATTGCATGGAATAAATTCAAGTTATGGGAATAGCAATACTGGTAAGGCATGGCGATCTTGTACGTGGTTCGGAGAGTGATGATATAAAAGATGAACTAACTCCCAAAGCACTTGATTTTGCCAAGAGATTACCTAGTTTACTCTCCGGGAAATATACAATCGATAAAGTTTATTATGATAACTCCAAGAAATTTGTTCCCAACCCAGGATATGAACAAGAAATTGAGCGTTGCAAGAGAACCGTTGAACATTTTGATGGCATTCCATTAATCCCTTATACTAGCGACACTATTAATTTAGTATTTAACGAAGAGAATGAAGAAAAGACTATTGTAGTTTGTTATCAAAGCGAACGACTAAATCTCTTTCCGAACGTTGAGTTGAAACAATATTTAATTGATAACCATCCACGAGCTAAGGTCAACAACAGAAATACCGATTTTTTGTACGAGCAAATTTTCGTTGCTGAGTTCAAAACAAGCAACCTTGTTTTTGTGGAGTGGATTCCCACAGAAACCCACAAGGGAGATATCTAAATAGGTTCGCAATCTAACAAAGGGATCAAGGCCGACTTGTCGGAGCACAGCCCCGCCAAGCGGCTTATCCCAAACGTTACGTTCAACCTGCGATATAAAAATTATTTTTGCAGTTCTATTACTATAGCCACCGGACTAAGCGAATAAATATAATCATTATTCTTTCTCTATACATCACGGTTTGTTCAACACTACTATAAAAAAACATGGTCAATAAATCTTAGTCCATGGAATATTTTACTGAACTCGGCTACACCGGTCTTTTTGTCGCATCTTTTCTAGCTGCGACTATCTTACCATTGAGCTCCGAAATTGTTTTAAGCACTTTGCTGTTAAATGGCTTTACGCCTGTTGCCTTAGTCACTATCGCGACCACTGGTAATGTACTTGGTTCGCTCACAAATTATGTTCTTGGATATTGGGCAAGCAAGGAGATCGTAAAAAAATGGCTTAAGATGTCTGACACGGATTTTGTTAGAGCAGAACAACGGTTTACAAAATACGGATTGCTCTCTCTTTGTTTTGCATGGGTGCCTGTCATCGGCGATCCCATTACCGTCATTGCTGGTGTGCTGCGTGTACGGCTATTGTGGTTTATCGTTCTGGTTACCTCTGGCAAGCTTTTGCGCTATATCGTCATCACCTATTTAACACTCTAGATTGAATCATCTATCTTTTGCTACGTTGATCATTCCTGGCGGTAATTAGGTATTATTTAATCCCTCCCGAATAGTACTAATAACACTTTGTGTATCCGGCCTCACTCCCCGCCAGATATAAAACGACTCTGCAGCCTGTTCGACTAACATACCCAGACCATCCAGCACCTGGCTCGCACCATGGTTTGTTGCCCAAGCCATAAACGCCGTCGGTTTCGCGCCATACATCATGTCATAACAAACTGCGTTTTCATTTAACAAGTCATTCGGTAACGATGGTACTTCGCCCTTTAAACTGGCGGCGGTGGCGTTAATGACAATATCAAACTGCTGACCTTCCAGTGTCGGAAAACCACAACCAATGATCCTGCATCTACTTTTTTGGGCTAAATCAGAAAAGTGATCTGCGAGTCCTACGGCACGATCGGGTGTGCGGTTGGCGATAACAAACTCGGCAGGTTGTTGTTCCATAATTGGAGCTATCACACCGCGCGCGGCACCGCCGGCGCCTAATAACAAAATGCGTTTGTCTTTTAAGTCGCAACCATGATTTACGGTCAGGTCATTGACCAGACCGATGCCATCGGTATTTTCGCCGAGTATTTTATCGTCGATAAACTTGAGGGTGTTGACGGCGCCAGCGCGTTCGGCGCGATCACTGCGTTCATTAGCTAACGCCCATGCCTCTTCTTTAAATGGCACGGTGACGTTCAAGCCTTTGCCGCCACTGGCTTTGAAATTACCGACCGCCTGATCAAAACCGCCGAGGTCAACATGAATCGCGGTGTACTCGATGCTTTGCTGGGTTTGTTGGGCGAACAGGGTGTGGATCATCGGTGACTTGCTGTGATTAATGGGGTTGCCCATCACTGCGTAGCGTCCGACACGCTCACCGAAATCAAATAAATCAGACATAGATTATTAAAGGCTTATGATTCTTTCAACCACTGCGCGACCTGCATCGCATAGTAAGTGAGTATTCCATCCGCGCCTGCGCGTTTGAAACTGGTCATGGCTTCCATCACAACCTGACGTTCATCGAGCCAGCCGTTTTGACTGGCGGCTTTTAACATCGCGTATTCGCCACTGACCTGATAGACAAAGGTCGGTGCACCAAACTCCTGTTTGACGCGATGGACAATATCCAGATAAGGCATACCAGGTTTGATCATAACCATGTCGGCGCCTTCCTCCAAATCAAGGCTGACTTCCCAGAGGGCCTCGTCGCCATTGGCGGGGTCCATTTGATAGGTGTATTTGTTACCGGCACCTAAATTTGCCGCGGAACCCACCGCATCACGGAAGGGGCCGTAGTAACTTGATGCATACTTGGCAGCATAGGCGAGAATACGAGTGTGAATATGGCCAGCTGATTCCAGGCCCTTGCGCACCTGACCAATACGGCCATCCATCATATCCGAGGGAGCGACGATATCGGCACCGGCCTCGGCGTGAGACACCGCCTGTTTGACTAGTACTTCTACGGTCTCGTCGTTCATAACATAGCCAGTCTCGTCGATCAGGCCATCCTGACCGTGGGTGGTAAATGGGTCTAATGCGACGTCGGTAATCACACCTAATTCAGGAAATTCTTTTTTCAGGGCACTGACCGCACGCTGAGCTAAACCCTGGGGATTAAAGGCCTCACGGGCATCTTCGGTCTTTTTCTCGGTCGGGGTCACAGGAAACAAGGCCATTGCGGGGATACCCAGGTTCAGGAGCTGTTCAGCTTGTTTGAGCAGAATATCAATACTGACACGCTCAATACCGGGCATCGAAGCAATGGATTCTCGCTGTTTTGTGCCTTCGAGAATGAACATGGGAAAAATGAGGTCATCGGCGGTAACCTGGGACTCACGCATCAGTCGGCGTGAAAAATCATCCCTGCGCATGCGGCGCATACGAACGCCTGGAAAAGCACCGCGATTGGTATCAAATTGACTCACTCTATCCCTCCGACCATAAGGCGTTCATGAAGTTTTGTTGTTTGCTATAGTGTAAGCCTTACCATAGCATAAGCAACAGATGTGCTGAGCCAGAGCTGATTTGGGAACCGATTTGGGTCCAACTTGTCGATTGGTGTATGGCATGTTTGATCTGAATTAAGCTGAGTAAGTGAACTGATATTGAGAAATTAGAGGCATGACGAACATGAGTAAAAATACTAAACAGCAACCCTTGCACGCTAAATCAATGCAACAGACAACGACTCACACACGTCTGCACATCTGGCTCCTGTCACTGCTCGCCATTGCCCTGTTGAGTAGCTTTTTGCAAACAGCTCAGGCCAACGACGATCCCCAGGCCTTGCTTGAAACCGCCGCTCACGACATGATCACTGCACTGAATAATAATCGTGACCGGATTAAACAGGACCCTAGCGTTACCCAGAAGTTAATTGAAGACATCCTGCTACCGCATATCGGCATCATTACCGCATCAAAGTACGTGCTGGGTAGTCATTGGGATGGCGCAACGAAAAAACAGAAAATTGGCTTCATCAAAGCGTTTCGTGTACTGCTATTACGCTTTTATTCCTCGGCCTTAACCGAATACTTGAACTCACACGATGGCAAACTCGACCCCAACCTCATGGTTTTCTACAAGCCCGCCGATCTTAACGCACCACAGGTATTAGTACGCTCCGAGGTAAAACCGAAGTCGGGTAACCCTGTACCCATCAATTACAAAATGCAAAAGACACGCAAAGGCTGGAAGATTATCGATGTGAGCGTTGAAGGTGTTTCGGTCATTACGACCTATAAAACCAGCTTCGCCAGCGAGATCAAGCAAAACGGCCTGGATGCACTGATTTCCTCTTTGCAGAGCCGCAATGAGAAACTACGTACTGCGGCCACCAGCTAAAAATACCTATAAATAACAGTCGGTTATTATCTATAAGCCGGATAAGTCTCACGATTTATCCGGTTTTCCATATTATAAATAGTGTTAAAGCTTCGGTCCTCGCTTCCGATATAGACTGGGTAGGAGATTAATAACGGCCTATTTGTTGCTGGGTCAACCACTTGAAATGCATGGATGCCAGCACCCGGATAGTAATACATGCACAAAATTCTGCTCATCGAGACTTCGGCTACCCTGCGCCATGCCATGAAAAAAAGCCTGGCGCAGCATACCTATGCGGTCACGGTGCACACCGATTTTGTCTCCGGTCTTGAACACCTGACTGAACACGCTAATGACTACGATGGTGTCGTGCTGGGTTGGCCTGAACAAAACAATACCAGCACAGATGAACTGCTCGCCGTTCTTTGTGACCCTCCGTTTGACCAATTACCACTGATTGTCCTTGCACACGACGCCGATTCGGCCAAACTGGGCTGGATTTCAGGCCGCATAAACAGTGCCTTCATTATGTGGGACACCTTCGGGGATGCAGTTAAGACACTGCCCAAACTTCTGCACAACCAGATGATTGAACCCTGTTGCGATATTGAAACAGACGTCGCAATACGTATCCTGCTGGTCGATGACTCACCCACCGCCCGGGTTAAATTTAAGCGTCCACTCGAACAATGTGGTTGCGAAGTCACTACGGCCTCCTGTTCAACCGAGGCACTTGAAATAGCAATGGCTGAGCAGTTCGATATCGCGATCATCGACTACTACATGCCGGATCAAAATGGTGATCTTCTTTGCCAACAATTGCGCCGAAATCCAAAAACAGCCAATGTCATTCTTGCGGTACTAACCAGCACCTATTCAGACAAGGTTATTCAAAGCTCACTGGCGGCCGGTGCCGGTGAATGCATGTTCAAAAGCGAACCCATTAGTCTGTTCAAAGCTCGGGTTGCCGCTATGGTGCGTAGTATTCGTATAACCAATCGTATCGATCAAGAGCGTGCACGCCTCGACGGTATCCTGTCCTCAGTCGGTGATGGTGTATATGGCGTTAACCAAAACGGACTGATCACCTTCGCTAACCCTGCGACCCGGCAAATACTGGGTTATAAAGCTGAACAAGAACTCATTGGTTACCACCCCGATCACCTGTTCCACCGTTACGATAGTGTGAACTCCTACGCCAGTACCACCGACCTGCATTTTCTTGAGCAGGCCATCACTGAAGGCAAAGAGCTAAGCGGCATCGAATCTATTTTTACCTGTACCGATGGCACGCCGTTACAGGTTGAACTGACCATTTATCCTCTGCATATTGCCGGTCGCCACGAAGGCGCCGTGGTCGCATTCCGGGATGTTTCTGTACGCAAGTTGCTTGAGGAAGAACTCAAGTGGCAGGCCAACCATGACCCATTGACCAAACTATTAAATCGTAAATATCTGGAAGAACACCTCGAACTGGAATTACAACGTCTGAAACGTTCTAATGAAACCAGCGCCCTTGTTTATATTGATCTTGATCGGTTTAAGTATATCAACGACACCATTGGCCATGCCGCAGGTGATCAGTTATTGATTGAAGTCTCACATCAATTACAGGGTCGCTTGCGTCAGTCAGATATGTTGGGCCGTCTGGGTGGCGATGAATTTGGTATTCTTTTACGTAATGTTGATAGCGACGATGTTTACCAGGTTGCTGACAAGTTTCGCGAACTCCTGTCATCGTATGATTTCCTGCGTGAAGGACGTTCCTATAAAATACATGCCAGCATCGGCGTTGCCCTGATCAATCGCCATTCTAAATCTCATGGTGAAGTCCTCGCCAATGCAGACATTGCCTGTCATATCGCCAAGGGGCAGGGACGCAACTCAACCCATTTATACAGTCCGGAGCGCGATGATAAATCTGCAATGGAGCTGGAATTAGGCTGGTCTGCACGCCTGCATAAGGCGCTGGAAAAAGATAACTTCCAGTTGTATTTCCAGCCTATTGTTCCCCTACATGACCTTGATATGGATGACCTGCCAGAAGATGGCAAACTTTGTGAGTATCTATCTAATGCAAACTCAAATTGTTTTAACACTTACGAAGTATTAATCCGCTTGCATAACAGCCACGGAGAACCGATTTCGCCCAATGCCTTTTTACCAACGGCTGAACGCTTTAACATGATGTGCGACATTGATGCGTGGGTACTTAATGCGGCCATGAAACGCATGTCTGAGCTCGGACCAGAAAATAGTAATATTACCTTTACGATTAACCTCTCCGGACAAAGTCTGGATCCTGATACGCTTGTGCCGCTATTCAGTACAGGGATAAAAAAATACAATCTCGATCCGAAACGCTTTTTGTTTGAAATCACGGAAACCTGCGCCATCAACGACATGCACTCTGCCACCAGGCTGATTACTGAGCTTGGCAGCCTGGGTTGTCGTTTTGCGCTTGACGATTTTGGCAGCGGTTATTGTTCATTTTCACACCTGAAACGTTTGCCTGTGGACTACATCAAGATCGACGGCATGTTTGTGAAAGATATTCTTAATGACCCGATGGACATGGCTATTGTTCGTTCCATCACCAACATTGCCCACACCCTGGGCAAACAAACTGTCGCCGAATTTGTTGAGTCTGCTGATACCATTCGTTTGCTCAAGGAATGTGGTGTTGATTACATTCAAGGATTTTATGTTGCCAGGCCTGCCCCTAAACTTATTCATGCAACGTCGAATGTTCATAGCATAGCTGGCTAATTTTTTATCGAGTACTTGTGTTATCATTTTCAAATGATTGCTTTTCTGCGGTTTACTGCAAGCTATATGGCCCTGTTGACATTCATTGCAGCCATGGCCGGCTTTATCTTTCCCGATACCTTTCTGGTTTTTGGTTACATATTTAAAGAGCTGTTTGCCGCCACCATGTTTTCGCTGGGTGTCGTGCTCAATAGAAGCGACCTGCTCAGCACATTAAAACACCCGTTACGAATTGCGCTGGGTGTGTTCACACAGTTTGTGGTCATGCCATTGCTCGCATTTAGCATTGTCACGCTTGCGGGGCTGCCTCCGGCACTGGCCCTCGGTTTTATTATTGTTGGCAGTGCGCCCGGTGCAATGGCATCAAATGTCATCGTCTACCTGGCCAAAGGTGCGCTAGCCTATTCGATTGCCCTGACCACGGTCGCCACATTTCTTGCTCCATTTCTTACCCCCTGGTTAATCACGCTATTCGCAAATCAGAGCATTGATTTGGACCCGTTGAAATTGATGTGGACCATTTTCTACATATTAGTGATACCGCTCGCCGGTGGTATGTTGCTGCGTCTTTACCTGGACAGGGGTTTTGCTCTGCAACGTTTTGTGCCGCATATTATTGGCGCCGCCATCATGTTGGGGCTGTTTCATCTATACGGTAGCTTCCAGGTTTGGCAGCAAATACTGGCGTTTGTCTTTCTGGTTGGCCTGCCGGTTTTCACCAGTCTGCGACGACCTGAACTCTCTACGCCTATCCTGAATTGGGCCAAAGAAATCGCCCCGGCAATTGCGGCACTTTCGATTATTATTATCTGCGCCTATGCCGTGGCAAAAAATCAACAGGCCATTTCTCAGGTCGGTGGTTGGGTGATGTCACTCGTTATTCTGCTCAACGCACTGGGCTACCTGACGGGCTGGTTTCTGGCGAAACTCTATCGCTTCGATAAGACCCATCAAATCACCCTGGCGATTGAAATCGGTATGCAAAATGCGGGAATGGGGGTGGCATTGGCGCTGGCCCATTTCGAGTCACAACCGGAAGTAGCTTTACCCGGCGCCCTGTTTGCGGTCTGGTGCATCATCACTGCAGCCGGAGCAAGCGCTTACTTTAGACGCAGAAATGCCATGCCCGATGCCCCTTCAACCGGCGCTATTTAACAAGCAACTTAACAAAAAACCGGGGCTCCTTAATATCCTTATATATTAGTGGGTTAAGCGCATAATCTCGGGGGTTTTTTGTCGATCAGGCTTGAGTCTCCAGCAGTTTGCCCCCATAAAAATCCCGGGTTACAACAAGCAATAACAACTGTTGTACAATCGCAACCCAGCTGAATTTAGGGAGTCCATATTGGAACCATATCACGGCACTACGATCCTGTCGGTTCGACGGGGCAATAAGGTTGTCATCGGTGGCGACGGCCAGGTAACACTGGGCGACAGCATCATGAAGGGTAATGCGCGCAAGGTTCGTCGTCTCTATCACGACCAGGTTATCGCCGGTTTTGCAGGTGCCACCGCTGATGCGTTTACGCTGTTCGAATACTTCGAAGGCAAGCTGGAAAAGCATTCAGGCAATCTAGTTCGCGCCGCAGTCGAAATGGCCAAAGACTGGCGTACCGACCGCACCCTGCGTCGCCTTGAGGCACTGCTTTCTGTCGCCGACAGTGAAAGTTCGTTGATCATCTCGGGCATTGGCGATGTGATTGAGCCAGAACAAGGCATTATTGCAATCGGCTCCGGTGGAAACTATGCGCTCTCCGCTGCACGCGCACTGTTAAATAACACGGAGCTCGATGCACGGGAAATAATTGAAAAATCGCTTACCATCGCGAGCGATCTCTGCATCTACACCAATAACAACTTCACTATCGAAGAACTCGAATACTAAAGAATTGGAATACTAAATCACATGCCACAAATGACCCCGCGGGAAATTGTCCATGAGCTGGACAAACACATTATCGGACAGGACAGCGCCAAACGTTCCGTTGCTATCGCTTTGCGTAATCGCTGGCGTCGTAGTTGCGTTGATGAGTCTCTTCGCAATGAGATAACCCCTAAAAATATTTTGATGATCGGACCGACTGGTGTTGGTAAAACCGAAATCGCCCGCCGGCTAGCGAAACTGGCCAATGCTCCATTTCTAAAAGTGGAAGCAACCAAATTTACTGAAGTCGGTTATGTCGGTCGCGATGTCGAATCTATTATTCGCGACTTGATGGATATTGCCATCAAGATGATCCGCGAACAGGAAACCGATAAAGTTCGCAGCCGTGCAGAAGATGCCGCCGAAGAGCGCATCCTCGATATCTTATTACCCTCTGCACGCGGTAGCACCTTTGGCTTTAACAGCGAAGGAGAAGAAACCGAAACCGAACGCCAGAATGAAACGCGACAAAAATTTCGTAAAAAACTGCGTGAAGGCGAGCTGGATGATAAAGAAATTGAAATAGAAGTAAGTTCTGCCAATGTTGGTGTTGAGATCATGGCGCCTCCTGGCATGGAAGAAATGACCAGCCAGTTACAGGGCATGTTCGCCAATATGGGTGGCGGAAAAACGAAAGCACGCAAACTACCTATAAATAAAGCACGAAAGCACTTAATTGAAGAAGAGGCATCACGCCTGATCAATGAAGATGAATTAAAAGCCCGCGCACTCGATACCGTTGAGCAACACGGCATTGTCTTTCTAGACGAGATGGACAAGATCGCCAAGCGCGGAGAAAGCTCGGGCGGCGCAGATGTTTCACGTGAAGGTGTACAACGCGATCTGTTGCCGCTGGTTGAAGGTTCAACCGTCACTACTAAATATGGTATGGTCAAAACCGATCACATTTTATTTATTGCATCGGGTGCCTTTCATGTTGCCAAGCCTTCCGATCTTATTCCTGAACTACAAGGCCGTTTTCCTATCCGGGTTGAACTGGAAGCATTAAGTACCGAAGATTTCATTCGCATACTCACGGAACCAGATGCTTCACTTACCGAACAATACTGTGCTTTGCTCGATACAGAAGACGTCAACCTGGTCTTTGAAGCAGAAGGAATCAAACGTGTTGCGGAAGTTGCCTGGCAGGTAAACGAACGCACGGAAAATATTGGTGCACGTCGCTTGCACACCGTAGTGGAACGTCTACTTGAAGAAATTTCTTTTGCTGCTTCTGATCGTGGCGGCGAAACCGTAACTATCAACGTTGAATACGTTGACAAACATTTGAGTGGCCTGGCTGAAGATGAAGATCTCAGTCGTTATATACTCTAGAGGTAGTAATTATGTCTGAAAAACACATCCCTACAAACATCACCTATCATTCTAAGGCCCATAGTTTGGAACTTGAATTTAACACGGGTGAAAAATACCAGCTTAGCGCAGAATTTTTACGAATAAATTCTCCCTCTGCGGAAGTTCAGGGACATGGACCAGGTCAGGAAGTCCTGCAAATCGGCAAACAGGATGTCGATATCACCAAGATCGAACAGGTCGGTAACTATGCGGTGCAATTGTTTTTTGATGATAATCACGACACTGGCATCTTTTCCTGGGACACCCTGTATCGCCTGGGTAAAGAACACGATGCGCTTTGGGCGAGTTATCTAAAACGTATGAAAGAGGCTGGCCACGACCGCCCCGAACCAAAACATCTTCAGTGATTTTTATTTTCTAAGAGATAAATACAGCGCCGGGGCAACTTGCCCTGGCTCGTCTCGTCTCCCCCGAGATTTGGCTCAAATACCAGCCAAATTTTAGTGAACAGCTTCACAATCGAGCGGTTACCCTGCTGCGAGAACCTAAACATTCTACGGTTATTGCCGTTAAACCGTTAAATTAAGTGAGTATTAGTACGGTTTAATTGGCCAAATGATTGATCTGTGATTGATCGCACAGCACCGTAAGTCGTTAATCTTATAATTCCGCTGCAGCACTATATATAATAAGAATTATTTAACCGTATAAACGGTGGGGTTTTAACCAGTAAGAGGGCTTCTTCTGAAGCTATAGATCGAGTGGATACAAAGAATTCACAGCTGCGCCCTGCCCAGTCAAAAATACACGGCGAAAAGTCATCCTTTTTCGCACGCCACTTTTGGACGTGGCTTTATACTGTGCTCGTTGTCACGTTCCTGCTGATCGGCTGGCGCGGCCGTGACAATAGTTACCTGAGCGCGACCGACGGTATTGGTTATGCACTGGGAATTATAGGCGGTTCCCTGATGCTTCTGCTTCTGCTCTACCCACTACGCAAACAACTCAAGTCCATGCAAGGATGGGGCAAGGTACAATACTGGTTCCAGCTACACATGATCTTCGGGGTGCTTGGCCCCGTACTGATTATATTTCACTCCAACTTTAGCCTGGGCTCTACCAATAGCAGCCTTGCCCTTATTACCATGCTCATCGTTGCGGGTAGTGGCTTAATCGGCCGGTTTTTCTACACAAAGATTCACTTTGGTCTGTATGGCCAGCAGGCTTCACTCAAGGAATTGCGTCAAGATCTGCAATTAACCAAAGGTAATCTTGGCGCACATATTTCGCTCTCGCCCAGGATCGTTAAACGCTTAAAAAAATATGAAAAATTCATGTTAAAGAATCGCTTCTTTCTGACGCATTTTATTTTTCTACCACTTATCGCTTTTAGATCTCAAATGGCCACCCGCCGTATCAGGTGGGCCGTGGCACATGACTTAAAAAAACAGGCACACACCAATAACTGGGGTCCGGAAATGCTTGCTGATTTCAAACTGCAAGCGAGAGAATATCTTAACGACTATTTCTTTTGCCTGAGAAAGACCAGTCAGCTTTCACTTTATGTCCGTTTGTTTTCCTGGTGGCATATTTTACACCTGCCATTATTCATCATGCTTGTTGTAACTGGAATCGTCCATGTTATCGCCGTGCATATGTATTAATCACAAATGCAAAACAAAATCAGTTGCTCAATTTTGTTTTTGCTGCAGGCTACCGTTATGGTAGGCACAATGATGATTAGCGGCTCCAGCCTTGCCAATATAGAATCACTCATCATGCCGGGTGACGTCATTGAAGGTCATGCCAAATACGAAAATACCTGTGAGAAGTGCCACGACCGCTTTGACCGAAAAAAACAAAAGAAAAAATGCCTGACCTGCCACAAAAAAGTTAATCATGATGTCAATAAGCGCATAGGCTTTCACGGCAGAAAAAAAGTCGTTCGTTTACAGGAATGTAATAGCTGCCACACTGAACACAAAGGCAGGAAAGCTGACGTTGTAAAACTCAATAAACTGACTTTTGATCACCAGTTCACAGATTTCAAGTTACGCGGTGAGCATAAAAAAATTGATTGCAGTAGCTGTCACAAACCCAAAAAGAAATACCGCGAAGCACCTCGCGCCTGTCTAAGCTGCCATAAGAATGATACGCCTCATAAAGAAAGCAAGATGGGCAAAGTCGCAAAACGCTGCGACTCCTGCCACAACGAAACCAGCTGGAGCCAAATTAAGTACAAGCATAAAAAATCGAAATTTCCCCACATAGGGAAACATAAAGAAGCCGACTGTAACACTTGTCACATAGCTGACCGTTATATCAAGACACCAAAAACCTGCATAACCTGCCACAAGTCAGATGATATACATCAAAGAACCAACAGCAAAAAATGCCATAAGTGCCATTCACCACGCGGCTGGAAGAAACTGGATTTTAATCATGCCAAGGATACAAAATTCCCACTACGCGGTCGCCATAAAAAACTAAACTGCCAGAGTTGTCATAAAAAAGACCCGTATAAAGTAAAAATTAAAAAGGCCTGTATCACGTGTCATAAACATGATGATTCGCATAAGGGCAGTTTCGGCAAAAAATGCAAAACCTGCCATACAGAAAAATCATGGTCAAAGACGATTTTTAACCATAACAAAAAGACTAAATTCAAGCTTCGCGGTAAACACGCAAAAACAGCATGTACCGCATGCCACAAAAAACATATCTATAAAACCAAGACGAAAACCGACTGCTATAATTGCCACAAGATTGATGACGTACACAAAGGCAAACAGGGTAAGAAGTGTAACAACTGCCATAATGAAAAAGGCTGGCGCGGCAAGGTCCGGTTTGAGCATGATATAACCCGCTTCCCACTGGTTGGCCTGCACTCAGTTGTACCCTGTGAAGAATGTCACATATCGAATGACTACAAAAGCGCCTCTATTAAATGTAATAGCTGCCACAAACCAGATGATGTTCACAAAGGCCAGCTAGGCGTCGATTGCCAGACTTGCCACAACCCCAATGGCTGGGCTATTTGGCGTTTCGAACATAATAAACAGGCAAAATTTAAACTTGATGGCGCGCATAAAAAAGTACACTGCCATAGCTGCCATGCGACCGCCGTCGACAAAGTAGATTCTGAACCAAGAAACTGTCTAGCTTGCCACCGCACAGACGATGAACATAATGGACAATTCGGAGCACGTTGTGATCGTTGTCACACCACCAAAAACTTTACGGACGTGTCCATGCGTCGATAACTGTGACGTCATGATAGCGAGGAATAAATATGGAAAATTTATCAAACACCCAACCACTAGGCAAAACCAGCAGCGTTAGAACGTTGCTCGCTGGTGTTACTCTATTCTTTCTGTTGTTATTGATAGCTCAGATCAGTGTCGCCGCAACAGATTTTGATCACGACCGTACCGGTTTCCTGTTAAGCGGGATACACTCACATCTTAGATGCGAGAACTGCCATAAACATGGTATATTCAAAGGTACCGCAAAAACCTGCCAGGGCTGTCATGGGCAATCCAGTCTGATCGCAACCACTAGAAAAACACCCAGCCATATTGAAAGTAGTGAACAATGTGATGACTGCCACACTGAGATAAGCTGGAGTGGTGCTCGAATGGATCACATTTCCATTACGGGTTCCTGTGCCACTTGCCATAACGGTATAAAAGCAGAAGGTAAAAACCCCGGACATATTCAGAGCGGCAATCTTTGTGATTCATGTCACGGCACTTTTGCATGGTCACCCGCACGTTTCGATCACAGCGATATTACCGGCACCTGCTTTAGTTGTCACAATGGTAGCATCGCCACGGGTAAGTCAATCAACCATTTACAAACCAGTAACATCTGTGAAGACTGTCACCGCGTAACAGGCTGGCGCCCCGCCGGATTTGATCACTCTGGTGTCACCGCGGCCTGCTTTACCTGTCATGATGGTACACGTGCAACGGGTAAAGACCCGGCAACACATGTAACAAGCAACAATCTCTGCGATGACTGCCATAGCCAGAACGCGTGGATTCCAGCTAACTTTTTGCATGACGGAAGCACGGCGACAGGCTGTTTTAATTGTCATAACGGTATAATCGCAAGAGGCAAAAACTTACAACATATTGTAAGTAGCAACGTCTGCGAAGATTGCCACAATTCAAATGGTTGGTAACAACTTGCTAATTAAATAAACGAACCATCAGGGTGTAGTACCCTGATGGTTGTTTCTTCTTTTTGAAAACAATAAATGTTAAATATAAAAATAATCCGTTTAATCCTACTTTTTGTCATTGCGTTTCATTCCAGTACAGCAATTTCTGCAGGGAATACCATTCTGTCAAACCAGAACTTCGCGTACATTGGCAATGATGGGCGGCTGGTAATAGAATTTTATTCACCAATGGGTTATAGCTCCCATTTTCCCGCGAGAAAAGGCAATACACTCAAAATTCAACTGAAAGAGCTATTTCCCAATCCTCAGAATATTTCCGCTCTGACAGAGCAATTAGTCGTTTCTAAAAGTAAAACTAACCCTGTTATGGAAATCAATTACGAACAGCAACAAGGTCGTCAGGCAGGAACACTTACCATTCGGTTTAACCGCGAGGTGGAATTTGAAATTAAGATGAACCGTGATCGCAAGAACCTGGCCGTTACCTTGAAAAATGTAAAACCTGACACCCGCCAGGGCCCCACGCAACCACCGAGTGTCAGTACAGGGCTTCCCATTTATACCCTTAATCTAAAATCTTCCTCATCCCCGATTGATGTAAAAAACCAACCCGCTTTACGGAATTTTAGTGACTATGACATTTATGTAATAGAAACTGCAACACCAAATAAAACGGTTTATTCCCTACAGGTCGGTTATTTTTATTCTCCCTCTGCGGCAAAAGCCAACCTCAAACGTTTGAAAGCCTTTTACCCACAAGGCTGGGTCGGCAAAATACAACCTACACGCCGCAAGACTGCACAAGCCTGGTTCTATGAAAGAAAACTTAAACGCGTTAACGAAAGGCCCAAGCAGGCGAAAACAGATAAAATCGATATTTTGATCGAGCGTGCCCGCCAGGCCATGTTAGATAACGACTATAAGCAAGCAATTCGATTATTCACACGCATACAGCAAATCGCGACGGGTGAGCATAAAAAAGATAGCAAGGAACTGTTGGGTGTTGCTCGAGAACAAAACGGCCAGTTCGCCCACGCCAAGGCGGAATACAAGGAATATCTCAAGCTCTATCCCGAAGGGGAAGACGCAGAGCGCGTTAAGCAACGCCTACTCGGCCTGTTGACGGCCAGATCACCGGCAAAAGACAAGCTTAAACAAAAAGGGGCGCAAGGCGTCGAACCTAAGTGGGGCTTTTTCGGTAACCTTTTTCAATTTTACCGAAATCAGCGCGTTGCCTCGGATACAACCGCCAGCTTTGAAACCGATAGTTCCTTACAAACAGACTTTGTTTACTCGGGTCGTAAGCGCGGACTGGACTACAACCAACGTTTCAATATTGCTGCGAGCCATCGCTATGACTTTATTTCTACCACAGATGAAAGCGATGGACGTCTCTTTTCATTTTACTACGACATATCCAAACGTGATGATAATTATGGTGGTCGGATCGGCCGACAAACTCATAACTCTGATGGCGTGCTTGGGCGATTTGATGGCATTATTCTCAACAAACGGATTGGTACAAATAAAAAACTTAATTTTCTAGCCGGTTACCCGGTAGAGACCAGTGCGCAAGATGGTATTGACACAGATCGACAATTTTACGCGCTCAGTCTCGATCTTGATGCTTTATACAAAAACACCGACTTTAAAGTTTACTATATCCAACAGGACAATGAGGGTTTTACAGATCGAAACGCAACCGGCATACAACTAAAATATATCAATGACACTAGCTCTTACTTTGCAATCATTGATTATGATCTTTTTTTCTCGGAACTGAATCAAGTATACTTTGTTGGTACATGGCGCAATAAGGCCAACTCAAGCCTTAGTGTCGTTGCTGATCACCGCAAGAGTCCGCTGATTACAACTAACAATGCGTTGATTGGACAGACCGTCTCCAACCTCACAGATTTAAGGCTAACGTATACAGAAGATCAAATCTATCAACTTGCCAGAGATAGAACACCTACATATGACGCGCTAAGCGTCTCGGTATCAACCTTTTTATCTGAGCGTTTCCAATTATTCGGCGATATCACTTTTTCCAGCCTTAGCAGCACTATTGCCTCCGGGGGTGTTGCTGCTACACAGAAAACAGGAACGGAATCTTTCTACAATGCCGGCCTGGTTATTAACAATTTCTTTACTGATAACGATATTACTATTTTTGGTGCTCGCTACAATGATGCATCGACGTCAAATACTATACAGCTAAACTTCAGCAGTAACTTAAATCTGGACAAAAAATGGCGTGTTAATCCTCGCCTGGTACTTGATTCACGAGATAATGCTAATGGCACTTCACGCACAACCATCAAACCAAGAATCCTGGTTCACTATCGGCCATCACGCACATTTAAATATGAGTTTGAGATGGGATACGAGGATGTCGAAACACAAGGTACATTCACTACCTCAGAAAACAGTCTCTACGTATTTTTTGGATATATATATGACTTTTAGAATATACCGAACAACTTCTGATCGTCCCGTGCCTTCTGTAGAACGCCCTCTATCTCTACATGGCCCGCATTTTTCGCGTACATTTGTGCTGTTTGTTTGTCCTGGTTTCTGACATTTATATCAGCACCATTTTTAATTAGTACTATAGCAACATCCAGATTGCCACTAATCGATGCCAGAATCAGCGCCGTATTTCCATGACCATTTTTTATGTTCACATCAGCTTTTTTCTTTATTAAGAATTTTACTGTATTTACATGACCTTTATCTGCAGCAACCATCAGCGCGGTATTTTTCTTTTTACTCTTAGTATTTATATTAATCCCTTTTGCTAAAAGTACCTTAACCACCTTTATATGACCTAGCGCAGCCGCTCTGATTAACAATGCCCTGGCATACTCATACCGGCTAGCTGATTTCACGCCTGCCAGGAAATGCTGGACAATACTATGATGTCCATTAATACCCGCTAACCAAAGCGCATTTTCCCCCTTTTTATTTTTTGCTTTCGTTTTAGCGCCATTTTTCATTAACAGTTTGACGCTCTTAAGATGGCCTTGCTTGCTTGCCCACAATAACGCGGTCATTCCATCTTTATCAGCCTTATTGGGGTTTGCTCGATGCTCAAGTAAAGCGGAAACAATACTCGACTTTCCACCCTTTGCTGCAAAAATTAGCGCGGTTGTACCATTTTTTAACGCAACCTTTGTGCTGGCCTTATGTTTTAGCAGCAACGTTACAACCCTGGCATGCCCTTCTTTACTGGCCCACATCAACGCGGTCATTCCGTTATGCTGTTTTATGTTGGGTTTGGCCTTCTTCGCAAGCAGCAGCGCAACGATTTCCGTATTACCTTTCAGTGCCGCACGACTCAATGCCGTATGGCCTTCGTTATCCTGCTTATTAAGCTTTGCATTCTTACCCGCCAACAGCGTTTTTACGCTATCTTTGTGGCCTTGCCAGGCAGCAAGCATGAGCGGCGTCCAACTGGCATAAACGGTACCCTTTGTCGATGTAACGACCCGCTGCTTTCTTTTCTTGTTACTCTGCTTCGGCTTGACCGCACCAAGCTGTAGCAATATATTTGCTGTACTCTTATGTTGTCTTTTTACTGCCCACATATAGGCTGTTAAACCATTCTTATCTTTTCTATTTATATGTGCGCCATATTTTTTTAACCACTTAACAATATCGCTATGGCCTTCTCTGGCCGCATACATAAGCACGCTAATACCACGCTTATCTTTACTGTTAACACTCGCCCTCTTTTCTATAAGCAACCTGGCTGTCACCAGGTGTCCATTGCCCGCAGCAAACATAAGTGCTGTCTCTCCATCCCGATTTGGTTGATTAACCAATGCACCAACTTTAATAAGCTGTAAAACAGCTGCTTTATGACCTTTGCCGGCTGCAATGATAAGTGGTGTATTTGATAAAGCATCTCGTCCATTAACTTCAGCGCCAGAAGAAACAAGCTTTGCTATGACACCTGCGTTGCCTTTTGCGCTGGCCTGAAACAACCTCTGATTAAGCGTTTCTGTACTCTCACTCTCGTCTTGCTCGACACCATCAAAATTTTCCAGACGTCTCTGCGCATACCGATGGCCTTGCTTTGCAGCCATTTCTAACCATTTTTTTGCCTTCTTCTGGTTAGCTGATACACCCTTACCATCCATAAACATGACACCTAGTGCATACTGGGCTTTGTCATAACCTTGTTGGCATGAGCGCAATAACCATTTTGCGGCAAGCTTAGGATTTGCCTTCGTGCCTTGTCCATTTCGAATCAGGATCGCAAGATGATACTGTGCTTTTGCATCACCTTTTTTTGCCAGTGGTTCTAATATGCGTATGGCCTTGGCGTAATTGCGGGCCTTGATTGCATATTTAGCATCAGAGACCGTTACCGCCTGCACAGCCTGAGCAAGTAGAAAGCTACTGCTCAGAAAGCAGAATATAAATAAACTAATAACAATTTTTTTCACGACGTGGCTACTTCACTTTTTCACTTTTTCACTTATCTTCACTTCTTCACTTAGTCCCGTGTTTGGTATCAACCTGGATACCAATTTCTTTCAGGAAGGGGGTTGGCAGGATACCGCCGGCACAGACAATCATGCCATCATTGGCTAATTCGATTAGTTTGCCTTGCTGGTCTAATGTCACTTTGTCTTTTTGGATATCTTTAACCGTTGAACTCATTAGTACATTCAATCGGCCAGAAGTTTCGGCCTCTGCAATCTTTTTGCGATTCTTTTCTTTTGCGCGTGAAAACGACTCACTTCTGTAAGAGATGCTGACGGTCGTACCTTCTTCTTCTGCGATACTGGTTGCCGCTTCCAAAGCAGCATCGCCACCGCCAACAACCAGTACATGCTGATTTTTATACTGCTCAGGGTCAATCAAACTGTAAACAACTTTTGGCTGGTCTTCACCTGGTGCGCCTAACTTGCGTGGTGTGCCACGCCGCCCAATACTCAGCAGGACTGCTTTTGTTTTGTACTCGGCCTTTGCCGTTTTAACAACATAACCTCCCTCACAAGGCGTTATCGTGTCCATTTTTTCCCGGTAGTTTATTTTTATACCCGTCTTTTTTTCTACCTGTTGCCAGAAACTCAGCAATTTTTCTTTTGTGGTTTCCTTAAAATTGACTTTGCCAACCATGGCCAACTTCACGGGTGCCGTCATCACCAGTTTGCCGCGGGGAAATTTAAAAACCGTTCCACCCAATGAATCCTGTTCCAGAGTACGGTACTTCAGTTTCTTTTCATGTGCCGATAATGTTGCAGAAAAACCCGATGGGCCCGCACCAATAATGACAACATCGTATTCAGGTCCTTTCTTCTTGCTCACTTGCTTGGCAATGTGATCTATCGCCTGCCGGCCCTGTTCACAGGCATTACGAATCAAACCCATGCCGCCCAGTTCTCCGGCAATAAAGATACCGGGGACATTAGTTTCGAAATTATCTTCCACCAGCGGGATATCCATACCCCGTTTTGCAGTACCAAAAACCAGCTCAATGGCGTCCAGTGGACAGGCTCTTTTACAGGCGCCGTGCCCAATACAGTGCGTAGGGCTGATGAGCTTGGCTTTGCCCCGAATTAGCCCCAATATTTTGCCCTCAGGACAGGCGTTGACGCAGGAACCACAGCCCACACAAACACCCGGATCAATAATAGGGTGTAATGAAGCGGGTTCCGTCAGGCCTTCTTTGATCGCCACATTGAGCGTTTCCTGGTTCTTTTTCGACTTACGGCGGCGGAGCAGGACATAAATGCCAATAAACAGGACCGGGAAAGAGTAAAGACCCCATTTATATAACTCCACTTCACTCATAGATTTCTGTATCCTCTGACGTACACATATAATAAGAATATAAACTGTAAACTGATTTTTATTGGGGAAAAGCCGTATAAATCACGCTTTTCACCCTCAAAATGGTTTAAAACAGACATCAGCTAATTAACCAAGCAATTTACTATGGACCAGGCACGGCTACCGTACACCGATACTAATATACTATCGGCACAGAAATTATCATCTGAAAAACAAGATCGATGGTTATTCAAGGATATTTCCTTCACGATTGAACCGGGTCACATTTTTCACATTAAGGGTACTAACGGATCCGGCAAAACGACCCTGTTGCGTGTCCTTTGTGGGTTAACTATAGCGGATAGCGGCGAAGTGGTCTGGGGTGACAAACCCATAGGCAGGCAACACGACCAATATCACACCCAACTTAGCTATGTCGGACACACTGACGGTATCAAGCAAGACCTGACTGTCGAAGAAAACCTGCGTGTTGCGGCTGTGCTTGCACAGGGTAAACAGCAAAAATCGACATTGGTAAATCTAACTGAAATTTTAAAACAGGTAGGTTTGAATAATAAGAAATATACCTTTGCCCATGCTTTGTCTGCAGGTCAACGCCGCCGCCTGGCATTAGCCCGTTGCCTGCTAAACGATACATCGATCTGGATTCTGGATGAACCTTTAACCGCACTTGATGCCCAAGGTGTACAACTCGTTGAAGAGATGATTAAGCAACATATTGAACGTAAGGGCATTGCGATTATTACTTCACATCAGGCGTTAAATATAGATGACGAATACTACAAAGCACTGGATTTAAGCTAACAAAGACGATGAACGTTTTTACCACCATACTCAAACGCGATTTAGTCTTAGCCGTTCGCTATCGCGCCGAATTATTAAACCCAATGCTGTTTTTTATTCTGGTGATTATTTTATTTCAATTGGGTATGCGTGCAAAACCCGATGTTTTAGTTACGCTTGCGCCAGCAATAGTCTGGATTGCGGCTTTATTATCAGCACTATTAAGCCTTGACCATATGTTTCGTTCCGACATGGAAGATGGTGCCCTTGAGCAAATGATCATAAGTACTCAACCAACCTCGTTACTGGTGCTGGCAAAAATAATCGCACACTGGGTGATTACAGGATTAGCCGTCACCCTGGTCGGACCACTATTAGGCCTCATGTTAGGTTTGTCATTTGATGCAACCAAAGTGTTGTTTTTAACGTTACTAGTTGGAACGCCGATCTTAAGTGCGATAGGTTCTATCGGTGTGGCGCTGACCGTGGGTTTACGTAGAGGCGGTGTTATTTTGTCATTACTGGTATTGCCTTTGTTTGTTCCAGTTTTAATCTTCGCAAGTCAAACTGTGAATACCTACATAGGTGGTTATCCTATTGCGGCGTCGATAAGTATTCTCATGGCGCTATTAATATTGTCATTAAGTCTGGCGCCCTGGGCGGCATCGGCCGCATTACGAATGAGTGTGAGTTAAATGTATATATGGTTTCATAAGTTAGGTTCTGCTCCTACCTTTTACAAATGGTCTGGTGTTGCACTACCCTGGTTAGGCCTGATCTGTTTTCTTTTATTTGCATTCGGCTTGTATGGTGGTCTTGTTACAGCACCTGCTGATTATCAACAGGGCGACAGCTTCCGCATCATGTATGTGCATGTCCCTGCTGCATGGATGTCGATGTTTGTTTATGTCGTGATGGCTGTCAGTGGTGCCATCGGCATAATCTGGCATGTAAAGATCGCGCAAATAGCCATGATCAGTAGTGCTCCCATCGGTTTCGCTTTTACTCTACTCGCGCTAATCACAGGTTCTATCTGGGGTAAACCCATGTGGGGCACCTGGTGGGAATGGGGCGATGCCCGCCTGATGTCAGAGGCGTTATTACTATTCTTATATATAGGTGTCATCGGACTCTCTGTTGCAATAGAAGACAAGCGCAAAGCCGCTCAGGCGGTTGCCATTTTATCGCTGGTCGGTTTAGTCAACATTCCTATCATTCACTATTCCGTTGTATGGTTGAACACCCTACATCAGGGCCCAACTGTTTCTAAATTTGATAACC
>Ga0316206_1000723_pt1 | contig 38245 bp, 33 predicted proteins | sample 6monthpyrite_MG_FD_204942 | JGI IMG/M metagenome (GOLD analysis project Ga0316206, IMG submission 204942) | Microbial mat bacterial communities from mineral coupon in-situ incubated in ocean water Damariscotta River, Maine, United States -... | ecosystem: Environmental > Aquatic > Marine >...
AAAAAAACCTTACTTTTTCAAATAGCGAGATATTATCCATCATCCACAGGCGATCAACAATCAAGCATCATCTTGTAATATTTATGGGCCGAGCAAGAAAACTTCTCACCCCAGTGCGCGCTCGCTCCATTGTCCGCGCCAGCGCTGACAATTTTCTTCTCCATGATTTCACGGCAGAGAGTCCTGCACTACCGTGCAAAAATAGCAGGGCCGATCTGGGAATATTCAGATCGCCAAACAAAAAGAAGTTAGGACAGTACGGGTTAACATATTCTTAAATTCGAGGGAAGCGAGTCTTTGTTCTTTATACTCTTCTTAGGAAAGAGAATTAAATAAAAGCCTCGTTTATGGTTTTGCCACATAATTCATACTTGGTAAAAATTTATCATGTATAACATCATTCTTTCCAGATAAACCAACTTCAACTTTTCGCCCAGTTTCATAAACTACGTCATCAATAATGCCACCTGTACCGCTATACATTAAAGTGCTCGGCAAGTGCACTACAAAAACTTTATTATATTAGGCTGTATTTTAAAATCTATAAGCCATGTAATAAATACTGTCACGCACTATTCGCTTCTTTTTGGGTGGTTCTTGTGCAAAAGGATTAGAAGATCAGTTCTCAGATAGAGACTTCTGCATTACATATGAGAAAAAAAATGACTATTTCTTGGTATCTGATGAATTAAAAAAAATATTTGGATCTCCATCTCTGGTGATTGATAAAAAGAATTCCATTGCAATACATTTTGAAATATCCGGTCTAAAGTTTGAAGTTCGCTTGCTCAATATTCAAACTGTGAAAGAGGCAAAGGAAGCGCTTCTTAAAAATGAGTCTCTATCTTTTATGGATCAGGAGCTACTAGAGAATATACGAATAGGGATATTCTATAAAACTTCTAAAGAAATGAAAAAGATAAAAGCAGATGGTATTCAATACCCCTGTCGTTTATCTCATTCAATTATTATGCGGTATTTACCGTTATTATCAATTTCTGATTTTGAAGTTCCTGTGGCGAGAGGAGACTCTTACTTCATTATGAAACATGCACTTGACCTTAAAGAAGTTATCATGGCACTTGCAAACGCTCAATCTAGAATTTTCCTCTCAGGTTTTAAACACGAAGAAAAACTCCTTGACCGACTTTCTCCAATTGTCAAAATAATATGGAATGAATTAAAAGAATTATCTTATAATCATACTGATGAAAATCTCAAATCGCTATCACATAACATAGAAATATTTAAAGCCGATCTACTGAAATCAATAGGAGAGGCGTAAATGAATCAACTATTGCAAGGATCAAAGCCAAAAACATTTTACAAGAATATACTTTTTGTAGCCTTGCCACTTATTTTCTCTTCTTTCCTCGGAAACGTATTAGAAGTCGTAGATCTAACGATTGCAAGCTTGATTGATATTGAAATTTTAAAAGCTATCAGTGTCCTTGAGCGATTTCGCTTTGTTTATGGTGCAATTTTTATTGGTTTTACATCTGCCTTAGGAATGTACCTTAATCGCCTCATTCCAAAGAACGAAGAATCTGAAAGAATCACAAATATTTTTAACTTTATACGAAAGCTCTTAGTATATTTAGGTATATTTTTTGCTGTCACCTTCATAATAGGATTATATACTCTCACAGAGCACAATGGACCAATTCAAATATATGGTTACGGTACGGCCATAAACGTATTTTTGATGTGTCTTACAGGACCGTTATATACTTCTTTAATCGTAACTAGAAAAACTACAAATCTCTTAAAAGTTGGAATTATCGCAACAATATTTAATGCTGGGATGACATGGTACCTTGCAAAACATTTAGGAATGGGAACATTAGGAGTTATCCTACCAACAGTTTTGGCAAATGCTGGATCTTGGTTATTTCTCCTCTATGAAACAAGAAATATTTACTTCATAAAGAACAAAGCTGTCAGTTCTGCTATTGATACAAAGAAAATCCTTGAATATGTTAAACATAATGTAACCGGTAGCCTCCTAATATGTATTTCAGAATTAATCTTAGTATTAGTTGCTTTGCAATTAGGAGATATTGGCGTTCTCTATGGTGTGTTCTTCGCTTTTGAAAAACTTTTTAATGCAATAACACATGCCATTGCAAACTCGACAGCAATCTCTTTCTCTGAAGGCTTGGCTACTTCTGGTCAAAAGATTAACTTTGGCCCCTATATTATTATAGGAGGAATTAATACAATCATTGTAACAACGGTATCTGCCATATTTCTAAGCTTTTACGACTCCTTTCTGAGTCTATCTTTATTCATTATACCGATCTTAGGAGTTGTCTTCTTTAACTCCATTGATTATTTCATGAGGAAAGTTGTCTTAAGGCCTGGGGGTGATGTCTTCTGGTCAAAGAAGTTGAATATTTCCTTGATTGCATGTGGAAATCTCTTCGTTGCATTGGCGGTATACACCTTTAGAGCTAATATAGCAGGTCCTTATATTCTTTTTTACTTATTGCTTCTTCAAGCAATTGGAAGTGCTGTATTTGTATTTTTTCGAATTCAATCAGGAAAGTGGTTTCATGAAATTTGAACAACTTTTTGGTATCAACACTCATGAATTCTTTACAAATCATTGGGAGAAAAACCTATTATGCTCTCAATCGGAGTTTGAGTTGTCTGAATTAGCAAGCCCACTTTTCAAATGGGACGAAAAGACTCTTTTTGACATGATTAACTATGGTGACATTATCATGGTAAAAAATTCTCAATACCTAAAGCATAATTTTTTTAAGAAAGATATTAACAAAGCACTTCAAAAAATACTGTACCTCTGGGAAGAGGGGTTTACTTTCTACTCACGAAACATATCTTCTTTTATACCCTCTTTAGAGAAATTAGAAAAGAGTCTAGAAGAAGAGTTATTTCCACTAAAAATTCAGTCTAATATTTTTGCTACTCCCGAGAATAAAACGGGGTTCAACCCTCACTTTGATTGTCATGATGTATTTGTGATTCAAATTTCTGGAAAAAAGAAGTGGAAGTTTTGGTCAGCGCTAAAGCAGGATATGGATTATGAGTCTCCTACAAAAGAAGACCAATTATTGGTTGACAATTTTGTTTCTACTGAAAATCCTCTTTTTGAAAAAATTATTTCCCCGGGGGAAGTTATATATATACCAAGGGGAGTTATCCATACGCCAGAAGCAATCGATTCATCAGTGCATTTAACTTTATGGGTAAAATCTCCCTTAATAGAAAAAGTAGGCGATTACAATGAATTAGACTTTGCAAGGAGAAGTGATGACTTATTATTTTTTTAAAGTTATTAAGCAAAAGCTGAAGAAGAAACTGAAAATTAAGCCTTTCCAAATCATCTCACTAAAAGATCAAAAGGCCTTACTTCAGTGTAATTATAAATCTGATTATCTGAGAGTTCTGAAAGTAAAGCTGTAGTGCTCATGCTCTCCATTACTTGATATTTTGCTATGTGCTCTATTATTAAAGTGAAAATAGAGTGTATCACGCCCGTTGTATATAATGAATGATTTGTAAATCTACTTCTATAGACTTCAGGATGGTCTTGCTTTTCTAAATCAAGAACCAGTTTCCCATCAGTTCTTGAAAAATCAATAGCGTTTTCAAATATAGATTTAATTGACGCAGTGATGGTAAGGCCATTTTTACTCCAATAACTAATAATCTCTTTTTTGATACGAAAAAAACTTTCTCTAATGTTTTTTTCATATGAATACTCTGACGTGGAGTAGTGAAATCAAGCTAGGGAAGCGATATAAAAATGGGAAATTTGAAGTCATGATTAAAGGTGGAGTTGTTTCAGGTGATCTTAAAGAGAATTTAACAAATTTTAATTTTAGTAATGAAACTAAAAGAGTCAATACTATAGGTGGCGGTTTTTACCCGGCTATAGGGTATGTAGGGCCTGCGCATATGTTGATTAAAGCTGGTGTGAAAATTGCTGGAGAATAAAATGAGAAAAACAAAAATAGAATTTCCAAAACATTTATTTAAGATACGATCTATTATGCCAGAGCTTTTAGATATTTTAGAGAAAGATCGTGAGGATAATTGGTATGCGTTTGTTTGGTTAGAAGAACCAAAAATGTTCAGTGATCTTACCATTGGATACTTTTAACCCACTAAGGGGGATAATAGTTTTTGTCCCTGCTGATCGAGATCACCGAATCTTTTAATTTGAAAAATATCCGCATTGAGATCTTGGATGATGATTTCTTTTTTGCCATTTAAAAAAGGCCATTCATCTAATTTTGTATAAAAAATTCTTTTTCCTAAGTTCGTTCGTACGACAAATTTTCGCAGTTCCACTTCTTCATTTATTGAATAAATTTTTTCAATAGAAATGACTCCTTCAATATCCTGAAGGAATTCTTCAAGCACATTTTTAGAGTCTGTATCAAGGGATGTGAGATTTTCTAAATAATAGATTTCTTTGCCATTTTCGTCAACAAACGAGAGATGTTCTCGTTTGTTATGCCAGGGGAAACAAGGCTTTATGCTGACTTGTTTTCCCGCTATTGAAAGTAGACCTTGTTGATCTTTTGTAAATTTCATTATAATTCTCCGTAAAATCATTTGAGGGTAAATTTTTGCCCCAATTCTTCCTGCATGGAACAGAGCTTTTTATACTCGCCATGCTTTTTAGCTAATAATTGGTGATGCGTTCCTTGCTCTACAATTTTTCCATCCGCAATGACAAAAATTCTGTTTGCATTACGCAATGTCGACAATCGATGGGCGATGGCAATGACTGTTCTTCCTTGTACTAAATTGTCCAAGGCATTTTGAATTTTTCTCTCCGTTTCAGTATCAACTGCGCTGGTGGCCTCATCTAAAATAAGTATTTTAGGATCACTCAATAAGGCCCTGGCAATGGATACTCTCTGGCGTTCACCACCAGAAAGGGTATGTCCTCTTTCTCCTACAATGGTTTGGTAGGCGTGGGGTAACTTCATAATAAACTCATGAGCGTTGGCCATCTTTGCCATTTTTACTACTTGTGAGAGTTTTGCCGAGGGATTGCCGTAGCGAATATTTTCCAAAATATTTCCATGAAAAAGGTAGGGGTCTTGTAAAACCATGCCAATATTTTTTCTCAGAGAACTTCTTTCTAAATTTTTAATATTTTCTCCATCCAATAATACTTCTCCTTCATCTACATCGTAAAATCTATTGATGAGTTTACTTATGGTCGATTTTCCGCCACCAGATTGCCCCACCAACCCGATCATTTCCCCAGGGCATACTTGAAAATCAATATTTTTTAATATTTTTCTAACTCCATCGTAGGAGAAGTCCACATTTTTAAATTCAATATGTCCTTGAACGGTTGTCAATGTCTTTGCATTTGGTGAATCCACCATGCTTGGTCGGGTATCTAGGATTTCAAAAATTCTATAGGCAGAACTGAGGGCACGGTTTAACATTCTAGACATTTGACCAATCACTTCTATTGGTTGTGAAAACATCGTCATATATAATAAAAAGGAAACAAATGTTCCTGCACTGAGGTAACCTTCGTGTGATGCCGGCAGTAAAAGTCTAGGGATGGCAAATACCCACGTGCTCATTAAAACACCATGGATGCCTAACATTAAAATAGGCCAAAACTTAGTCCACTGACGATGAATATGATTGAACTCATGGGTGGTTATTTCATTTGATTGATTGAAGCGAGAGGTTTCTCTTTGCTCCTGCCCGAAGGCCTTCACCACTTGTATGCCTGGAATCGTGTCCGCTAAGACATTCGTCAAATCGGCCCATTTCCGCCAGGCCTTGATGAAAAGTTTTTGCATAGTCTCACCATGAACATAGATACAGTAGAGGAGAAAGGGAATCGGTATAGTCATAATTAAACCAAGGCGCCAATCTAAATAGATTAAGGCTGTGCTTAGTCCAGTCAATGAGACCAATGCAATGCCTACTTCGACAACTCCAAAGGCCATGAAATCCCAAATCCTATCGGTGTCTGAGCTGACTCGGCTAATGATAGAACCCGTTTGTTTGCTCGAGTAAAAATCTAATCCCAGTCTTTGTAGATGAGTGTATAATTCCTCTCGCAAATCTTTGGCGACCCATTCTCCAATGATGGACATTTTATTTAAGCGAATCCAATTAAAAAATTCTTTCGTGACACCGAAAAAACCAATGCTGGCAACAACAATCCACGCCATTTTCCAGGCCGCATTTTGCTCGAGCTGTCCTCGTTGAAAAGGGCCAATAATTTTATCGATGAGATATCCCGAGAGCATTGCTGGTGCTAAGCTTACAACGGTCGTCAAAATGGCACCAATAGCGCCAAAAATAAAGGCAGCCTTATAGGCCTTTAAGTAGGATAAAAGTCTCCATAATGTCTGCGCCTTTTTTCCAACGTCGTTGTTTTGTGCATCGATATAGTTTTTTAATACGTGATGAGCGTAATTCTCGTGATATTTAGCTCCTACGGAATCTCGTTCCTGTCGCTTTTTCGGATATTTAATTTTCTGTTCGATTAAATACTTTAAATTATCCATATTGATTTTTTGTCGACCGGAATAACGTAGAGTGGCGAGAGGTGGGCAATCATCTGCTGTGGTAAAAATTAATGTGTAATAGCTTAGATTTCCAAGTTCTTTAATTTTTGAAATTTTTTGCATTGGCAATTTTTTTGTCAATTGCCAATGCTGATTAATTTCTTCAAAAATCAAAACTGCCTTTTCTGTTAGGACACACCAAATTTCTACGAACTTTAATTCTTTTGGAGCTTTGTTTATCAGTTGAATATCTGCCAATGAGTAATGTTCAATAGCTCCAAACTCTTGGCCAAGAAGGGCCAAGAGTTCTTGGGGGAGTTCTCCAGATTGGGCATATATTTGTTGCAAAAATTGGTTTTTATTTATGCTTTTCATGTCTTTTCCTTTTCATTATACCGCTTACAATATTAACGGTGATACAAATTATTGGGAGGATGCTGAAAATGACTGATATGATTCAGGGTATGGTTTTCAACATGCTCGGTTTTGCCAGGTGCTAAATGGCGCACTAACGGCGGTACAGAGAATAAGCACCCTATGATTTGAGCGATGAGCACAACGCCTCTTTTAGAGAGACGAAAGGCATTTTTAAAGATCAGTTCAAATCCAGTGCTAAGCTCAATGATTTCTTTTTCAAACGTGTAAACTTTATTTTTTTGATACATAATATCCTCCAGGATAGTTTTATAGGCTTCTGTTCCCATTCGATCTAAATGGGGATCAAAAACAAATGAACCATTAATTTTCCCCTATTTGGAAAATTTTGGTTTTTTAAAAAATGATTAAAAGAGTTTTATACTAGGACATTCTGAGGCACTTATAAGGGTACCTAAGTTTCATTTGGGCAGAGGTGTCCACATCAGCATTCATTCCGAAATCTCTATTAAAATTGAATGTATTCATGGAGAACCTCCTGGTTCTGGTTTTTAATTCACTTGCCCCTAACATAATTTATTTAAAATATATGTCAAGAACTTTATTCTTTTTTTTATGTTCCTGAATTATTTATTGAGGGGAATAATTGAAGAGGATAAGCTATTTAAGATAGTCTTTGCTAGGGTTGGGTCGTGAGTAGAAAATGAGTTTAATATTTGCATAGCATCGGCTAACAGTTTTGTGGCGTATTTAAGTGACTCATCTTTCCCAATAATTGAAGGGTAGGTTAATTTATCCATTAATAGGTCTTTACCGGGAGTTTTTCCCAATTCTTCAAAAGTGCAAGTTTCATCTAAAATATCATCGATAACTTGGAAGACTAAACCTATATTATCCCCAAATTTATTCACTTCGTTTAATTGTGTCGGTGTGATATTTTTGCAAGTTAGAGATCCTTGTCTAACGGCCAAGGCTAAGAGCCTTCCCGTTTTAAAATAATGTATCTCTTCAACAGTTTTTAATTTTTCTTCTCTACTCATAAGTGATTTGTCTTTTTTTTCTAAGGTAATATCTAGTACCTGACCTAGAATCATTCCATTTGCACCGCTTTCTTGCATTAGATTTTTTATTAACAAATTTATTAAAGAAGGTTGTACTTCTTCTTTTTCCAACATAGAGAGAAGAAATAATGGTGCCTCTGTAAGTAAGGAGTCTCCAGCTAAGATTGCGATGGCTTCACCAAAGGCTTTGTGACAACTTGGTTTCCCTCTTCTGAAGTCGTCATTGTCCATAGCTGGTAAGTCATCGTGAATTAACGAATAAGTATGAATCATTTCAATGGCAGAGCCCGCAATGGTGGCGATTTTTTCATTTCCCCCTAAGGCTTTTGATATCGCAATTGATAACAATGGACGGATGCGTTTTCCGCCATTTAATAGAGAGTAAAGAGAGGCTTTGTTGAGTTCATTATCTGCGCGAAACCAAGATTTCATATGGTTTTGAAAATTTTTTTCAAATAATGCTAATTCTTTCATTTCTTTTCCTTACTCAATAAGTTCATTATATTTTATAATTATCGGGTATCCTTTTTCTGAAAAATAATTTTTTATTCTCGAAAATTCCCAATCACTGGCAATTAAAGCAAGGTCGCCGCCCCAAGCCCCTAAGGACTTAACGACGCCACCAAAATCGGGAAAAAATTCAGACTGGATGGTTCTCTGACCGGTCATGTCAGCAATCAACTTTTCATGTTTTTTTAGGAGATCTTGAAATTTTTCTAAGCTTGATACTGCAATAAATTGTTCTGTGATGTCTGAAATATTTTGTATGATCACTTGGTTTACTGATCTCTGATTGAGGTAGTCTGCCAACGCATTTCGACTGTCCCGTTTTTTATTGAGGTATGTGAAGTATAATAAATTTCTAAATGGAGGTTTAAATATAACTTTTTCCCATGATGCTTGTTTGGGACTCTTTAGTTGAAAGATTGTCGCATGATTTTCCATCGCTGTAACTACATCATAACCAGATCCGCCAAAAATACTCCATTGTAATTTCAAGGGATCTATATGAAAGGCTTTCGCAAAACATGCAATCAAAGAAGAGCTTGTTCCTAAACCGAAATTGGTAGGAAAATTAATTTGAGAAATAAATTTTGTATGCTTAATTAATTCCCATCCTATAAAGTGAAATATTTTTTCTATGATCTCTGCAATTTTTTGGTCCGAGGTAGTTATAAGATTTCCATTTATATCCCAGTTCGCAGTAAACCATTTTTTACTATCCTGATCCAAACTAATCCATTGAACTGCATTTTCACATTTTTCTAAAGAAAGTTTTTGATGGCCTTTTATGGGTATGGAAAGTGTTTTGGCTCCATCGATAACAGCATACTCAGCAGTTAACATTATTTTTCCAGGAGATGAAAGTATTTTTTTATCTTGATACATTCTTAAGAAGGTAAGTTAAGTGACAGGGATTGAATAAAATCTCTGACTGCTGAGACAGAGACCATCTTATTAGAAAAATATTCTATTGCACTTTCCTTTTGGACAGCGTCTATGTTGTGAGAATCTAATATATTCGAAAGGTGCATTTTCATGTGGCCCTTTTGAATCCCCGTGGTAATCAATGCCCTTAAAGCTGCAAAATTTTGTGCTAATCCTACACTGGCGACAATTTGCATGAGTTCTTGTGAGCTGGGCCGACCCAATAAATCTAAAGAAAATTTTGCCATGGGATGTAGCTTTGTGAGGCCACCTACTGTTCCTAGTGAAAGAGGAATGGTTATTTCAAAAAATAATGTTTCATCTTGAATCTTTGCTTGCGTTAAACTGCGATAAGTTCCTGTACGGCAAGCGTAAGTATGGAGGCATGATTCTATTGCTCTAAAATCGTTGCCAGTGGCGAGGCAAATAGCATCAATTCCATTCATTATACCTTTGTTATGTGTGGTGGCGCGGGAAATATCGATCTCTGCAATTTTTACTGCCTGGATAAAGCGACGAGAAAACTCAAAATTGTCAATTTGACCAAGTTCAGAAATGGGACATTCTACAGAAGACCTAACTAAACATTCTGGGGTATAATTTGAAAGAATACACATGATGACATCAATATTCTTTTCATGGCCAATTAAACCACTGTCTTCTAAGGCTTTAGTCTGTAGGATTTTTGAGGTTTCCTCAAGAACAGTATTTATAAAATTTGCACCCATAGCATCGCAGGTCTCAAATTTCATTTCAATTTGGTAATAATTAGGTTCATCTTTAGTTCGATCAATTAATGCAATAGAGACAATTCCTCCCCCTCGTTTATCCATTGAACGAGTAAAAGGAACTAATTCAATCTTTAAAAGGCATTCAACCTTTTTGAAAAAAGATTTTAACCGATGACTTTCACCCTTCCACATGAAATGGATATGCCCAACTTTTATCGTGGAAATGACCTGTGCCTTAAAGCCTCCTCTTGAAGACCAAAATTTAGCTGTATGCCCTACCGCGGCGACTACGGAACTCTCTTCGATAACCATCGGTAGTGTGTACACTGATTTATTTATGATCATATTTGGAACAACTCCAAAAGGAAGATGAAAATTACCAATGGTATTTTCGCTAAAGGAATCAAATGTATTTTGTATTGTGGAGTCTTTGATTGAAAACATTTCTAAAAATTTTTTAAGTTCTCCATTTTTGAGTCCTAGTTCTTGGGCTATCCAATCGTATTTTTCATTTTTATTTAAACGTGAAAATCCATTTATTAATTTCATAATACATCCCGCTTTATATCTAATAATGAATAGGCAATATTTATTGCTTCAATCTCGAGTTCAATAAATTTACATAAATCGTCGTATCCAGACAATGCTGGTTTTAACGCTCTCGAAGCAATTCCATAAATTGCTGGTGATTGGCACTTTTGTATGAGGAAATAGGCATCAAGCGCTGATTTTATTCCTCCAGAAATAATAATTGGAAATGAGATATTATCTATATCATTAATATAATTAATCATTTCTTCAGCACTATGGCCAAGATTAACAAATGCAGACTTTACGTCATGTTCTATCGGACAATTTGATCTAAGTTGCTCGATTCTGGAAAAATTTGTTCCACCATAAGATGCAAGCTCAAGACAGGCCAGAGGCAATTTAGCTAAAGCTTCAATACTTCGAGGACCCATGCCTTGGCCGACTTCTTTGATACCTATAGGAAATTTAACTTTATCAAAAAGTCGCGTTATGGTGTCGATGGGTTTTTCTCGAAAGCGGTCTCCTTCAGGTTGCAAATACTCTTGTAGAGGATTAATGTGAACGAAAAGACCGTCTACTTCTAGTTTGGTAACGAGGTCATCGATTAAGGAAGTCTTTCCCTCTTTAATAAGTTGCTCAACTTGAGCGATACCAAGGTTGGCAAAGAGGGGAACTTCATCGCCACAATAATTTCTAACTTGAAAATCTACTAAATGTTCGTCTGATGATAGTAATTGTCTACATGATCCAAGGCCCATACCTAACCCATATTTTTTACATGCTTTAGCAAAATTAATATTTATTCTTTTAGCGAGCGAGGTACCACCCGTCATGGAACTGATCCACATTGGAAAAAGCATTTTTTTGTTTTGAAATGAAAATGGTAAAACAATATCTTGTTTATGACCACTCATCATCGGTTCGTAATAAAATCGTTGATCTTTATTTTGAATATTCGTTTGGGACTCAAATGCTTTGTCAATATGATCATGTTTTCTTTGATGTTCCATTCCAGATTGTAGCTCGATATTTTTTTTCATTATAATTCTCCACAATCTAAGGACGTTAATTGGAATTCATAAAAATATTTCTTTGCCATTTCAAAATTTTTTGAGAAAACTAAAAAGTTCCCACCACCTCCTGCTCCACAGAATTTAAGATAGAAGAGGTTACTGTCTATGCCATATTTCCAGAGTCTTATTATCGAATCAGGAATTAGTTTGCGAAAATATTTTAATTGAAATAGGGAAAGCTCTTTGACATGAATATTTAGCAAGTCATAATCTTTTTTTAAAAAGTTATCTATACATTTGTTAACGAGGAGTGGTGCAGTGACGCTTAAAGGAAATAAATTATCTCTCAAAATGTTTTCATATATCGTTGGAATCTTTTTTTCAGGTCTTTTTTTTGTGGTGTTTAGTAAATAAAATAATTTTGGTAAATCAGAAATATCCTCCTCTTGTAAAATATTAATGTCCCCATTTTTATCTTGAAAAATTGGATCATTAATATAGCTAACAAGGGGGTCAACACCAGAACTTTTTCCATGATAATATGATTCCATAGCTCCTAAATTATTTTTATGTTCTGCTAATGATTCTTTTTCTAATTTATCCGATGGTGTTCCATAGCGATGGTATAGGCTGGCGCAAAATGCCCCGGAACTGCCATATCCTGCACCGAGTGGGATATTCGTATGAAAAGTGAGTCCTCGGTTGATTTCTTCAATAAAACGTGAAAAATCGAATTCAACTTTAGAGAGTTTTAAATGTTTTATTAAATAATTATAAAAATGATGAAGACTAGTTGTCTTCGCTGGATCTGGTTTGTTGAAGGTAGGGTAGCAATAAAATTTAGGATGTGGAACTGCCAAAAAATTCGAACCATGAAGAACAGTATATTCTCCAAAAATAATGATTTTAGCGTGGTTCTTTTTTACAGTCATGATGAATGACTCTCTAACTGTTTTGGTCCAGAACCAACATGATCTGATATTATTAAGCCATTTTCACAAAACTCAATAAGATTATTATTAATAAATTTTATAACTTTATCTTTATCTTTTTCTGGGTAGAGGACATGAATATTTGGCCCTGCATCTATAGTAAAACATATTTTAACATTATTTTTTTCGCGAAATTCCCTAATCTTATCAATAATAATAAAACTATTTGGTGATAATAAAGAATATCCGGGAGAAGAAGACATCATTAGAGCATGAATTGATAAGGCTTCTTCTTCTACTATTTGAGCAAAAGTCTGAAAATTATTGGATGTTATTGCGCCAACAAGTTCGGAAAAATTTCTATTTGCTTGCAGATATCGTGCCGCCGCGTAGGGGTGCTTCTCCATTAGTGAATGGCCTTGTCTGCTTAGCACTTTTTTCTTTTTTGTTGAAACGATAAGAATAGTATCTTGCAGTTTTGAAATCCATTCTATGTCTTGTAAGACTTCAAATGCTTCTTCTTGGGTACATTGTGGGAAACAAGCATTTTCCCCCCAAGATACGACCCCCGGGTAAACAGATCTAGATGCAGACCCTGATCCTAGTCGCGATATATAGGATGCTTTTTGATGAAAATCTTTTTTGGATTGTCCCTTTGACCCGTTTATCAATTCGTTTAGGCTGCACAAGCATAATGATAAAGCTGCCATAGAAGATGCTGATGAAGCAATGCCGGCACTATGAGGAAACGTATTATTGGATTTTATTATAATTTTATAGTTAGTTAAAAAATTAAATTCATTTTTTATATTTTCAAAAAATGTTTTTAACTTAGGTCTAAAATCTATGTTAACTTTGTCCTCAAAATATAGTATGAAATCAATCTTTTCATTTTTTATTTCTTTTAATTGGCATTCAACGGTTGTTTTAGTCACAGAATTATTTAGAGTCAAACTTATAGATGGGTTTTGTGGCAATTGTAAGCCATATTTCCCCCAATATTTAATTAATGCTATATTCGATGGAGCGCTCCAAGTAACTTTTTTCATTTGTTTACTCCTGCTTTATTATTGGCAAATTCGAGGTAATCTTTTATGGCCGTAAAAGGATTTAAATAACCTTTTCTTAAAACTAGTGAGAGTGCGTAGATAATTATTAGAATAAAAAATAGAATTGAATAAAACTTTCCAACGACCTCTAAACTCCAAAAGTCTGCACCAATTCCAAACATAATAAATGATAGCGAAATAATTATCTCTTGAAGAATAAAGTTGATGGAAAATATTCGACCAATCTTATATGAGGGAGAGATAACTTGCAATAAATCCTCTATGTTAATGCGACAATAGCTGAAAATAGCCATACTGGTAAATAAGAAGATGCAGGCAAAATTAAACACCGAAATATGAGAAAAAATCATGTTAAAAAATGCCATAAATATTAAGGCATATATAAAATGAATTTTTTCAACTTCTCTAATATGAAGTGTTCTTTTTTGGCGCCGGTGAAATATACTTGCACTAACTATAGAAAGACCAATAAAAAGATTTATTAAGCCAGTTCCAAATTCACCATTAAAATAAACTTCAAAAGGAAATTTTGTTGTAACGAGTCCAATATACGAAAACATAATGGATAAGCATGAGTTAACACCTAGATAAAACTTTATTTCTTTAGTTAAAAAAGAATTTTGATTTGTTGTTCTATCTTTTGACTCAGCAACTTTACTTAAAACTTTGACGGATAGAAAGCTAAGAGTGGCCAATATATAAATGACAATATTTATTTGTAGTAATAGTTTGAGACCGAATAAATCGAAAAGAAAAACACTCAGCATATTTGAGACTATGACGGTTAACATACCCGTTGAGGAAAGTAATGAATTAATTTTTGTAAAGTTTAATTGCGAATGGTGAGCTTGGTAATTTAAGGCCCTCAGGGCAGGTTTATACATCCCTTCTGTCAAAGAAATGAGGGAATAAATAATCATTAAGGGGATAAGATAATTATTTTTATCCGTTGGTAGATACCATAGGCAAAAAACGAGAGCACAAAAAAATAAATTTAAACCCACTATAAGTTTTTTGACATTCCAAAAATCAGCAAGTTTTCCTCCTGCATAGCTAAATAAGACTGATGGTAATCTTTTGCATATTATTATTATGCTTAACGAGAGTGCTGATTCATAATGTTGTTGGACTAATAATAAGACGGCCATAAAATTGAGCCATGTACCAAGTTTGGAAAGAATATTTCCCAAAATCATGGCATTAGGGTTCGCATTTATAGGTCTCATTCTTTTCCTTTTCCTTTTCCTTTTCCTTTTCTTAATTCATATTTAATCGTAGTGCAGGTACTGGGTACTTAAGGCCTTTGAACGATAATTTTAATAATGCTGAAAATGGTGTTCTGAGTACTTTAAATACTTTTTTTCTGACCTTTTTGCTAACTCTTTTAGCGCGTGATCGTTTAGAGTTTTTTTCTTTTTTATAATATTTATTAAAGGCTTTAGAAGAAAAATTGATAAATTGGTCAATTGCTATTTTATACCTTTTAACATTCTTTGCATCATAGAGACCATCATCGACTAGTTCATCAAGCATCGCAAACCATACTTCTGTCATTTTATCTAATTCATAAGGGGTGATCAAAAAACTGCCTGCTAATGTTATGCCCCCTTCTTCTGCATCTTCATAAATATCATTCATATCATCTAAGTTTTGTAAGAAAGCTCCTTCCAAGAAAAAAATATCCAATTCATGTCGGGTAAAGTCATGATCAGCTAATAAAGCATAAAGAGTCATGGAAAGGCCGCCTTTTTTAAAGGTTGTCCGTCTCAAGGCATCCATAGATATGTTTTTGACCATCTGTTGTTTAACAGATTCAATTTGCGCTACATTAAGTTTATAAAGCTCATCGAAGAATGTTTCAACATTTTGCGGAGGAAGGCTTCGCTCAAGGCCCTTGGTAATTTCAATAACCATTTTTTCAATTGGTAAAATGGGCTCTGGTAAATTATAATCTCTTTGAATAACTTGAGAAACTCTTTTTACCAGATCTAAACGACTATAGACACCTTTAGCATCTTTCCAATCAATATCAAAAATAGCATCGTAGTAAGGATGCGAGGCGGCAAAGTAAACATTGGCTTCATCGGGAACTTTAGAGTTATGCATCTGGGCACTTAAATCTGCAAAAACGATATTTCGTAGGACTTCACCAAATGATTTTTTTAAAAAATATCGATACGCCTTATTCTTATCTTGATGGAGGGCAGGAAAATGTTTGTTGATCATTGGAATAATAAATTGTTTATAGAGCTTTAATCCTTTTCTGACAGATTTATTAATTGGTTTTATGATTTTTCGAATGCCTTTAGAAAGCGGAGTTATAATTGGTTTACTATTTGTCCCATGGGGGAATAGCCCAAGTCCATAATTACTATAGAATTTATCTAAAAGGGCATCTTCATGCTTTGTTAGAGCTGAAAAATCTTCTGTTAATATATTTTTGGCCAGGGAGAGTTGCGCTAAAGGCAAAGTGCATAGGATTAATATTATTTTAAAGAAATTCATGTATACTCCCGTATAGGTTAACTTAGTCTATATATTTTACGCTTTAAATTTATTTTGGTATTGTCTTTTATGATCTTCACTTCCAAGATAAATAAACTGCCTGTCGAGTTCCCATTCATCATTGAAGACCCCATCCTTATTACCAGTATTTTTCCAAAGTTCCTGTAGGTTTTCATAAGAGACAATGTCTAGTTTTCTACGTTTTTTTAAACGGTCCTTATAATCCAATAATCTTTTATCAAATTTAAGTATTTTCGCACTTATAAATTCCGCTGAACACCCACTACCATAACCAAATAGACTAATGCTCTTGCCAGTCATTGATTCTGAGGCATCTGCAAGAAAATTATAAAGAGATAAAAATAAGGAACCGGTATAAATATTTCCAATTCGTGCATTGAGTTTTAAATAAGGCGCTACTCTCAATTGATAATCATTTTTGGCAGTTTGAAACTCCTCGCTATCTCGTGCCGGTTGCATTCCCCAGTCTTGTCCGAGTAACATTATATGCGCCTTTTGCGCCATTTTAACGAATGGGACATGGTATAACGATGCACTAAATATTTTATTAAAATTATTATCAATTTTATCATTTTTTTCAAAATACTGATTCTTATACATTTGATAGGAATCACCTAACGCATTTAAGTAGCAATCGATTGAATAATGTCCATCAGCTATAGCCTCCTTCTTATAGAGAGGTCGCCAAAAATCCATAACTTGTTTTGCGTAATATCCTTGAAACTCTATTTCAAATTCTACCAACCTCGGTTGCTCAGAGATGACCATGGCCACAGCACCTGCCCCCTGCGTCGGCTCACCCGGAGTGTTTACTCCGTAATAAGCTATATCGGTGGCAATAACTAATGCCTTTTTCTGTTTATTTCTGCCTGAAAGAATCCAGTCGGTGGCCATACTAACACCGGCCATCGCCCCATAACAAGCATGTTTCATTTCAACAACACGGCATTCTTGAGAGAGTTCTAAAAATTCGTGAACATAACTCGCCACTGGTTTACTATGATCAATAGGAGTTTCAGTTCCAACAACGACCAGTCCAATACTGCTAGCATCTATTCCAAAATTATCTATAGCTTGTTTTGCAGCTTCAATGGCCAGCACCACACTATCTTCGCAAGGCGAGGAGACCGCCATTTCAGATTGTCCTAAACCCAAAACATATTTCATTGGGTCTATTCCTCTTGCCTCGGCTAAGTCAGTCATCTGGATATAATGTTGAGGTATATCAAATGCGATGGCCTCAATCCCAATATTTTTTTTATTTATCGGCACTAGTAGCACCCCTTTCTAAATAAATTTCTTTGTTATTAGTAAGAAGCTTTATATAGCGTGCGAGGGCAATAATGGGAAATATCTTTGGGTATCCAGGATAAACAAAATAAGTGTTGTTTGGAATTCCGGTTCCCGTAACTTGGTCATCGTCATTCCAAGTTAACGACTCTTCTTTAAAGTTTTTAATGAGGTAGTCAATAGCATCTGCTACTTCTTTACTTTTCACTTTTCCAAGGCTTAAAAGAGACATGAGTGCCCATGCAGTTTGTGTCGGAGTGCTTGCCCCTCGGCCAGCTAAGGCAGGATTTTTATCAGAGAGATATGTTTCGCCATAACCACCATCTTTATTTTGACGAGCTTCAAGCCAAGCTAATGTAGACTGCATATCTTTAGAGTCGAGATCGAGCTGTTTAGACTTTTCTTTTGCTCCAATAACTGCCTGTGTTCCGTAGATATAATTTACTGACCAACGCCCTCTCCAATATGACCAATCGTTATGATAATCTCTGTTTTTGTCTAAGTATTTTAAGCCTTTTTTAATTGCCTTATTAATTTTTTTAAGCTTTTTCTTATATTGTTTTTTTGAGAAATAGGGTTTGGCGGCAACTAACCCTTCAATGGCATGTCCGGTAATATCATTTGAACTATAATCAAATAATTGGATACGTCTGTCATAACCTCTAATAAGGAGATGATATAGTTTATTTCCGTCTCTGTTAGGGTTGAATGTAGCAAAACCATTATCAGAGTTTTGCATTTTTAAAATATAGTCCGTAGCTGCTCGGATACTATCCGCGTAATGATTTCCAAATTTTGATAATAAGATAATCGCTGCAGCCGTGTCATCCGTATCGGGTATTTTTTCATAGCCTAAGCCATAACCAAAACCACCACTAGCATGTTGGTTCTTTACGATAAATTCTGCCGAATTCTTTAGTTCACTCTTGTCAAAGTCAGCCTCTAGTAATGCTAGTGAGGCCAGGATAGTATCCCAATAACGTCCATCGGCAGTAGCTCCACGATAATTTAATTCTTTATTATCATTTTCAATATACATCTTTTCTAAGTAAGAGAGCCCTTCTTTTTTTATTTTAGTATAGGCTGAAGTGAGAAAGTCGTACTTTTGGTTGTCCTTAATATTTTTTTCTTCATACTTCATCAATGAATCAAGCGCTAAAAGTGAAATGAGTGTGGTGGTGGTATCTCCCTTAATGGCGCCCATACTGCTGGTTTTTTGTGCCTTTAATAATTCTTTAATCCAAGCCATACCTTTTATTTTTTTGCCGTTACCAGATCTTTTTATGTTTTTGAATTCTGCAAAAGCTGTTTGAGATCGAAATTTTTTTAAAGCAGTTTGATCTGTCCAAAGCTCATCTAAAGAAATAATCATATCGTTATAGTTAAGTGGTTTAACAGACTTTATTGTTCTCAAGTAAGAAAAAGCAGATAGACTTGTAGCTATCCAGTTAGAGAACTTGTCAATTGATACAACTGAGAGAGGGTTCAAAATTAATTTATTTAACTTTTCAACGATACTCCATGGAGTATTTCCCGTCATTGCCAGTAAGGCTTTAACTTGTGTGTCGGCAGCAAGAATCCCCCCGTTTTGTTTAATAAATTCTGCAGCTTTTATCATTACCGGTTCATTTTCTGAAAGCCCGAATAGTTTTAGAGTAAAATAATTTAAAATTGTGGCATCAAAATCTGATTGTGAATGTTGTATTTGTGAAAATTGTTTGTCGTAAATAGCGTCCCAGTATCCATTCGCATTTTGAGAGTTTAATAAAATATTTTTTAGCTTCTCTTTATTTAGCTTTGATGCATTTTCAAGATCCATAATTTTCAAGGAAATAAAATACATGGAAATGACATGGGGGCTTTGATAGAAGCTGTAATTCCAAAAGTTCTCTTTATTTTTATCATTTATGAGAGTCTTAACCGCTTTATTGAGAACTTGTTTCACTTCAACCAATTCAGCAGAAAAACTGTTGAATGAAATACTTATTGCAATAAACAAAATGAAAAATAAAGCTTTCATAATTTCCTTTTTTTTAAATTCAATAAATTCTAAACATAAAATAGTCATTGCTAAATTTAATGACTTAGATTTTTGTTGGGTATATATGAAAATTTTGAATATGGATTTCTAAAATTTATACTGTGTAAAATGTAAATGGTCTCGAATTGTCATACAGCTATAAATCGAAAGTATAAAGTATAATGATCTAACCCTGTGGCGCGTCGTAGTCTCTAGCAATTTTACAACTTCTTTTTATCTTATGACGGGGTATGTAAAAAATGGGTCATCTGAGAAAAGGAATTGCCTGATTTTTAAGGAAGATTATATGGAAGTATTTTCACCACAAGGAAAATAGTATGAAAATCTCCCTTTTATTTTTAGTGTTTTTTATGATTTCTAGCGCCAATGGTGAACTTCCTGACTCAGCACCTATATATTCGAATTTTGAAGGGCATCTCGATAGCCGCCATGATCAAGAAATGCAAAACAAAAGGGATCAATATTTTTTTTCCAACGGGATTTTAGATTTTAGTAAGATAGAATTGCTCAAATTAAAGGTTATAAAATTGCGTAGTGAAATTATGCCATCAATATTTCAACACCATTATAATCGCTATATTAACAAATTTCATTATTCTGAAAAAAAGGCATATAAATCAGCAACCAAAAAAGTGGAGTCTAAAAAACGTATTTTGTTAATTTATGATGAATTAATCAATGGGGTGAACGATTTGTTAATTCATGGCCCGCAAAATGATTGGATTACTTTAAGAGACAAAGTTGAGGACCTTTTATTGCTGCTCAGTCTAATTGAAACTCCATATTCTAAAAGCATTTATACGGATTATATACATCTTTTAAATATGATTAAAAGAAGATTTTATAAAATTCCAAAAATTTCCAAGGGGCCACACGCATCTAATTTGATTAAGGATGGACATTTTTTAAAATCAGATGAAGTGACTGAGTTATTTCAAAGCGGCGCGGACTTATCTTTATTGAATCCTCCAAATACAGCATTTTGGCAGGATAATAATATTGAAAAATTCGATCCAGAGGACGAAACCTTTCGTGGAAGAACGATATTTCCACCTAAAGAGACACCTTTTTATTACAAGAGAATGGGATCTGGGACTTTAAAGATTAAAGCTGATTGGGAAGAAGAGAAAAATGAAAAAATAAAGTCTCACGGTATTACCTTGCGAGTAGGCAAGGAAGTGCGCTCTGGAATCTTAAGTGGTTTTTTAATTAAATCTCTGGGGTTTCATACTATCCCCATGGTTTTTAGAAAAAGAGTTAAACTTTATTTGCTAGATACTAGTTATGATTCCTTTCTAAAACAATGGAAGAGTTCTCATGGATTCGAAAGTGGGTCTCCACTTAGTTTTATTGAGGAATATAATAAGGATGAACATTATGTCATTTTAAAAGATGTTTCATTGGAGAGCTTAGGTTCTGAAAAGTATTATAGAAAAATCGGTAGTTTTAGAACTGGACGAAATGGCATGAGAAATAGACGAGAGTATCGGTCTTTTCTTTTAATGGCGGCATTGATTTCTCTCAATGATGTAGGTGATAGACAAGTTCGTATCGATATGGCGAGAAAAGATAAGAAATCCCCCTGGCAGCCAGTTTTTTTCTTCAGTGATACTGGGTATTCAATGGGATCTTTTTTAATCTGGAATAATATGGGTTCAGTTAATGATTATCGAAGTGTTATGAGCCATAAGAAAAAAAAATCGGTCAGGATCAATTGGGCGCATAAAGGATTGCATAAAGATATTTGGAATGAAACTAACTATGAAGACGTAAGATGGCTTATTCGTCGGATGATTCGATTGAGCTCTGATCAACTTTATAAAATGGCCATCCATGCAGGTTTTACAGCTCCTGAAGCCAGACTTTATCAGAAAAAAATTGCCACTCGAATTAATAAGTTTTCAAAAGATTTTGGTTTAGCTGCTGAAACTCGCTTGTTACCGATAATGTCGAATAAAAAACTGCATAAAATGTATCCAAAATATATTACAAAAAAGGGGAAAATCACTGCTAAATTAAAAGCAGCATATCAACTTAATGTGAAACCACTTGGTAACTTTAACAACCCTAGTGACACATTTATTCTTGCTCCTTTAAAGTTTGTTACTAATAAATTATTAGGTTTTCTGGATATTACTCCCAGCGTTTTAAAAATAGGAGAAACATTTGACATTGGGACCTTTACTTTTGAGAATACATTTATTTTAGGTGGATCTCGTAGCATAACTGTTAATAATTCAGCGGGTAAAGAACAAGGTCGTTATTTGGTAAAGGACACTTATACGGTAAGTATTCCTATTGGAACAATTGCTGCCGAAGTGGCCAAGCTTAACTTTCGTGTGAATGCTCCTCTTTCTTTTTATTATAAGTATAGTTTTGATTTTTATCAAAGCTTTGAAAAAAAAGAGGATGCGTTGAAAAAAAACTTTCTCCAAACGATAAACCCTTTTCGCGCTAATTCATTAAAAAAACATCTGACAAACGGACAATCCTTAACGGTTCATAAGGGCTTAGGCTATTCTATCGGGGTGATAGGCGCCGGAATAAAAGATCTTGCGGACATTTCTCTAACGCCATTTTCATATGAATATGTTGAAGGGGAAAAGATATTTATCAGTAAGAATAAAGACATTTTAGAAATTATTACTAAAAAGAATGTTGCAAAGGTGTATCGTTCGAATATTGGCTTGGATGGTGTATTGAAACTCTTTTTTGATTTTTCACATTATAAAAATTCTGATTTAACAAAAATTTATCGCATTGACTTTAAGAATATGCCAGAGCACGAACAGGGCCTGTTTGAAGATTTTTATTATCAAGGAGTTGTCAATAATGATTATCGCTTTCTTGATAAGTATTCCTTAGAATACGTAGTAGACCGTAAGCAGAAAGGAAAAAAATCATCTTACGGGGCGTTTATACATCAATTTTCGAAGGGATCTAATCAAGGAAATTGGATTCTTGGTGAAAAAAAGGGTGAGGAAAGTAACCAATCAGCAGAAGATAAAGATAATTATTCTTCTGAGTATACCGAGGCAAAGAATATATATTCGCCACAAGATATGAGTTATACTTATGTATACACAGTCAGTAATTTTTACAGCACTGATAAATCCTTAAAAAAGATTTTTGATACTGGGATTAGCGCCATTGATATATTTAATGTCAATTACTTGTTTGACTTTACTATAGAGTCAAAAAGTGGGCATGTTTCTTTGGAAGGGGTTGCCAATAAGGATTTTTCTAATTTCGAAAGGGTTTCTTTTCGTGCGCATCTTAATCGTATAGATAATTGGGCAAGCAGAAAAGAGTATCGGAAGGATTTTAAAAACTATTTTTCTAAGAGATCCGGTCATAAATATGTCGGATTGAAAAACAAAAACTATTTTAAATATCAATTACCTGAACATGTTAAAAAAATCTCTCCACTACGTGGTAGCATGAAATGGGAAATCGAAACGAAAGGTATTTATCAATTTTTAGATAACGTGAAAAAAGATAGAGACTTTTGCAAGCGAAGATGTTTGATTTATTTTTCCCGCCTAAAAAAATTATCTAAGTTTAAGAGCAATAGTACAAAAAAGAAAAAACAAAATCTAAAAGCTCGTTTGAATACCATTAAAAAGATCTTTAAGATCAGTTTAGGGCACAAATATAAGAATATAGGACTTTTAAGAAAATATATAGATGAAGAAAATTTGTGGTTGGTTAGTAGGATTGGTTCAGTGATAGAATTGACTGTTGGTTTAGCGAAAGGTCCATTTGTTGACTCTTATGCTGAAAAAGTCGGTAAGCATCAGGGATTTTCATTTTTAGAGGATTGGAAATTTAGGGCGAATACACTGCCCTATTATAACTATCCATTGTTTAATGACTAACTTTATAATTGCCAGCTTTTCCAATAATCTTCTAATTCATTTGCTGTGAACCACGGTGACATCTGGAGAGGGTATTTGGTGTCTATCATGACAGCGTACTCATCAGTGTAAGTTTTGTCGTTGGCCTTTGCAAAGGCATTGGGATGGGGCCCATGATGGATTCCTTGGGGATGGTAAGTAAAAGCACCAGCGGCAATGTTATCTCGACTAAAAAAGTCACCCTGATGATAAAAGAGGACTTCATCATAATCAATATTTGCATGATAAAATGGTACTTTAAGTACTTTATGTTTGGAGTCTTCGAGAGGTCTCTCGACAAACGAACAGACAACAAAATTATGCCCTACGAAGGTGGTATGACCAGATGGCGGAATATGATAGCGATGACTCATAATAGGACAAATATCGTAAATTGAAAGTTTCTTGGGATAAACGGATCCTTTCCACCCGCTTGCGTCGAGAGGATTAAACGGATAGGTAATCGTGGTGACTTTACCTAGTCTTTTTATCTCAACTTTATATTCACCCAGTCCTTGTTCGCTACCAAGAGAAGCTTCTGGAGTTTCAATAACACTTTGATCGTATAGTGCGTTTGCACCGAGGATGCCCCTGGAGGGTTCTTCAAATTCACCCGCAGATTCAACCTTTAAAATTTTAGCAGGTTTTTCTATGAATAGTTTATATGTGGTGCCCCGTGGGATAATAATATAATCACCTTTCTTGAAAGTGAGATGACCATATATTGTTTCTAGTTTTCCGCTACCATCGTGAAAAAAGAAGAGTTCGTCATAATCAGCATTGCGAAAAAAATGTTTAAAGTGAGTTGTATAATGCCCAATACTGACCAAACAATCGTTATTATAAAGTAAATTTGAAAAATTATTTTTAATTAAACTTTTGGCATTAAACAGTGGTGGTAGACAGCGAGGTTTTAAGTCGCCTTCTATATGAGTCCAGCCCACAGGAGGGTTTTGATGATAAAGCTGAGAGACTCTGCCAAAAAAACCTTTTCTGCCATGTTCTTCCTCGAAAAGCCCATTTGGAATATCCACATGCGCCTGTTTTGCATAAATTCCAGATTTTTTGAAAGTTTCCATGATTAATCCTTAAAATAATTTTTTATATTCGGGCATAATTTTATCGAGGGCGGTATACAGATGATTCATTTCATTTTTAGTTCCGATGGATATCCTTACGTATTGAGGCATTTCATTGGCCTTAAGGGGACGAATAATGACTCCTTCATTTAAGAGATTTTCAAAGAGCCAATCACTGGCTTCACTCGACCCGGTTTTAAAAGTGACAAAGTTAGTGATGGATTCAATTGGTGTAAAATTATGCTTTTTTAATTCTTGAATTAATTTTGGATAGCGATTTTTATTATTTTTAATTGACCTTTCTAAATGAGGGAGGTCATTGAGGGCCCCAATTGCGCCTTTTTGAGCGATAAGATTTGGTTCAAAGGGAAGTTTTATCTTGGTTAAGTTAGAAACAAGTTTTTCATGGGCAAAGCCATAGCCAACTCTAATTCCTGCAAGTCCATATGCTTTTGAAAAGGTTCTTAGGGTAATGACATTATCGTATCTGTAGTCCATTGAATCGGGATAATCCTTTCTCTCTTTGGCAAATTCAAAATAGGCTTCATCTAAAATCACTAATACATGATCAGGAACATGCTTCATTAAAAAATCGAATTTATCTTTAGTGATATAGGTTCCAGTTGGGTTGTTAGGATTTGCTATATAAATGACTTTAGTTTTGTTTGTGATAGCTTTGGCCATCGCTGTTACATCGAAAAGGTAATCAGAAGTGAGAGGAGTAAGTGTGATTTTGGCGCCAACACTTCGCGCTAGTATATAAAATCCAATGAAAGTATTTTCAGACGTAAGTACTTCGTCACCCGGCTGGATGAAAGCACGAGCAATATACGCCATGATTCCTTCTGAGCCATTTCCCAAAATAATATTTTCCTTTTTTAGATGGTAGAGGTTACAAAGTGAGGACTTAAGTGCGTAGGCGTGCATATCTGGATAAGTATGTAGATCCCACAGGGCCTGGGTCATTTCCTTGATGGCAAAAGGCGACGGGCCTAGTGGGTTTTCGTTGCTTGCTAATTTGGAAATTTTAGTTAAGCCTTTTTCTCTGATCAATTCATCAACAGGCTTACCTGCTTGATAGACTTTGAGACTTTCAATATACTCTGGAACTAATTTTTTTTCTGTCATAATATTTTTTAACATGGTCTGTAGAATTTGCACATGGTGCGAGGTGTCTTTGGAGGTCATTAATCGTCAAATTTACCATTTTATCCATCGAGAATAGCAAAAAAATCTGTTATGCTGCTTTCTTATGACAGTATATCAATACGGACAATTTACCCCAGAACATGTACAGACAATTCGCAAAGGTATCGAATTGTATAATGCTGGAAAATTTTGGGAGTGCCATGAAGAGCTAGAAGATCATTGGCTAGAAGATACCATGGATAACGCCAGAAATGTATATTGGGCGGTTATCCAAGCAGCGGCTTGTTTATACCACTATGAAAATAAAAACCTAGCGGGGGCGAGAGGATTAATTCTTAAGGCAAAAGAAAAGCTCTTGCGATGTGAGAAACTAAAATCTGAAACACCTTTAGTTTATAAGTTTTTATCTTGGGAAATATTTAAATCTATAATACGAAAAATTCCGAATGACCCTTCCATAGAGGATTTTTTTGAGTTATATCAATTTAAGTTTTCTAATCCAAGAAATTGGGAGGTTGAGTGAAGACTATGATCAGCAGTTTTCAAAGAAGTCTTCAGCTACTTTTTAAAGATAAAGTTGTGCTGACTTTTTCCCTTGTTCCGATTTTTGTCGGGCTAATCTTGTATTATTTCTTGGGTGCTTGGATATTTCAAGATGTATTAGGGCAAGGGAAAGAATTTATATCGAACTATATTAGCAGTGATGGCCTGGGTAATTTTTTATATTGGTTTATAGTGACTATTTTATCTGCAGGGCTCTTTCTTTTGGTCAATTATACATTTGTTTTAAGTGTATCACTTATTGCTTCACCATTTAATGATTTAATTAGTGGGAGGATCGAAAGGGTCGTAAGGGGCCAATCGACAAAATCATTGCCCGAGTCTTTTAGTCTAACTATGAAGCGTATGCCGAAAGTTTTCTTAAATGAATTTAAAAAGCTTACCTTCATAGGTATTTTAACAATTATTGGGCTTTCTCTTAGTTTTTTTCCAGTGCTAGCACCTCTGAGTATTATTATTTCATGTTTGTTATTGTCAGCATCCTTTTTAGATTATAGCTGGTCTCGACATGACTTAGCTTTTCGCTCTTGTTTTAATGATATTCGCAAGTCGTTCATTTCCTATGGTGTATCGGGAGGAATTTTTCTGTTATTATTTTCCATACCACTTGTTAATATTTTTGTATTACCATATGCTGTAATATATTTTACAGTTCTCTTTTCCTCTAAAAAAGTGATAGACGATGGAAAATTTGAAAAAAGTGCTGCTCAGAATACCTAAAGATGCAAATAATTCAATTTCAAGTTTCCCGTTCTTACATTTTTTAAAATCAGTTTTAGGTAGTGAAACTCAATTTCACGTCATCATTGATGAAGATACTGAGGACTTGTTTAATTTACTGCCGTTTGAAGTCTCTTCCTATGTCTTGCCCAAGGATAAAAATAACCTAAGAGGTGTCCATCATTTTAGTTGTAATCTACACGATGTGTTCAATGTGGATTACTTTTTTGACTTTGAAAACACTGCAAAGTCGAATCTGATGGGATGGACTTTTAAATGTAAGGAACGTTATGGAATAAGTAGGGGGGTATCAAAATTTTTACTCAATAAAAGGATTACACTTAAGGAGCCAAATACTTCCTTAGAGGAATTAGGCTTTAGCTACCTAGAAGAGCTGACAGGACAAAATTTTAAAGGGAAAAAAATAAGAGCTGATAAAATTACTTTAGCTGAAGAAGATTTTTTATTTGATGAATTAATTGAGCAGGGAGAGGAAGCGTTTGAAAAAACTTTGTCTGAGAGGGAGCTTAAGATAAAAGCAATAGAGAAGGGATTGGGAAAAGATCCATATATCTTATGTTTGATAAACGTGGATGAGCTTAAGAGGTTTGATAAAGATTTTTGGGTGCAAATACTTAGAACCTTTGAAAATGTAAATTTTAGAACTTGCATCATCGGCAGTACTTTTTCAAGTACCGATCAAGAGATGTATACTCAATTTTTTCAGTCTTTTTCCAGTAAAAAATTTAATTCTCCTTTATTTTGTGAAAATTATAGTGACATTACCGGCCTTTTAAAAGGTTCAAAGGGAGTTATAACAAATGAGTGGACTGCTGGTTCAATATCATCTTATTTTGGGGTTGATTCTTTTGTTTTGCCAGTAGATAATTCTATAATCTTTCCAAAGACAAAATATTTTACAATTTCACCGAGATATATAGTTATGAATGACGGTTTGCCACAAACTGTCATTCATTCCGATGAAGAAAAAAAAATCTCAGGTTTTTCAGAACTCGTAGATTTTATACATAAAACCTGGGTTCTCTAAGCTCACATTCCTAAGAAACGAGAATTAATTTGTTCACAATCCTAAGCTTTAAAATTTTCTATATTTTTTTCTAAAGAAAGGGCCTTTTCCTTATAGGCACGAGCTTTTTTCTTAACTTCGTTAATAACTTCGTCGGGTGCATTATCAACAAACTTCGTGTTGGCCAATTTCTTTTCAAGTTTTTGCAATTCACTGGAAGTTTTATTGAGTTCTTTCGAGAGTCGCGTTATTTGTTCTGCTAAATCTATGACTCCCTCTAACTGTAAAAATATTTCGGTATGAGTGGTGGCCAACATTGATGACTTTCCTGGTCTGTCCTCCGATTTTTCTTTAATGGTAATTTTATTTGTTCGTGCTAGATCGTAAAAATTATTGTGGTTATCAGAAAAGTATTTTGAAAGTTCTTTATTGTCTGTGAATAATTGAATTGCAACTTCTTCTTTTGGTTTAATATTCATAGCTGAGCGAATATTTCTAATACAACTAATGACTTCAATAAATTGGTTCATTTTTTCTTGGTCGTTGGTAAACACGAATCTTTCTGAAAACTCAGGGTACTCTTGTACGATAAGTAGGTCTTCCGCTGGATCTTTCAGGTAACTCCATAGCTCTTCAGTGATATATGGAGTGAATGGATGCATTAAAGCAATTGTTTTTTTAAAAATAAATTTTAAAACTGTCGCCCGTTGAGACAATTTCTCTTGATTGTCACTGTGAAGAATATTTTTTGAAACTTCTATGAACCATGAACAAAATTTATCGTAGACAAAGCTGTAAATGGCGGCACAAGAGTCGTCAAATCGAAATTCCTCCAAGGAGTTATTCATATTTTTTGCGACAGAATTAAACTCAGATAAGATCCATCTCTCATGATGATCTAGATTTTCAAGCGCGGGTAAATTTTCTTGCGCACGATCTAAAAAGGGATGAATAAATCTAAAAGCATTCCAAACTTTATTAATAAAATTGCGATGACCATTAATTTTCTCGGGGTCGAGATTAAGGTTTCTATTGTAGCCAGAGCCAGCTGCCAGGGTAAATCTAAAAGCATCGGCTCCATATTGTTCAATCACATCTATTGGGTCAAGTCCATTATTTAAGGATTTACTCATTTTCCGACCCATTTTGTCGGTCACTATGGCGTGAATATAGATCTTGGAAAAAGGAATATTATTGGTAGCTTTCAAGGTCATCATCATCATTCTAGCAACCCAAAAGAAGATAATGTCAAAGCCAGTGACCAGAGTTGTTGTGGGAAAAAAGGTGTCAAATTTTCTTTCTTGCATTCGTTCGGGGTTTGGCCAACCCAAAGTTGATAGTGGCCAAAGGCCAGAACTAAACCAGGTATCTAGTACATCTGGATCTCTAAATATATTGTTTTTATGGCAATTACGGCACTGACTTTGTTGAGTTTCGGCTGCCCATTGAGCATCACAATCGCGGCAATAATAAATGGGAATTTGGTGTCCCCAGATAAGTTGCCTAGAAATACACCAATTTTTTGGATTTTTTAGCCATGAAAAATAGGTATTTTCCCAACCCTTTGGATAGAATTTGGTTTGGCCATTTTCGACTGCTTGGAGGGCCGTTTTTGCCATTTCATCTGTATTCATAAACCATTGTTTGGAGACCAAAGGCTCAATAATTGCCTTAGAGCGATCTCCATGCCCAACTTGATGGACATGGGGTTCTATTTTTATAAGGACACCCTCTTTCTCTAATTTTTCGACAATCGCTTGGCGTGCTTTTTTAACGGATAGGCCCTTAAATTCAAGTCCATAATCATTTAGAGTCGCATCCTTATTTAAGATTGATATGATTTCTAAATTATGCCGTTTGCCAATTTCAAAATCGTTGAAGTCGTGGCCAGGGGTGACCTTTAAGCATCCTGTTCCTTTTCCCATTTCCACATATTCGTCCCCAAGAATGGGCACCTCACGATTACAAATGGGCACAATGGCCGTTTTTCCAATTAAATGTTTGAAGCGTTCATCATTGGGATGAACTGAGACTGCAGTATCTCCCAGCAGTGTTTCCGGTCTTGTTGTTGCAATTTCAAGGAATTCACTACTATTTTTAATTTTATATAGTAGGTGATAAAAATTCCCTTTAACTTCTAAATGTTCAACTTCGGCATCGGATATAGCGCTTTGTAAGACTGGGTCCCAGTTTATAATATAATCCGATTGGTAGATCAGGCCTTCATTATACAACTCTACGAAACATTTATTAACCGCTTCATTGGGTCCTTTATCCAGAGTAAAAACAGAGTAGTCCCAATCAGGACTTGCTCCCATTTTTTTTTGTTGATCTACAATGACCCCACCATATTCTTCTTTCCATTGCCAAATTTTCGCAAGAAATTCTTCTCTTGTGAAATCATGTTTAGTTTTTCCCTCTTTTTTAAAAAGCATTTTTTCAACAACAGACTGGGTGGCAATACCAGCATGGTCCATGCCCGGTAAAAAAAGAGCTTCAAAGCCCTTCATTCTCTTGAAACGAATGATGGCATCTTGAGTTGTGATATCCAAGGCGTGGCCAGCGTGGAGTTTTCCGGTAACGTTAGGGGGAGGCATGATAATTGTATAAGCCTGGTTGGCCTTGCCAGGTTTGGCTTTAAAGTACTTTCCCTCATCCCATTTTTTATACCAAAAATCTTCGACATCTTTTGGAGAATAAGTTTTTTCTATCTCTTTTTCTGTATTTATTGTCATCTAGTTATGCCTTAATAAACTTGGTTATTTCTTGAATATTATCTATAGAAAACGTTTGTTGTTCTTTTGTTACGAGTGATTTTATTTGGATTTCATCTTTTGACAATTCATCATCACCCAAGATGGCGATAAATTTCGCCCCTTTTTTTTCTGCTAAGGTAAAAGCTTTGGGCAATTTTAATTTTTCAAATGAACTAATGGTTTTTATGCCCACTTTTCTCAATTTCTGAGCGAGGGATAGGGATGTTGTTTTTCCCAAATCTACTTGAAAGGTCATCAATAAGTCATTATTTGGTCGTTCAAAATTTGCCATAAGTTTGTGAGTTTTTAAAAAATCCTTGAGGGTGACATCCCCCAACCCGAAACCAACCCCAGCAAGAGGCTTTTCATTAAAAATTTGTAAAAGATTTCCATAAGCTCCACCTCCACATATGGCCCTTCTATTTTCTGGGTTTTTGTCGAATAACTCAAAAACGATGCCTGTATAATAATCGAGTCCTCTGACAATTGTCGGATCAAAGGCTAAATATTCTAGTATTCCTACTTGGGATGCTTTTTCCATAAAGGTATTAAAATAATTATATTCTTCTGTTAATTGATTTTCCTCTAATAAACTTAATACATCATTAACCGATTGACAGGATAAATATTTTGTAATGATTTTGTTTTTAAACTCAGCTAAATTTAAATCGGCAATGAGAGCGGTTAGCTCCTCTTGAGAAATTTTCTTTGCTTTATCAATAATTTTATAGAGCTTATGAGAAATTCCTGCATCCAATGCCAATATTTTTGTAAAAATTCCGTTGACGATATTTCTATCATTAATAAGGATGTCAAAATGGCCATTATTCGCGCCATAACTTTCAAGTAATGCAATTGCAACTTGCAGGATTTCAATTTCACCATCGAACTCAGGAGCCCCAAAAATATCACAATTAAATTGCCAATGTTCTCTGAGTCTACCTTTCTGTGGACGTTCATATCTCATCAGACTTGGAATTGAGTACCAGCGAATTGGCTTGGATATTTCTCTATGAACGCTGGCAATCATTCTCGCCAAAGTTGGTGTCATTTCCGGTCTGATGGCAATAAATCTCTTGCCTCTATCATAAAATGAATAGATTTGATCATTAATGAGTTCTTCACCAGATTTCGCTTTATAGAGTTCAACTTCTTCCACCATAGGCCCGTCATAGGATTCATAGCCGAAAAGTTCAGCACAGTGGCGCATATTGTGAAACAAGAAATCTCTCTCTCTTTTTAATTCAGGGAAAAAATCTCTAGTGCCCTTATAAGGTTTTTTGCTAAGAGTCATCTGGCAGCCTTGTTTGATAATTAATGAGGGAGACTATAGCATAATTTTTGAGTCAGTTAGAGAAAAATTCGTGCTAACATTAGCATAGAATAAATTAGGGAAGATATGACCAAAGAAAATATTAAATTTGCACCAGTACCAATATCAAAAATCTCTTGCGGTATTGTTTTGCCTGCCGATATATATTTATTCATTTCGGGAAAATACATTAAATTCAAAGAGCGTGGCGATCAAATTTCCGTCGAAAAATATCATTTTTTTTTGGCGAAAAATTTAAAACAAGTATATATCGCTTTTAGCGAATTAACGTTATTTATGGAATGGGTTAAGAGAATTCGACTGATGAGTATCGATGAAAGTGTTGCTGAAATAGGCGAAAAACATCGATATATAGCGGAACAAAGAGAGGATATTAAGGAGAAGCTTTATGAGACTTTGGCGGATAAGGAAATCTCTTCGGAATCGGTAGCACAGTTAAGAAGTAGTGTGGGAGCTTTTATTTCCGATATTCAACAATTAGAGGCGCCAAAACAAATTTTATTGGCCTTAATAAAACACAATAGTTCTATTGCTGAACATAGTGCTAATGTCGCCAATATTGCCATCTTTATGGCGCTGGTACTGGGAGTAGGTCGAAAATCTCAACTTGAGCATATTTATACAGGATCTCTCCTTCACGATTATGGAAAAGCTAAAATCCCTGAAAATATCTTGGCCAATCAAAATGATGCAAAATATTTGCGGGAGATGCAACAGCATCCTGTAAAAGGTGCAGAAATGTTGAAAAAGGCGGAAAATATTCCAGCGCAGGTGATTAGAATCGTCAAAGAACATCATGAACAATTTAATGGTCAGGGGTATCCAGATGGTCTCAACGGAAAGCAGGTTTATGAACTTTCAAAAATCGTGGCGATGGCCAATGTCTACGATGAAGAATTACAAAAATATAAAAATAGTGGTAGCAATGCCTATGTAAAAGTTGCGAAATTTATTTCCTTAGATCATGGGAAAAGATTTTCATCAGCGCAGGCAAAAGCTGTCGCTGAAGCTATTTTATTTTATTATGATGCTAAAGAATTGCCGTTATCAAACATCTGACTCCCCTAAGAAAAGGGATAGAAATTACACGTTGCAGCTCTTTGCGACAGTTTGTGTACATATTTGCTTGTTCACGTGGCAATTTATGTTAATTTCCTCAAATGGAACAGCAAATATACTACATTAATAAATTAAGAGAAAAGTTGTCTTATAGGCAAAAAGAAAACCCTCATTATTCTATGCGCGCCTACTCAAGGGATCTAGATATTCATCCATCTACTCTAGGGCAAATTTTGAAGGGGCGGAGAGGGTTACCTATCAAGAGAGCTTACGATGTTGCGAAAAAGCTTTCATTATCTCCGCGAGAACAAACTTTATTTATGGAAAGCTTTCATCGCAGTAAGACGAATATTGATGATATCAAAATTAGCTCTCTCGATGAACGGTTTTTTCTTGATGAGTCCTATTATAACGTCATTGCAGAGTGGGAGCATTACGCTGTCTTGGAGCTTTTTAATCTTAGTACTTATGACCTCTCTCTAAAAGCAATTTCAAAAAAGCTAGAGATCAAGGAAAACAGGGCGGGGGTTGTGATTCGTAATCTACTAAATTGTAAGTTATTAATAGAAAATCCCCAAGGCGAGTTTTCCAGGGCCTACCCCGATATAAAAACAACAGAAGATATTTCATCAAATGCATTAAAAGAATCACATAAAGAAGCTCTTAAAATGGGGCTTCATAAACTGGAAAAAATTGAGGTAGAATTTCGAGACTTTTCGTCAACGACGGTTGCCATAGATCTTGAGAAATTACCGGAAGCAAAAACCATTATCAGAGAGTTTCGTCAAAAGATGACGGCATTGCTTAGAAATGGGACTAAAACGGATGTTTATCAGCTTGCTATTCAATTTTATCCGCTAACCAATATAGAAATAAAGGACAAAATATAATGAAAAATTTATTATTAGGATTCTTAATTTTGGGAATCAATTTAAATGCTTACGCCAACGAGATGACGGCCGAGATAAACCCCTCTAAGTTTAAAAAAATCATAAAGGAACCCATCGTGATGGGGGATAAAGGTAATGGCGGCGATAGCTGCGAAAATCGCATTCTCAATATTCGCAACGATATTAAAAAGTGGGTCTTTAAAGGAGCTGGTAAAAAACTTAATTTAGGTGAAATAATCACACCGACTAAGTATAGAACTGAAATGCTTTTGGCGATTAAAGAGGCAAAAATAAGCTGTACAAATAATCCAGTGGCTTACAAAAAAGCGAAAAAAACCTGTATTAATTATGTGGATGAGGAGGACGGTTCTAAAAGGATTCGTTGTAATATTGGTCGATTTATGGGTAGTAATCAGTCTCAACAATACAAGCTTATTCATCATGAATATGCTGGGATTTCCGGGTTTGAAGAAAATGAGGGAAGTGAAGAGTCGAATTACTTCATTTCCAATCAGGTGATTAAGTTTTTAAAAGACTTTGTGACTAAGAGATTAATTTTGGATTCTCCGAAAAATGAATTTCATAATTTTGATGAAATAAGAGAGGAATTCTCAAAGCGCTATGAATGCGGTACCGATAAATCAAAATCTGAGGGTATCGAATGTCTATACGGGGCGAGATATGCCGATACAAAAATAATTTTAAATTTACATCTTAGCGCAAAGAAAAAACCTTTATTTGAAGTGTTGCAAACCTCTACAACTGACCTAAAAATTGTAAAAAAATTTAAAAAATGCATTGCAGATAATGAGTATTGTATCCTTTACATGCATACAAGTTTCAATGAAATATGTGAATTGTATTATCTGAAAAAAGGCCAGGCTTCTTTTACTTGCTTAGATGAATTTAACCAGCTAGCAAATAAAATGGGCCATTTTTCTCTAACAAATACGAATCAGCTGGCAATGGGTTTTCCAGAAAGGATGGGTCCTGAGCTTGTGCCGATAGAACTTACTTCTACTGGCATTAAATGGAGCCTGTTTGCTCCAATAGATGAAGATTTTGGCGCGGAGTTTTTTCCAAAAAGTGAAAAAGGTAATCTCCTTCGTAAAAAAGTTACGGCCATGAATACGACTCCAGGTATCTATAAAATTAATTATACTTCTACGTTAGCGGATCAATATATAGCGAGTAGAATTGATTTACATTATAGGGAAAGTGGGAAAATTAATATTGATTTGGAAAGCTTCGTATTTGGAGATCAAGGCTATTCATCGTTATATACGATTCAAGGTGGTTTAACTAAAGCCATTTGTTGGACAGACAGTCAAGACGGGGATGATAGCTTAAATATCTGCTTCAATGATGGAGGAGACATAGATTATTCATTCTTTGAATACGATTAAAACCATATAAGTGGTATCATTTTTTATTTTAAAATTTAATCCTTATCCCCCCCAGCTCTGCTGGGGGACTCTCAGAGTTTGACATTTCCGGGAATCACTCAGAACCCCCTTATGTGAACCGCTCAAAGTTTACAAAAGGAGATTCGTAATGAGTGACTATTCCAAGTTAAACCATAGCACATGGGATAACAAATTCCATATTGTATGGATTCCAAAATATCGAAAAAAATCACTATACAGTGAAATACGTAGGTATTTTTCAAGAACTCTCTTTGCGTGTATGGAGCCAACTCTGACAACTTAACTAATATCTGGGTCATCAATACAAAGTTAAATTCTTTTTCCAAAAGCCCTACCTGTAGATTCGGCATGGCCATATAGAAATTACAATATTATAAAAATTGGGTGGGTCGTGTTATGGGGTGAGGTAGTGTAGGTTTATATTAAAAAATTGAATTATTTAACGACTTGAACGGAAAAAGAAAGTGCACCAAAATATTTTTGAAAGATTTGATGGAGATGACTTTTCTTTTCAAGGGGTACTCCTTCTTGCACTCTCTACAAAAGAGTATAAAAAAAATTGGAATAAGGTTTCTGCCGGGTTAGCGCAAGCAGTAGCTAAAAAAGCTCATGATCTTTGTGTTTTTATCGATGCGCCAAAGTTGGCGAAGAAAAGGATGATTCTAGTATGAAATATTTAATTTTAGCAATACTTCTTGTCTTCAAAGTTCATGCTACCTTAATTATGGAAACGATCTATGATCATAAGCTTTCTCTTCACCAAACAGAGACGCAATATTTAGTAGAAGAAATCTATAACAAATATCAGGTCATTGATATGGAGAAGAGTGGCTTACTTGAACTCCAAGGCTGGTACAATGATGTAGTCAATCGAATCAATACAGTTATAAAAAAAACAAGGAATTTCCTTATCTAACTATGAAGTGAAGCTTCTTGCAGAAAGTGAACCGAATGCCTTTATCTATAAATTTCGAATACCAGGAACATCGGGTTACTATAGGGGCCATATTTTTATTTCGATGGGACTTATAAAAAAATTCTTTGATACTCTTGGAACAACTGTGGATGTCGCTACACCAGAAGAAATAGATCGTGTTCTCATTGCTTTTCAAGGAGTTCTTGTTCATGAAATGTTTCATCCTAAACAAGACGAACTTGTTAAGTGGGAAGCGAGAAAGTCTCATGACACTTCAGCTAACAACCATATTCAATTTGATGAGCTTTCCACAGATGTGATGGCCGCAGATGGGCTTAAAAAAGCTAATTTAGAGGAAAAAAGTCTTTTCGAAGGGCTGGAGTTGCTTTTTGGGCTACCACTGGGAAGGACTTATAACATTGCTCTTGAGGCAGCGCTTGCTGCTGTACAGACCCACCCAGAGAGGGAGCTTAGATTAAATCTCGCACGTGGTGTTTTGAGCTATCTTAGACAAGATAGCGGGAAAACAGAAGTGAACCCTATTAAGTATGATCATCAAAATATAAAGGCAGAACTAGAAATAGTTCTTGCTGGTAATACTTTAAAAGAGCGAATGCTAGTAAAGTTCGAAAATGATCCTATCGCAGGAAGGAATGCCTTTATTTCAGTTCTATATGGACTAAAAGAGGAAATATCTCGAATGGACTCATTTCAATATGATTTTTTTAAACCTTTTGAAACCTATATGAACGAATTGGTTCGGATTGTTCGAAGTGGTCATGTTATAGGTGACTCTGAAAAAGAAGCTTACTTTCAATTTATAAAATTTACACTACGATCGGATATCTCAAAAAAGATCTTAATTGAATATTTTTTGACCCAAAACCTTGGCGGAAGTGCCTCTGGTCAGGGAGCGAGCTTTGTTGAAAAGGCCAGGCATGTTCAGTTTGCTCAAAGGGTATACAATAATTTGCTTTTTTTTAATGATGGAAATTTTAAAGAAAATGTTAAAAAACTTCTTGCAGAAAATTACAACACAATAGTAAAAGGTGAAAAAAACTCCACTATTTTAGGCTCCTTAAGTTTTTTTGTTCCAGAAAGTTATGCAAAGGAAACAATTGAAAAGGTTTTAAGCACTATTTCAGACCTAAATACGAAAGATCAGGTCATGACACTAACTCGTTTATGGGTTAACACAATTGTCTCAAATGGTGATCCTGCAATTGAAGTGAAGATCATAGATCATATATTAAAGATTATACGGAAAGACGTGGATGGCGCCCAATTAGCAGGCCAATATCTGGGAAATGTTTTTAAATTTCTTGAAAATGATGAGTCTTTTTATTTTCGTTATCTTAGAAGTCTAGAAATTAAAGGCGAACTTTTTTCTAAGTATTCTGAATTCGCGTTTGAAGTTTTGAGTGCCCCTGGGAATGAGTATCTTTTTCAAACAATTGCAGGAACATCTGATAGAGAGAGCAAGATGTTTTGGAAGATGATTCTTTGGCATATTGATATGAGAAACGTTGGGCAAACAATCAAAGGACAAAAGCAACAGTTATCTAACTTTAAGCTAGAAAAGTTAACTCCAGAATTAATTAAGGTGATTCAAAGTAAACCTTGGCATAACTACTTGTCTAAACTTGTTAAAAAACTTGATTCAGATGGACCGATTGATGGGAGGGATCTTCAAATAGAGCATTTTTTGAGATTTTTTGAATCTCGTCAGTATCTGGGACGTGGACTTGAATCTATCGAAAAGATCATGAAGGCCTTTCTTTTTCACCCATCATTGATAGAGCTAGGTGTAGTAATGCTATAGGTTAGAGGTCGCCTTGAGGGCCCTCACTGGTTGACGATTTTTTTAATAAAAATTCGTAACTGGAGGACCTATGTCTAATCAAAAAATT
>Ga0316206_1000724_pt1 | contig 38206 bp, 35 predicted proteins | sample 6monthpyrite_MG_FD_204942 | JGI IMG/M metagenome (GOLD analysis project Ga0316206, IMG submission 204942) | Microbial mat bacterial communities from mineral coupon in-situ incubated in ocean water Damariscotta River, Maine, United States -... | ecosystem: Environmental > Aquatic > Marine >...
CAATGATTCTGGCTGATGTATAGGCTGAAACGCCGAGAGTTTGGTTTGGTACCGCGAATAAAACCGCCACATTTGCTTGTATTGTTATTGATGCTGCATCCGCTAAACTATTTATCCCGTTTAAAAGATTTTGTGATGCTGTTGCGATAGCAGTTGCTGTGCTTGAAATTTCAGTAGCTGTGCTGGAGTTGTTGAAGTTGGTGACAGCAGTATTGAGGACTGTTGGATAATCTGCATTGTCAAAAGCATCTACGGTATCTTTTAAATCAACAAGGTCTAAAGGTCCGAAAGTAAATGTGGGAATAATAAGACTAAAGTCATTATCATTATATGTGCTGGCAAGCAGCGCGGGATTGTAGTGGCTCGCACTTGACGGCTCGCCGGCGGCAACCCCTGTTCCTCCCATGGCAAGAGATCGCGCATCAAAGCTTCCGAAGGGTAAAGCGAACAGCGTAGTAGAACATAGACTAAAGAGAAGGCTAAAAATAAGCTTTCTAGTCATAGTGAAATCCCTTTATCTTAAAAGTTAAATTTTATATTCATGTTCTGTTCTTTAAAGCAAATATCAGACCATGTTATATAAACTTACTTTTTAACTAAGTGGATAAATATAGAACAATAGAAAAGGATTTAGTTTTAAACATAAAAAAAGCGAGCAATTAAAGATAATGCCGTTCACTTAGTTAGGGTTTTAATTTTATTCCCCCCCTAAACGTGAGGGGGGGGTAGGAGGAGGGAATCATCTAACCTCTTAACTGATCGGCATTAATCGATTAAACTCACTTTATTTATTTGAGGGCGAGTTCGGGTTAATTAGAATTTAAACCCTAATTGTAAACCGGCCTGGAGTCCTGCGCTGTTTGTTGCAACCGCTAAATCAAGGTGAATACCAAAAGGGGATAAACCAATACCTACGGAGGGCGATCCATCATCCGCCTCTGTTTTATTCTCCAGGTTATGGCTGTAACCTGCACGAAGCTGAAAGGTATCGTAGAGATCAAATTCAGCACCCACTGCGACATTTTGAGTATCATTCTCAAAACCAAAACCTTTATTTTTTGTTAAATCCGCATCCGCTGCAAGGAGTACCCAATCATTTTGATAAGCAATACCTGCGCGGTATTGAGTATCCACACTAACGGTATTATTAAGGATCGTTTTATAGTCTTTACTGATTAAGTTTTTAGCCACAAGTCCGACTTTTACTTTTTCTGATAGTTTCATTGCCATACCAAGATCAACGTTTGCATCGGTATAATCTTTTCGACCTTTATCAATATCTGTATTACCGGTTTCCACACCTAAGGCTGAGTCAAAGGTATTTACATTCAAAGACTTTGGTGTGATTCCCAGAGACATATCATTTAAGTTTTTAAATTTGTGCGCGAGTGATATGCCAACTTCAGTAATGACTGCACCTCGAATTTGCACCGTTGATGTTAGTGCATTGGCGGTGTTGGTATTATTGAATTTTCCGGTTGAGTTGTTTATCACATCCGTTGTACCTGACTCACAGGCAACAACGTCTGCTACAGAGGCCGAGCCACCTAAGTTTCCTATGCATGACAGCGTATCGATGTAGTCTTGTAATAAGGTGTTGTCTGCCGTGGTAACGTTAAGGTTAACTCCACCAACGGCACGTCCAGCCGTATAAACAGACACCGCAATAAATTTACTTGGTATGGCGAGTAAAACACCGGCATTTGCATTTATCACCAGGGCTTTATTAGCTAGCGTGTTTACACCATTCTTTATATTTTGAGCGGCTGTGGCGACGGTGGCAGAGTTGGTGATTAATTGTGCCGCTGTGCTTGAGGTATTGTAGGTTGAAATGGCATTATCCAAAGCCGTTTCATAATTAGCATCATCATACGTGTCCAGAGCATCTTTTAAATCTTTGGGGTCTGAATAGCCTGCGGTGACGGTTGGAATCACGAGGTTGAAATCATCATCTTCATGGGTGAGTGACAGCAGGGCAGGGTTGTAATAGCTGGCATTTGAAGCATCACCCGATGCAACTCCGGTTCCCCCCATCGCCAGCGATCTTGGGTCAAACACACCAAATGAGGCGGCAAAGGTTTGCATTGAAAATAGACTAATAACAATACTCAGAATTAGATTTTTTTTCATAATAAAGCTCCAAAAAATTCATATTTATTGGTGTACGATGGGGGGAAACCAGTATTAGAAGAGTTATCGTCAGGTGAGCTTAAATCTTTAGTTATCTATTTGATATTTCTCACTATTGTAATGTGTGAATGATGTCCGTAATATCATTGTCCATACAATATAGGCAATTTATGAAACTATCCAAATTTTGGCAGCGCGTCACCGGTAAACGTAAAAAGAAAAAGAGTGTTGCCAGCACGACAGCAAGCATTATTTCTCGAAATGAGCATCCTCTTTCACGCAAAGATATGAGTGAGCATGCCTTGAAGGTGCTTTATCGCCTGAAAAAAGCAAAATATGCCGGTTATTTGGTTGGCGGAGGTGTGCGTGATTTATTGCTTGGTATGAAGCCGAAAGATTTTGATGTCGCCACCAATGCCACCCCCGAACAGGTGCGGCAATTGTTTGGGAATTGCCGTTTAATTGGTCGCCGTTTCCGCTTAGCACACGTTCATTTTGGCCGGGAAATTATCGAAGTCGCTACTTTTCGAGCGTCACATGATCAAGAAGGGGGCGAAGGGGTAACGAAAGACGGCATGATTACGCGTGATAATGTGTATGGCACATTGGAAGACGACGCATGGCGACGTGATTTCACGATTAATGCGTTGTATTACAATATTTATGATTTTTCCATTGTTGATTACACGGATGGTTTAAAAGATATTGAGAACAAAACCATTCGAATGATTGGGGATGTTGACGAACGTTTACAGGAAGATCCTGTTCGTATGTTACGTGCTGTTCGTTTTGCGGCAAAACTGGGGTTTAGTATTGAAGATTCTTTATCACAAGGGATTAAGAAAAATATTCATTTACTCGATGGTGTGCCCGTTGCGCGCTTGTTTGAAGAAGTTTTAAAATTATTTTTGCATGGTCATGCACAGGCTTCTTATGAGTTATTAAAAGAATATAATTTATTAAAACATTTATTCGCGCAAACGGCTGCGCATCTGGATGAGGCCGGTGATGGTTTTATTACGCAGGCATTAATTAATACGGATTTGCGTATTCAGCAGAAAAAACCCATTGCGCCCGCTTTTTTATACGCGGCATTATTATGGCCGGCAGTCAGATATGAAACTGAAAAATTAAAGCAAGAAGGTTTATCTTTACTACAGGTTTATCAAATTGCGGGACAAGAAGTTTTAGAAAAACAATTAAAACAAATTCTTATTCCAAAACGATTTGGCATCCCCATGAGGGAAATTTGGACTATGCAGGCACGCCTGGCTTCGCGTAAAGGTAAACGACCTTTGAAATTATTACCTGTACCCCGTTTCAGAGCATCTTATGATTTTTTATTATTACGTGAGCAGTCAGGTGAAACACAATTGAAAGAACTGTGTGACTGGTGGACAAAAATTCAAAAGGTAAGCGAAGAAGAACAGCTGTTGATGTGCAAAAATGTTGCTAAAAGCAAAAGCCGAAAAAAGAAAACTAAAAAGAAACAAAGTCAATAAAGTATGGATAAGGTCTTTATTGGTTTAGGCAGTAATTTAGATGAGCCGTTAGCACAGTTAAAAAAAGCACTTGCGGCTTTAAAAAAAATGAACGATAGCCAACTCATCAATGTATCTCATTTTTACCGTAGTTTACCCATGGGGCCACAAGATCAACCTGATTATATTAATGCGGTTGCTGAACTAAAAACTAAATTAAGTGCAGAGCAGCTTCTGGGTGCTTTACAAAAAATTGAAAACGAGCAAGGGCGTGTACGGCAACAACGCTGGGGCCCACGTACACTCGATCTGGATATTTTGTTATACGGTAATGAAGTGATAAATACAGAACGTTTAACAGTGCCTCATTATGGAATGAAAGAACGAAACTTTGTGCTATATCCATTAAGTGAATTGATTAATGGTGATTTTAATATACCGAACATGGGCACAATGAAAAAATTATTAGCTTCGTGTTCAATAGATGGATTACAACGGTTAGATGCATGAATGATAAACCCCGATTTATAGTTGTGGAAGGCCCCGTTGGTGTTGGTAAAACCACGCTGGCAAAATTATTGGCGGCATCGTTTAATACTGAGTTGTTACTTGAGGGTGCAGATGAGAATCCATTTTTAAACGGGTTTTATGATAATCAGAAAAATGTCGCTTTCCAAACACAGCTTTTCTTTTTATTTCAGCGCGCGCAACAAATACAGGATTTAAAACAGGCCGATATGTTTCGTCCTGTGCATGTTGCAGACTTCATCATGGAAAAAGATCGTTTGTTTGCCGAACTCACCTTAAATGAAGATGAATTTAAACTCTATCAACAGGTTTATCAGCATTTGACGATTGACGCACCGCGTCCAGACCTGGTTATTTATTTGCAAGCGCCGGTCGAGGTACTGAAAAAACGTATCGCACGTCGTGGCCGTGGTTATGAAAAAAACATGACAACGGATTATTTGCACCGACTGAATGACAGCTACGCCCGCTTTTTTCACGATTATAATCAATCACCCATATTAATTGTTAATGCGGAAGAATTAGATCTTGCAAATAATGAAAGCGACTATATGTTGTTATTAGAGCAAATTCGAAAAGTGAAAAGCGGCCGGCACTATTTTAACCCGGCATCGATTTCTATTTAAAAATATTAATTATGACTTTAATTACCACTAACTATTTACAAGAGCTTAAACAACGTAATGAAAAAATTACGGTACTGACCGCTTATGATGCAAGTTTCACTAACCACATTGAACAAGCGGGTGTTGAAGTGATTCTTGTTGGTGATTCTCTTGGTATGGTCGTGCAGGGACATGACTCAACAATCCCCGTCACTGTTGACGATATGGTTTATCACACCACCATGGTTGCAAGAGCACGTCAACGTGCATTGCTGATTGCAGATTTACCTTATCACTCTTATCTTAATAAAGAAGATGCGTTAGAAAATAGCCAGCGCTTAATAGATGCAGGTGCAGACATGGTGAAACTGGAGGGCGGTGGAGAGTTTATTACCATTGCCGAACACCTTATTCATCACAATATCCCGGTATGCGGTCATTTAGGTTTATTACCGCAATCAGTTGAAGAACTGGGTGGCTATAAAGTACAAGGTCGCGAACAAACCGCGGCGGATAAAATGATAGAAGATGCTCATGCATTGGCTGATGTCGGTGTTGAAATGATCGTGCTTGAATGTATCCCGCAACAACTGGCAAAACGTTTAACACAAGAAGTCGATGTGATCACAGTTGGTATAGGTGCCGGTGTTGATTGCAATGCTCAGGTTTTGGTGTTGTATGATTTATTAGGTATTACGCCAGGCAAACGCCCAAAATTCAGCAAAGATTTTTTAACAGAGTTAGGTGAGGGTAAATCAATTACTTGTGCCATTGAAGCTTATGTTAGGGCGGTGAAAAATTTAGAATTCCCGGCTGAAGAACATCGTTTTAATTAAATAAGAATTACTTGGCTTGGTCAGTTTTTGACTGCGGTTTTAGCTGGTCGATGCAACACAGTGATTAAAAGATTACTAATGCAAGGTCCAGAGTTGGCCACTTTAAGATATAAGTTATTTAATTAGCTACTTTCATTTACAGAGTGGACTTGAACCTTTATGTCAGAATAATAAAATAAAGTCTAATCTATAGCTTGCATGTTTTGTCCTGACTTTTATAAGAGTTGCTATCCCGACAGAAAAAATCATAACAACGACTCTGGCTGGCTACCAAAAAATATTCTGCCTCTAAGGTGACCATGCAATTTTTGAATTTACTTTATACATTAATAAGCTGTACGCCTTTTCCGCACCCAACTGTATTTTTCAGGATAATCAGAAAATGAAAATGCCCGAAGATGCTGGTTTTTTCCTGATTTATTTTGCGACGTGCATTCGCACAAAATCTGAAACTCTGTCAGTGGTTGTTTGAGCGGGTTGTTGTCCCACCATGGACATATTCAGACGTATGCACTCAATCACGACAGGCCATTCATTACGCGTAGGTTGTGTTGCATGATTCCAGATCCTTTTTTATGTGCCCATAGGTTTCCAGATCAGTGTCGTACGGGTATAGCGTTTCTTTAGAATACTCAGGGGACTTTCACTTTCCTGAACATCATTTGCTTTGTTTCTTATAAGCTGCGCACAAGAACTACAATGCTGACTATAATTGGTATCCAGAAAAACAAACCGAAAAAGTGCATACCTCAGCCCATTGGCTCAACCGCAATTATCATTCATGTTTTATTATCTAAAGATCACTGGTTCTCGATGGGTATGGCATCCGTTATATTGATGACATAGATCCAACCTGCCAGAGGCTGTCCTGTTTGCGCATTTTCACGAATCAGTGAAATTGCTTCGTCGGCACGTTCGTCTTCGCATATCAGCTCCAGTTTGACCTCGGTAATAATGCCTTCACCCAGTTCAACGGAATAGTTTCGCTCCTTGTTATCTAATGCCTGTAGGCTGCCTGCTACATCAATGACAGATAGATTGCAGGTCCCCCTGGAGAAGTTGGCATTCTTCAGCGCGTGCAGCACATCAGCAACGCGGTTGCGATGAATAAAGGCTTTTATTTCTTTCATTTCTTTTTCTCCTTTCGGGTTTCCATCCACTCGTAGATCACAGGAAGTAATACCAGCGTGAGTAAAGTAGAGGTAATGAGACCACCAACCACCACCGTTGCTAATGGACGTTGGGTTTCGGCACCGACACCGGCGGACAACAGCATGGGAATGAGACCAAGAATGGCCACACTGGCGGTCATCATCACCGGCCGCAGTCGCAGTTCTGCACCTCTGCGTACGGCTTCTGCCACGGACAGACCTTTTTCACGCAGCTCATTGATAAAGCTGACTAACACGATGCCGTTTAGCATGGCGACACCGAACACGGCAATAAAGCCGATTGCCGATGGCACAGACAGGTACTGGCCACTGATAAACAGCGAAACGATACCGCCGATAGCCGCAAATGGCACGTTGGCGATAATCAGCGTCGCATACTTTATCGAGTTGAAGGCGGTGTACAGGAGTACAAAAATAAAGAAAATAGTCAACGGCACGATAATGGACAATCTTTGCAAGGCCCGCTGTTGGTTCTCAAAGGCACCGCCCCATTCAATCCAGTAGCCGGGAGGCAATTTCACCCGCTGTGCGATCGCGGCCTCGGCGTCCTTGACGAAGCCATCTACATCGCGGCCGCGTACGTCCATCTGGATCACAGCATAGCGTTGTAACTGTTCACGACGCACGAAAGAGTACCCCTCGGCCACTGAAACATCGGCGACCTGTGATAAGGACACAATAGAACCGCTTGACGTTTGTAACGAAATATTCTTGATTGCATCCACATCAGCCTTAGCTGGATCGTGCAGCCGCGCTGTGATATCGAAGCGTTTGACGCCTTCAATTAGTGTCGAGACTGGTTCGTTGCCAATGCCGGTGCGCACGAGGGTGAGGACATCATCGGCATTCAATCCATAACGCGCCAGTTGGCTGCGATTGACTTGTATACGGATTTGCGGCTTGCCGATATTGGCCTCCAGCGACAGGTCTGCCACGCCCGGCACCTGACCGATGGCGTTTTTGATTTCCTGGCTGAGACGATCCAGTTCACCGAGATCTTCACCATAAAGTTTGGCAGCCAGAGTTGCGCGTACGCCGGAGATCAGTTCTTCCACGCGCATCTGGATCGGTTGGGTAAAGGCAACTACCGAGGTAGGCACCGCTTGTTCCAGTTCCTCGCGCATGGCATCAGCCAGTTCTTCGATACTTCTTCCCGATGACCACTCGTTATGGGGTTTCAGTTCGGTATAGATCTCCATGTAATTGACGTCCGCCGTCTCGCCCTTCTCGGCGCGGCCAATCATGGCCAGCGTGGTGTTAACCTCTGGGAACTCGGTCAATACCCTCGAAACATCCTTGGAAATGGCGATGGACTGTTCCAGGGAGGTCGAAGGAATGGATGTGATGCGCCACATGATGGAACCTTCCTGTAGCTGGGGCATGAATTCTTTGCCGAGCAGCGGAAACAGCGCCAGACTAGCAATCAGTAAGCCGGTGGCGGCGACAACTACTTTCTTCTTGTTGGTTAGTGACCAGGCGAGCAGCGGTAGATAACCGCGTTTTATCCAGCGCACCAGTAGGGTATCGCGTTCCTCTTTAGGTTTGAGGATGAGGGCCGCCAGCACAGGAATCAAAGTCAGGGTTAGCAGCAGCGATCCCGCCATGGCAAAACTGATATTGAAAGCCATCGGCTTGAACAGCTTGCCCTCGAGCCCTTGCAGGCTGAACAATGGTAAAAATACGACGATTATAATAAGGATAGCGAAGGCGATCGGATTGGCCACCTCACGGGCTGCTGTCAATACTGCGGCAGTACGGTTGACTTTTTCACCTTTTTCACGCCACTCTGCCATGATGCGGAATGCGTTTTCGGTCAGGACCACGGCACCGTCCACCATCATACCGATGCCGATGGCGAGCCCCGCCAGCGACATAAGATTGGCCGACAACCCCATCTCACCCATGGAAATAAAGGCAATGAGCATAGCCATCGGCAGTGCGGCAATCACCACTAATGCCGAGCGTAATTCGCCGAGGAACAGGAACAAGACGATAGCGACCAGGATAGAACCCTCGATCAACGCCCGTTCGACAGTGGACACCGCTTTTTCTACTAATTCGGTACGATCATAAATGGGGCGCAACTTAACACCGTCAGGCAAAGCCTTTTCGGCCGTCGCCAATTTTTTCTTAACCTCATCAACGACGTTCTTAGCATTTTCACCGATACGCGCTAACGCCATACCCAAGACGACTTCTTTGCCATCACGCGTCACGGCGCCCGTACGTAATGACGGTGCCTGACGAATATCGGCGATATCGCGCAAATAAACTGGCGTACCCTCGGCAACCTTAAGCACAATACTTCCGATATCCTGTTCATCTTTCACCAACCCTAAACCACGCACCAAATATTGCTCAGGTCCGAGATTAATGTACTGCCCGCCAACCTGACGATTGTTGGATTCGATGGACTCCATAACTTCCCGATATGAAAGGCTGTATTTTATTAGCCTGCGCGGATCGATTTGGATCTGGTACTGGCGTTCCTGTCCTCCCCAGGACATGATGTCATCTACACCAGGCGCGGTACGCAGGATCAGGCGCACACTCCAGTCTTGCCATGTGCGCAGATCCATATCGGTAATGGCGCTGAGTTTTTCATCGGCACGCTCAAGGGTATACCAAAATACTTGACCCAGACCTGAGGTGTTAGGTCCCATCTCAGGTGTTCCATACCCCTCAGGGATCCGATCGGCAACCTCCTGCAAACGCTCCATCACCAGGCGGCGGGCGAAATAGATATCCATGTCGTCTTCGAAATACACCGAAACGTAAGACAAACCAAACAGCGAGACCGAACGAATATCCTGTACTCCAGGTAAACCTGCCATGCCTGACTCAACTGGAAAGGTGAGTAACTGCTCTACATCCTCTGCAGCCAAACCCGCTGACTCAGTGTAGATGTTGACCTGTACAGGCGTAACATCCGGAAAGGCATCAATCGGTAATATACTGATGGCGCGCAAACCTGCAAAAGCGACAACCATAAAAATAATTATAACCAGAAATTTATAGCGCAACGATAATTCGACGAGTTTCTCTAACATCATATTTCTCCTAATCTGCGTCGCCGATTTGTGATTTAAGCAAAAGGGATTTGAGTAAGAACACACCCTGCGTGGCAATTTCGTCACCTGTAGTCAAGCCTACCTTAACCTCGGTTCTACCATTTCGCGTTACCCCAGTTTCAATGGGTTGCGGGTGTAACTCATTACCTTCAACTTTAAATACAGTGGTTTGTCCTTGTAACTGTGTAATCGCACCGCTTGGAATTGCAATGATCGCTTTCCCAGCGCCAATTTCAATTTGCGCATCGGCGAACATTCCAACTTTAAGCAGTCTGTCTGGATTTTCGATCAATGCACGGGCCTTCACGGTGCGTGTTGTTTCATCCATATTGGCACCCACAGATAAGATCTTTCCTGTGAAGTGGTTGTCCGGATACGCCTTCACCGATAACGAAACAGTCTGTTCAGGTTGTACTTGAGCAAGTTGCGATTCGGCGAGTGCAACACTGGCCCATAAACTACGCAGATCAGCTATTACATACAGAGCCTGCCCACGTTGCACTGTGTCACCAACGTTCAGATTATGGCTAACGACGGTGCCGTTGATTGGGCTATGAACAGGAAGAAAAGAATAAGGTTTACCCGTTGCGGCAAGATGCCTGATTTTTTTATCGGTAAGCCCCAGAATACGCAAGCGCTGCTCGGCATCGGTTAATAATGTTTTATCGTCAGAAGAGGGACGTTGAGCGCGTGCGTGAATTAGGAGATATTCCTGTTGCGCACTCAAGAATTCCGGGCTGTAGATTTCAGCCAACAGCTGGTGCTTTTTCACCGCCTGATTGGCAAACACTGTGACCTTCTGAGTCCAACCCGCAGTTCGTGCCGCAATCACCACACGATGAGTTTCATTAAAGTTTATTTCTGCTGTTGCCTGTAAAGTGTCGTAGATGCGTCGACGCTCGACTTTTTCTGTCTCTACACCTTTCTTTATGAGTTCGCTGAGTTTCAACTCAACCGCTTCTTCCTCTTCGGCTTTGCTGCCTGGTGTATACATCACTGCTGCGATTAACATGCTAAAAAATATTGCGTATTTCATGGTAACGTACCGTCCTGTCAATATATTCAAATTCATCATAATTCCACTTCCCACAGTTCTTCACCCAAGGTCTGTAAATCAATAACCGCTGCGCGGTATCTAACCAGAGTTTCGAGATAGTTTTGCTGTACTTCAGAGTAAGTGGTGTAAACGTCAAGCAGATTGAGTGCATCGATACGACCCACACGATAAGCTTGCCGCGCGGCTTTAAGTTGATCCTCCGCATCTAGCAATATGGCGCTTTTATAATCCTGCAACTGGTTGTCGAGGGTATGAGCAACTTTTAGACTTTGACTATACAAGCTACGTGCTTCAATCCGCTGCGCTTGGGCTTGATCGGTTACGGCATAATGCTGTGCCAATGCTTCAGCCTCAAGGCCACTTTGCCGATCGCTACCGGGGAGGGGAAATTTGAAACTCAACTGGCCGGCCCAGGCATCTTCGCGATTGATGCCATCGTTTAATCGTTGTTGCCCTATACCTAGCGTGATTTCCGGAAATTGGCCCTGGCGAGCCATATTAAGCCGGCCTTCTGCCTGACCGATACGCCTCTCCAGTAAAACAAAAGTTGGCCCCTCCTGGTCGAGGCGTTGTAACCAAAACTCATCTTGCTGCAAAATTGGTTCGTAGCTCAGCTCGTCCGTTAATTGAACACTTTTATTTTCTTGACCCAGTAACCTGTTCAAAGTTCGTCTTGTCCCGGCAGCGGAAGTCTGTACTTCAAGTAATTCATTTTGCAATTGATTGCGTCGCAGCCGGGTACGCATAAGATCAACATATTGATCTTCGCTGGCTTTAAATCGGGTGCGGCTAATATCCACCGCTTCACTATTCAAGCTCACCATTCGTTCCATGAGGCGTTGCTTCGCTTCTGACAGCAGGACACGATCATAGGTCTTGAGTACCCGAGCCGTTAACCGCAAGCGACCACGTTCTACAAAAGCCCGGCTGGCTTCGATACCAAGATCGGCTACGTGTTTGCGGGCATTGCGCACACCGAACCATTCGAAACTTTGCTCAATGCCAACAACCTGACTACCTATACCACTTGCATTTGAACGATTGGCCTCTTCGAATTCCCAAAATATTCTGGGAGACTCAAAACCGTCAGCTTGTTCACGTTGTGCATAGGCCACATCAACTTGCCGTTTCAGTGCAAGGAAATCGAAGTTCTCAGCTAAAGCCTGTTTAACAGCTTCGTTACGCGCAAGTGCAACCACAGGGTGCGTAGATTCCATTAAAGGAGTGCTGGCAGACTTGTTAAGCATATTTTCCGAGCGTGTTTGCAACTCGGTTGCTTGAGTCACCGGAGTCAGGCAGACAGCCAATAGTAAGGTTGGCCAACGTAGTTTCAAATGAAAGTGCATTAACAGCATTTGATAAATCCTAATATTAAATATTTGTGTCAAAGACCAGCATAAATATCGAAGAAAGTTGGTCTCTCGATTAGTCATGCCAGAGGCATGCGATATTGGTGTTGAGTCAGACGATAGGGGGATGAAACGGTGGAGGTATTGCCAATGAGGAATAAGATAGTGTATAGAAATCAGCGTTGATGGTGGTGGCTATATAACCATTTAAAAGGAGTGTGCCCGATAGGAAGACAGGATTAGCCCAGGTATGGCACCAGTCGTCACAGTCGAAATTAGTGTTCGAAGGATTGACTGGAGATTTATCGTCAGCCTGAACAGAGATACTGCTTGTTTTACTGGAATCGGTGAACGCACATTCATCGACAGCCCACGCGATGTTCATCGTGAGCAACGAGATAATGAGTAAATGTGCAATGAAACGGATCATAGTGTGGCTTTATCCATGCATCTGCAAGCCAAATATAGATTACAGGTCAACATGGTGGGTTGTCCCTCTGCCACAGTCTGCAGGATAAAGAGTTGCCTTGCGGATACTGGCAACCTTGCGGTTAATAAAGTGTCGAAATACATGCCGATAGAGCAGTGCCCTGAGTCCGCTCAGGTTCGCGCCGTGCTGTACAAAAAAGTCATCAGGTGAATCGAAAACTCCGAAGTCCTGAAGGATGGCATCTTTCTGTATATAAGTATCCTTACCACACCAGGATACGTGTGGAGATTTAAAATGTGAGGTGGCAACGGCGTAACCGCAAAATGTATCTCCAGCTTTTGGGAATCGGTGCTGCAGCGCCTGTAAATAAACTGAGTCGAGGATAAAACCTTCAAGGTTAATCCATTCATCTTGATGAAACACTTCGACCCAGCTATGGATGATTTCGCGCGGCGCTAGCCAGTAGCTAATACCAGTGATGACACCTTTTTGCAGCCGCTTGTGCACGGTGAACCCATGCAGGCGACAAGCGATCCCGCACTTTCTCAATAACGCCATCAATAAAATGCTTTTAGTGTTACATTGCCCATATCCTTCTCGCAACACCTTTGATGCCGGTATTGCATCGGATTCGTTATAACCCAAAGCAATTTCATTTCTGACAAAATCATAAATCATACCGATCCTGTCGTATTCGGATAGGGCGTACCAACCCCGCTCATTCACCAATTGAATCAGGCGTGGATCTTCGTAATCCAGGAGTTGTGTTGTCTTGAGGTAGCGTTCCATTTCCATGTTTGATCCTTAGGCCCTCAACATCCGCAGGCCGCTGGCAATTACCACAAATTCGCTGATCTCATGCGCGAGTACGGCGATTGGTAATGAAAATACCCCGGTCACGGCACCGATGATAAGCCCACCAATAACGACAACCGACAACGACAGATTCTGGCGGATCACGCTCCAATTGCGGCGGCTGAAACGGATGAGGTACGGCAATCTGGAAAGGTCATCAGCCATTAGTGCTACGTCCGCCGTTTCCAGGGCGACATCAGTACCGGCCGCGCCCATAGCGATACCGACGTGAGCGGCGGCCAAGGCCGGCGCATCATTAACACCATCACCCACCATTGCTACACGCCCATATTGTTGATCCAGCTCTTCAATTTTGCGTTTTTTATCCTCGGGACTGAGCTCGGCAAACACCTCATCAATACCGGCTTTAGCAGCAATAGCCTTCGCCGCCAGCAGGTTATCGCCTGTGAGCATAATAATTTTTTCTATGCCCGTCTTTCGAAGTTCATTTATTGCATCGGCCACGCCGGGTCTTAGTGGATCAATCACCGCAATTAATCCCTGCACCTGTTGCTCTGTGCCCAGCAGTATCACGGTGTTGCCGACCTGTTGTAATTCTTTGATTTGTGTTTGAATCGGATTTAAATCAATCCCCATGCTGGCGAACAAATCGGGTTTACCGATATAGACTGTCTCATTATTAACTCGGCCTTTAGCGCCAGCGCCAGTAAGTGACTGGAAATCTTCTGCTGGTGCCACGTCAATGTTTTTATCCGTCGCATGATTGATAATCGCGCTGGCCAGTGGATGCTGTGAGCGGGCTTCCAGTGCAACTGCCGAGGCCAGCAGTTGTTTTTCCGTTACGCCATTGAAGGTAATAATTTTACTTACCTGAGGCTTGCCTAATGTTAGTGTGCCGGTTTTATCCAATGTAATAACACGCACTTTGGCAAGATTTTCCAGATGTACGCCACCCTTGATTAATATACCGTTGCGACCAGCGGTACCCATCGCCGCAACTAGTGTAATGGGAATAGAAATCACCAGCGCACAAGGGGCGGCGGCAACAATAAACACGGTCGCGCGCGTCAACCACTCCTGCCACTCCTGAGCAAAGAGGAGTGGCGGCAATACGGCCAGCAAAACACCCACAGCCAGAACAGCTGGACTATAACGGCGTCCAAAGCGCTCGATAAAACGCTGACTTTTTCCCTTACTCGACTGCGCTTCTTCCACCAGCTGAATAATGCGTGCCAGGGTATTATCTGCTGTGGTTTTGGTCACACGGATAGTGAGTGCACCTTCGCCATTTAAAGTGGCAGCGAAGACACTGTCTCCAATATTTTTTTCGACCGGGACAGACTCACCAGTGACGGGGGCCTGGTTAAGGCTTGAATGACCTTCAACAATTTCCCCGTCCGTGGCCACAGCTTCACCGGGGCGGACAACAAAAAGATCACCTACACGAAGCTCTTCAGCAGGAATAACTATCTCTTTATTATCGCGCAATACCAAAGCTGTTTTGGGTGCCAGATCCATTAATGCGCGAATCGCATTACGGGTGCGTTCTTCGGTATAACCTTCGGCCGCCTCTGAAATAGAGTACAGAAAAACCAGCATGGCCGCCTCGGCCCATTGCCCCAAAAGCCCCGCAGTAATAGCGGCTACGGTCATTAAAATTTCAATGCCAACCTGCCGCTCCTCTAGCAGTGTTTCTATGCCCTCACGAATAAAATACCAGCCGCCAATAACCACCGCCAGCAGATACAGACTGATTTCCAGCTGGGATGGCAGACCCAGCAGAGAACCGAAAAAACCGACTGCCAGCAATATGCCCGACAACGCCGAAGTGACAACCTGAAGATTGCGCCAGGGTGGTGGCATCGCCTGTCCGGCCTCAATGGCGGTGCAGTTCTGGCAGGCCATTATTTCGCCTCCGTCTTTAAGTCATCGGACAAGATGCCCACCCGGCAACGTCCGTCCTCGCGTAGACACATGCGCTCCTTGAAGCGCTCAAGATCTGCCTGATAGATCTGATCCGGGTCTGGCAGCGCATAGATGGTCGCATACAATGTTTCAAGGTAGAGAGGCTTAGATACCAAGCTATGATAGACCCAACGCTCATCCTTCTGAGAAGACAATAAACCGGCTTGACGGAGGATCTTTAGGTGCCGGGAAAGTTTGTACGACGGTTCCTGAAGGCTATCGACTAACTCGCACAAACAGGCCTCTTCACTCGTTGTTACCATCAGACGAATAATACGCAGCCGAGTCTCGTCAGCAAGGGCCTGGAAGAGGGTTTCAGGTTGGATGATTATTAGTTGCATAGTTGCACTATAATGCAACTATTTACGATAAGCAAGTCAGGCGCGCTCAACGCGGCAGGGCGTGCCATTAAATACAGGCATGACGTAAAAAGCATCGCGGACATGATCGCCATGAAGCACATTAACGCCCGGATATTTTCGGATGGCTTATACCTTGTGCAATATATTGATCGCCCGGCTGGTGCCGCCGAATTGGCTACAATGATCGGGCTCAGGCTCGTCTCATGACTGCGTTAGTGGCCAGCCTCGGGTTTGTTGCCAATGGTGCTGAATACCGGAACAGGTGCCGAAGTTCAGCGCCCTCTGGCAACGGTGGTGATTGGCGGCATTATTTCATCAACGCTGTTGACGTTATTGGTATTGCCTGTCCTTTACAGGATTGCTCATGGGTGGACGACGCTACCGGCTTAAATTTATAGTCTTTTGCTGAATATCAGGGTGGTCAAACTCGCGTCCACCCACCGCGCTGTAGGCAACTGTGCCATCAGGTTTAATGATGTACGTGGTTGGTAATCCATTAACATTCCAACGCTTCATAGAATCAGCATCCGGATCAAACAGCACAGTAAAGCTCGGTGAAGGGTCGACTGTTCCCATGAAGGGGAAAACGGTTTCTATATCTTCACCGATATTTACAGCCAGAATTACAACATTTTTATCTTTTGTTGCCAGACGTAAACGTTCAAGTGATCCCATTTCTCGACGACAAGGTGGGCACCATGTTGCCCAAAAATTAACAACAACCACTTTCCCTTGTAAGTCTTTAATATCTACAATTTCATCATCCATATTCTTCAGGCGAAGAGCAGGTGCCATGATGGATTTATTAATTTTGGTGAGCTTATGTGTTAATGGAGGAAGGCCCTCCGCATGACTAATGCCATTTGCATATAACATTGTTGCAATGACTATAATCAGTGATCGAATAGATTGCTTATTTAGCACAATAGACCTCTTGAAGTTTTGTTTCATATGGTTTCCCATCTATATCCCAGCGTGCAATTAGATTAAATACGCTACCAGGAGGTAAACCCACTGATAACATTCCCTGATTCCAATCTCCTCCTGGTTCATATTTTTGCTCGGAAGGAAACTGTGCCCAGCGAAAGGCGATTAAGGCAGATTTTTTTATGTTAGTTTCTGTCAGTCGTTGCAGCCAGTCATCAACCGAGAGTAAATGATGTGACTTCCCATCAACTAACACTGACCAATTTTTACGGATAAAATGAATAGTGCCCGGGGCATTATCATTTCGTAAAACAGCCATATAAACACAGGATGATGTATAGGACTCAATTTGTTTTAGCGTAAACCCTCTGTTGACATAAAATGCCTGAGCTTGTTGAGGTAAAATTTGTGTTAATGACAAGTTAACGCCATGCTCATTAATTTCCCAGGTGGCAGCACCCGTTACTGGATTAACCTGAGGAGTTTGTGCTATGTCTGCAAAGCAGGATAACGAATAAAAACTAATCGCTGCGGCTATTATTATCTTTTTCATATTTGCCTCTGCATTTTAATATTTTTTATACACACGCCCATCAACAAGCAATGGGGTTTTCGAAAAAACAGGCAATCCTAACTGCCTTACCTTTACTCGAACGAATAGCGCTGTAACCGGAGTATCTGCCAATGAATTATCGCTGTTAGCAATATTTTCATTTTGTGGCTTCTAAATCCAGCAGCGAGCAACTGGTCTTTCGAGAGTTCAGACACTCTTGACTGTCTGGCCGATAATCGAATGAGCAGTGCTTTGATTGAAGCATCGACCAATCTTCATCACTATAAGCGTGTCGTGGCAAATTTGGTGGGTAGTACACACAGCCCAGGCATATTTCAACGTCCATCGATTATGATTCCTGCTGTCGTAAAATACTTCCCTTAACCGGAGCAGAAAAGAATTTACGCCAAACTAAATTAAGTGATAATTTTTCCTTCCTGTTCCACGGCATCAGCGAGACTATCCGAGCCATAGCACAGTAGCCAAAGATGAGTTGTGCCCAGGTGCCGATTGTTGGAATCCAATAAATTAATTGCAACGGCTTTGGAAGAGCAATTAAAAGTAATAGCATATATCCAATTCGTACTTGAACGGGAAATGCAGCGAGACTTCTTTCACGAATAATATAATGAATCACCTGAACAATAGTGACACCAATAGCAACAAAAAAGCCTATTGACCAACCAGCGATACCGGCTGTTAAAAAACATACTGTTACCAGCCAATACCACCAACTTAATTCCCGGTATTCAATCATTAACATACTTATCACCTTTTAACATAATTTATTTAGACTCATGATTTAACAATAAAATACTGCAAAACATTATTATCTTAGGACGAAGAAAATAATTGATTGCCGGTTCTCCCGTAGCAGGCAGGAATGTCCATTTTCGTTCCCGGATCGGTTGCAGTAATCCCCGGTACTTCGCCACTATTCAGTTTACGAATGGCATAATTGCTCCCCACCGCAGCCATGGGACAATATATTGATATCAGTGGGCAAACCGTCGGCTACAGACCTACCAAATCTGGCATCTTTATCCGCATAGTGATTGTCATATTTTTCATATTTTATCTGCTTTAGACAAACAGTCGTTCTACTTTGGGATTGAAAAATGAATGATCTAAACGACGGCAACTGCTCTCCAACCACAGGTCCAGGTTTCCTCCAAATATTCAGGCAGTCGCTTCTCCAGAACACCATCCAGATACCCGGTAATTAAACGAATTGACCCGCCAAATAAACAAGCAGTAGCAACGGTAGGATCCATCGTGTGAATCTCGCCTGTCTCCATACCTTCTGCAACAATTTCACGCATCATGACAAAAGGCTTAGATGAACAGATTGGAAATTCACCGGGAAGAAATTCTCGGTGTTTGGCATAAATGATGAATTCCATTGTTTCTGGAGTCACTACAGTTATTTCAAACAGAAGTTCAGTGATCGCCCGACAGCGGCTATGAGCTGTAGTGTGGTTACGCAAGATATCCGTAATTTCTTCCACCATTTGTGTAAGCAGTTCTTCATATAAAGTACGGGCAATGCCTTCTTTATCTTTGAAGTGGTGGTAAATTGAGCCAACACTGACCTTGGATGCATGCGCAATATCATGTACCGATGTGTTGAAATATCCCTGTCCTGTAAATAAATTCAGGGCATGGGTCAATACCTGACTACGGGTATGGGCAGGGGTTCTTTGGATGTCTCTGTTAGCATTGAGCATGTGATTATACTAGAATGAACGTTCGTTCTAGTCAAGTTTCAATTTTACTAACGATGAAAAACAGCGCTGCATTCACTATATTGCACGATTTTTTTGACATACATTTGTGCTTGATTTATCATTTTCGACTTCATCGAAATGAGGGTTTTATGAAAAATAGCGCTCCCCTGAAAAAACAAAAGGATATTTGTGCCGTTCCCTGTTTTGATCACGAAAAGGTTAATGCTATTCGTACCGCTCTGGACAAGGAACAGGATCGTTTACCCGAGCTGGCTGACTTTTACAAATTACTGGGCAATACCACACGGTTAAAAATTCTGATTGCGCTGGCTGATACCGAATTATGTGTCTGTGACGTTGCTCATGTGCTTGGACTAAGCATGGCGGCTACTTCACACCAGTTAAAATTGTTACGTGATCAAGGCTGGCTGAAAATGCGTAACGACGGCAAAATGGTGTATTACCGTTTACATAGTGCTGATCTACTTAAAGCATTGAAAGGTGATCTGCTAATGCTGGAGACACGCTTAGGATGAAACTATTTTGCGGTCCAGTCATTTCGTTATTATCGAAAATGATTAAGTATTGAGGCGCTAAAATGATTAAAATATGGGCATTACTTGGGCTTGCCATCTGCCTGGAAATTGCAGGTGTTATATGCCTGCGCTTTAGTGAAGGCTTCACTTTAATTGTACCCACTGTTATTGCAATTATATCTTTCACATTTGCCCTCTTTCTTGTCAGCCGTGCAATGAAAAAGTTGCCTGTTAGCGTTGCTTACCCTGTATGGGCAGGTGGCGGTACAGCAGGTGTGGCGTTGCTGGGTATTTTTGCGCTGAATGAGGATATTAATACGATGAAAGTACTCGGCATCTTAATAGTCATGGTGGGTGTTATTCTTATAAACATCGTATCGGAGACAAAATCAGGATGCTGAAAAATATTTTAAATGTGTTCGTGCGGTGTTATTAAAATGACCTACGCCTGGTTTTTAGTTGGATTCGCAGTAATTGCCGAAATTGCGGCCGCATTATCATTGCGCTATAGCAATGGCTTTACCAAACGATTACCTACCATCTTTGCACTGATTAGTTTTGCCTCTGCTTTTTACCTCGTTAGTCTTGCTCTGCTGCAATTGCCAGTCAGTACCGTTTACCCTATATGGGCTGGTGGCGGTACAGCGGGCGTTGCATTGCTTGGCATACTTATTTTAAAAGAGCAGAAAAACATTTGGAAATTGATCGGGGTAACAATGGTCGTAGCTGGAATTGTTATTTTGAATATCGCATCGACATGAAGTGGTGTGTGACCGAGGAGTATGAATGATAAATAAATCGAAACAATTACAGCAGACTGAAAGCGAGCTTCGCTCTGCAATGGCAGCAAAAAAATGTTGGCGCTGCGGTTGCTTTCAGGACACGGTTAATACATTTAATGACTCTTCCATGATCGCTAAAACGCTCGGCAGTCTGTTGCAGGAAGCACAAAATCTGTTTGAACCAAAACGTTATGATTGCCTTGGATGCGAAGTGTGTTGGCCGGCGGTAGCTCAAAATCTGGCCGCTGAAATAGATCCGGCTATTGCAGAAGGTGGACACTGCGCAACACAGGAACCAGAAACTCGCGACGGCTGGCCGCCACTGCCCGGTGATTATCAGGTGCTTCGTTTTCAGGCTCCGGTTGCTGTCTGTACGCTCAATTCAGATCATTTAATTACAGAATTAAAAGAAAGTGTTATTGAGGGTTTATCTATTATTGGAAGTTTACATACAGAAAACTTAGGTATCGAACATCTCATTCGTAATATTTTAAGCAATCCACATATTCGTTATTTAATTATTTGTGGCGAAGATACGCAAAAGGCTATTGGACATTTACCCGGACAGTCATTAGTTGCCTTAGGTGAACATGGCGTTAATGAAAAAATGCGCATTATTGAAGCGAAGGGCAAACGTCCAATGCTTAAGAATATTAATCAAGAATATGTTGAATCGTTTCGAAAACAGGTACAGGTTGTCAATAAAATTGGTGAAGTTAATGTCACTCGATTGCAGGAATTAATTACTCATTACGCCAGTAATGATCCTGAGCCCTTTATTAGCACACTGAAAGAAATTATTTTGGTGCCGACAGAAAAAGCAGAAGAACCAGGTAAGCTGGTACTTGATCCTGCCGGTTACTTTATTGTGATACCCGATCGAACGCAGCAACAACTGGTACTGGAACACTACAGCAATAAAGGCATGTTGAATCGTGTTTTTACCTCAGATACAGCCGCTTCTTTGTATATGCAAGTTATAAAACTTGAACTTATTAGTCGACTGGATCACGCCGCTTATCTTGGGCGCGAGCTAGCACGTGCGGAACAGGCACTAACAAGTGGTGAAAAATATATACAAGATCGTGCCCCCGGTAAGTCAGACAATGGTTCAGTTCAAAGACTGGAGAATGAGTCAACCTCCTGTGATTGCAGTAACAATAAAGGATAATCATGGTGTTAAAAAAAATAAGTCTTTGGATTGTAATTACTCTCGTTATTATATTAATAATTAGTTGGAATTTAGCGCAAAAATCAGCCACAACAAATGAGAAATTACTTACCGAAGTAAAAGGTCCTGTAGTACTTTTATTTAAAGGCGACAATAGTCCCGGTTGTAGAGCAATAGACAAAGTTATTAGTGATGCAGAAATTAAATATGAACATATTAACTTTATGCTAATGGATTGGTCAGATAAAAATCCACTCATTAAAAAATATCAGGTTCGCTTTCTTCCAACCGTCGTGTTTATTAATAAAAACAATAAAGAAGTAAAACGTATTATTGGTGAAAGTCCTGCAGTAAAGCGAGTACTTGAGCAGACGGTTGATCAGCTTGAAAGCTTATTGCGAGATTAAATAATGGATACGTTTGCCCAATGGTTAACCCCCTTTTTAAGCGGTGGATCATTATTAGCTTTTCCACTTGTTATCGTGGGTGGTTTGATCACTGCATTTAACCCCTGTTGTTTGCCGATGTATCCAGCGGTGTTTGGTTTTCTTGGTGGCGCGTGCGGCAAGAATAGTGAAGCTAACTTAAATAAATGTAACAGGGAAAGTTCAAAACCACTGACCAGTATTAGCTTGTTATTTATATTAGGCATGGCAACAGCAACCAGTGTCATGGGGATTTTAACTGCCGCATTGGGATGGGTATTTGGTCGTTTTGATTCGACCTTTCTTATATTGCTGGCAGCAATGCCTTTATTGATGGGAGTAAGTTTACTCGGCCTTCTTCCATTTAAAATACCTGCCTGGCATATTACCCGGCTACAAACCGCAACCGGAAAAGAGTTTAAATATAAACTAACCGCATTTAGTGCTGGAATAGTTTTTTCACTGGCTATCGCACCATGCGCCACACCAATACTGCTGGGTATTCTTACTCTGGTTGCTATGCAGGGTGATTTATTTTACGGTGCTGTATTAATGTTTATTTATGGTTTTGGTGCAGGTTTGCCCCTGCTTTTTATTGGCCACGGTTTTAGTAAATTGCAAACTAAACTGACAATTTCCCGTTATTCAAAATGGTTACAGAAAATATCTGGCTTGCTATTAATTAGTGTCAGTCTTTATATTTTGCGGGAGATATAGCGAGAAAATAATCATATGAAACTGTTTGCTTTTGGTTGTTTGCAGAATTTATTTTTTGTTATTGGTGTTAACTATTATAGTAGTCGTTAACCGGTTTTCCGGTTTTATCTACGGGTTGTGTTCGAAAACGTTTATAGCCCCACTGGTATTGTTCAGGTACAGCCCGGATCGTTTTTTCCATTTCTTTATTTAAATAAAAAACGGAATCATCGAGTGAATCAAGTTTTAATTTTTCTTCCATTTCATCTGGTGCGGTAAAAATAATTTCATATCCCCGGCCATTTTTTAGTCGTTTGCTGTAGGCGATGATGACCTCGGCATTTGTTTTTTTCGCTAAGCGTGAAACCAGAGTCATGCTATATGCCTGTAAGTTAAAGAAGGGCGCAAAGATGCCTGTGCCGGTTGTGGGTTCCTGGTCGGGTAATATGCACACACACTCGTTATTTTTTAGTGCTTTTAACATGGCACGTACACCTTGATTATCAGCGGGAACAAGTTTTGCGCCGAGTCGTTCACGCCCATGTTTTACAATCGAATCGAGTTGCTGCATTTTAGGTTTTTGATACATGCTGGTGGTCGGGTATTTATTTGAAACATACAATCCAAATAGCTCCCAATTACCTAAATGCGGTAAGGCCAGAATAACGCCTTTGTTATTTTTTATTGCCGAGGTAATTAACTCTTCACCGTGCACGTTTTTAATTAACCCGAACAATTTATTTTTTGGCCAAACCCACATCGGACTTGCCTCGGTGAGTGTTTTTCCGGTTTCAATCAGACTTGTTTTAACCAGCTTATTTTGTGTCTGAACATGCATCTCTGGAAAACATAAACGGATATTGGTTCGGGTGACATGGCGGGTACGATTCGGGATAAGGTTAAACAATCTACCCAATAGTGCGCCAACACGGTGGCAGTTTTTAAGTGACAATCCTGCTAATAAATGGATGAGTGACCTGGTAAAGAAAACTTTACTCTGTTGTTTGGCTGCTTTGGCTGTGGGCATGCTTATTTATCTAAATGAGGTATTGCTTGGATTTTGTCAGTTTTTCCCGAAAAGAACAAAATTAGTTTAGTGTTCGCTGCATTATCGATTAAAATTATGTTTTTTATAAGGTATAGAGCAACGCTGTGCAGGTTATTTCAGATATTCAACAAATCCGTTATCTTTGTCAGCGGTGGCGCGACAATGGTGAATCTATTGCCTTTGTGCCGACCATGGGCTGCTTGCATGCGGGGCATTTAAGTCTGGTGAAAAAAGCTGAATCCCTGGCAGATCACGTTGTGGTGAGTATTTTTGTGAACCCTTTGCAGTTTAATGATCCTGATGACTTACTCAAATACCCGAATACTTTAGATTCGGATATCAACGCGTTAGCTGCATTGTCGGTTGATGTTCTTTTTACACCGGACAGAGACGCTTTTTATCCTGAAGGCGAAGATAAGGTCGAATTGCTCGATTTGGGGGAGATAACGACCATTTTGGAAGGCGAAAAACGACCGGGCCATTTTGCTGGCGTTGCCACCGTAGTTAAACGGTTATTTGAGCTGGTACAACCCCATTTCGCTGTTTTTGGCGAGAAAGATTTTCAGCAGTTAATGGTAGTTAAACAGCTTGTTGAACAGTTTTCGCTAAATGTTGAGATTGTTGGCATGCCGACGCTTCGGGAGGAAGACGGTTTAGCGATGAGTTCACGTAATTTGCGTTTATCAAGTGCTGAGCGGGCCAAAGCAGGGCTAATTTACGAAAATTTAGTGGCGATAAAGGCCGCCTTGAACGGCGGAAACATGAATTTTGCTGAGCTTGAGCAGAGCACGAGTGGAAATCTTGCACATGCTGGCTTTGTTCCAGACTACGTGGTTATACGAAACACGGCGCAATTATTGCCACCGCAAAACCATTCAGAAGATATGGTTATATTGATTGCCGCTAAGCTCGGTGAAATACGTCTAATAGATAATATTCGTGTGTGAAATAGTCGTATAACTTGTCTCGCAGGGGGTTAATCCTGTTGCTTACACATGTTAAAATATAGCACTAGTTTACGTTTTAAAATAAAAGAGTTCGTTTATTGTTATGAATAGCACAATGCTTAAAGGAAAATTACACCGTGTCACGGTGACGCATTCAGAACTGGAATATGAAGGTTCATGCGCGATTGATAGCCATTTACTGGAAACAGCGGGTATTCGTGAATATGAGCAAATCGAAATTTATAACGTGACCAATGGTGAGCGTTTTACCACTTACGCCATTCTCGCCGAAGAAAATTCAGGTGTCATTTCAATCAATGGTGCCGCGGCACATAAGGCCGATCCGGGTGATATTGTCATTATCGCCGCCTATGTTGGTGTGAATCAGCAAGAACTTGCCAGCTTTAAACCAAAATTAGTCTATGTGAACGAAAAGAATCAAATAACCAATACCCGCAACACCATCCCCATCCAAGTCGCCTAAACCAATCTGGAACGCAATTACAGCGTTGTACCTCAAAAATAAAAAACTCACATATTGGTATATGCTTCGTTTTGTATTTTTGAGCTACGCCTTGTTCTTGCGCCCCAGATTGGTTTAGGTAACTTTAAAAGCTAGATGAAGTCTAATGTCGTTTACTTAAGCATTTTATTCCATTCCCCCCTCCCCTTGAAGGGGAGGGAGCTAATTTTAGAATATGATTCTCTTATAACTGAACGGCATTAAGATGGAGTCTTAATTATGTTGTTGTCTTTAAGGCGGTGAAAATAAAATGATTTCTAAAAGATTAGCGGGTTCTTACATCCCAGATTGGTTTAGGTGTAAAAAAGATAGAGTTACCTTTTAATTCGTTTTGTAGCCAGTGTCTATCCATTAAAAGAAATCTGAGATGCAAGAACAAGGCGCAAATAAAAAAGAGAAAACGTAGCTTATATATAATAAGTGAGTTTTCTCTTTTTTATTTGCAACGCTGTAATTGCTTTTCAGATTTCTTTTAACCGGTGTTACGCATACCGGCGGCGATGGCACTAATGCTTCTCAGCAAAGCATGCAACCATTGCGTTCTTTCTTCATCACTCAAAGATTCGTCACGATATTTTTTGATTAAAGCAACTTGAATTTGATTTAATGGATCAAGGTATGGATTACGTCGTGTTAACGATAATGCAAGCGAAGGTGTTTCTTCCATTAATTCATTGATATCCGCAATACTTAAAACACTCTTGGTTGTTTTTTCATATTCTTTGGAAATGATTTTATACACATTTTTTGCCGTATCCTGATTTTCACATAGCGTCATATAGCTTTTGGCAATTTGCATTTCGCCTTTAAACAAAGCCATTTGCGAGTTGCTTAATAAGGCGCGGAAGAAAGGCCAGTCTTTATACATCTTTTGCAGCGTTTCTAAACTGTTTCCCTCTTTTGACAGCCACTTTTCTAATGCAGAACCAATACCAAACCAGGCAGGTATAGTGTGGCGTGACTGCGCCCAGCCAAAGACCCATGCAATCGCGCGGACGGACTCTTTAGAGCGGTTACCCTTTTTACGATGAGACGGACGTGAACCAATATTCATTTGTCCTATTTCATAAACAGGTGTGGCTTCGTAAAAATAATCAAGGAAGCCTTCAGTGTGATCGGTGAGTTTGCGGTATTTTTTTTCACCGGCTTGCGCTAACTCATCCATAATACCCAGGTATTCAGCTTTGTCAGGCGTTGGCTTCTTAATTAAGTTTGTACTGGCCTTTAATAAACCAGTTACCCCCATTGTTAATTCATACACAGCCGTTTGTTGATTACTGTATTTGTAGGACAGCACTTCACCTTGTTCGGTAAATTTAATTTCACCGTGTACGGTACCGGTAGGCTGCGACAAAATTGCATCATGTGTTGGACCGCCACCACGACCGATTGTACCGCCACGACCATGAAACATGCGTAAGCGTACGTCGCGTGAGCGGGTGAGCTCAGTAACCTGTTGTTGTGCCTGATAGAGGTTCCAGGCCGATGCCAAAATACCGCCATCTTTACAGGAATCAGAATAACCCAACATCACTTCCTGTAAGTTACCTGAGGCTTTTAATAATTCAATATATGTTGGGTTGTCAAAAAGCTGTTCCATCACAGGTTGAATGTGGTTTAAGTCATCTACGGTTTCAAATAAGGGGGATACTTTTACATGACAGTACCACTGGTTGTTATTTTTACCCGCTAAACCGGTTAACCAGGCAAGGAACATGACTTCCATTACATGGCTTGCTGCATGTGTCATTGAAATAACATAAGTGCCAAATGTTTTTGGACTTATCTCTTCGCGCATTTTAACCATCACTTTATAAACATTAATGGTTTCGGCTGACATTTCACTCAGTTTGTCGATATCAAACTCGGCACGTGCATTCTTAATATATTTTGATAATGTTTCTAAGCGCTCAGCTTCATCAAGCTTGTCGTAGTCTGTTCCATCAATTTGTTTTAATATTTCAGAAACAGTCTGGGTATGAACAGTCGATTCTTGTCGAATATCTAACTGCGCAAGATAAAAACCAAAGGTTTCAACCTGACGAATAAGATCCTGTAGCTCACCAGCGGCAGAAGCCTTATCACCATGACTGATTAATGAATCGCGAATTAAATAGAGATCGTTTAACAGGGCTTGTTCACTAACATAATGATGGGCTGTACTGGTTGGCTCTATGTCATGTAGACGCGCTTCAACTTTTTCCAGATTGCTTCTTATGCGGTATTGCATAATGAAAAGTTTACGACGGTAGGGTTCTTGTTTGTAACGGTTTGGTGAAGGAGCAAAAAGCTCTACAACATCCTTTTCATCCAGATCAAGCTGCTTTAAAAAGGCCTCTGTTGGCTGGCAGAACAAGCTTGATTGTGTAAGGATTTTATCAAGAAGATTTATTTGCCTGATATACTCCACAAGGATTTCACGTGACTGCATACGTAATGCCAGCACCGTAGTTTCTGGTTTGACGAAAGGGTTGCCATCACGATCGCCGCCAATCCATGAACCAAACTGAATAACACTGGGTACCGTAATGCCTGCGTCCTTACCATAAGTACGGCCAATGGCTTTTTCTAAATTGCGATAAATTTGTGGTACGGACTGAAACAAACTTTTTCGGTAATAATATAAACCATTTTTAACTTCATCAATGACTTCAGGTTTTTGTACGCGTACTTCATTCGTTTTGTATAAAATTTGAATATGCTGCTCTAAGTTTTCAATAATATTTTCTTTTTGAATTTTACTTAGACGTGACTCATTAAGTTGATCGCTGATGACATAGATACGGCGAATCGCTTCCATGACCGTACGGCGTTTTGATTCTGTTGGATGCGCAGTAAAAACGGGTATGTAGGCGGTTTGGTTTAAGAGTTCTTGCAGTTGTTCTGCAGTTACATCATTTTTTTGAAAATCATTTAATGCATTATAAAAAGAGCCGTTCCAGGTAAAGCCTTTTGGTCCGACCTCACGACGACGTTGTTTATGTTGGAACTCTTCTTCGGCAATATTGACCAGACTAAAGTAAATACTAAATGCACGAACCACGTGCTCAGTTGATTGCGGATCTAATGAGGCAACTAATTTATCAAGACGGCGGCGTCTGGCGGAATCATTTTTATCACGCAGGCTAAGGTGGCCTTTACGTAGTTTTTCAACAGCAGAGAAAACATCTTTACCGGCATGTTCGAGTAAAACCCTGCCTAAGATATTACCAAATAGCTTCACGCGCGAACGTAGTTGCTTATCATGGGTAGTCGACATGATTTTTGTAACAGGAGAGTCTGTTTTCTTTACTTTTGTTGTCATTATTATTTAACTTGCTGTTCTAAAAGGCCGCACATTATACCTCCACTTTGCCATAAAGATCTTATTGACACGCCTAAACAGGGGCTAAAATTTCTGAAAAGACGTAAACTGGTGAAGTTTTGCTCAATATAGTGTTGTGAATGTGCACATATCCTGAGTTTCTCGCCACTTTTGGCCTGAAATATTGCATAATTTGCCTACCAAATTAAAAGAAAAACGAATAAAAAATGAAAAAGTTAACTGATTTACCCGCATGGAAAGCCTTAGAAAAACATAAAGAACAGGTGTCAGACATTTCGATGCGTGAGTTATTTGCGCAAAATGACAACCGGTTTGATAATTTTCACCTAACGTTTAATGACATGCTGTTGGATTTTTCTAAAAATCGTATTAATCAAGAAACCATGGCTTTGTTGATTCAACTTGCGGAAGAGAGTCACTTAAAAGAATGGACTGAGAAGATGTTCAGCGGTGAGAAAATTAATCACACTGAAGATCGAGCCGTATTACACACTGCATTGCGTAATCGAGGCAACAAGCCGGTTTATGTTGGTGGTCAGGATGTGATGCCGGAAGTCAATTCTGAGCTGGATAAGATGCGCGAGTATTCTGAAGCCGTCCGCACCGGACAGTGGCTAGGCTTTAGTGGTAAACCGATACTCGATATTGTGAATATTGGCGTAGGCGGTTCTGATCTTGGTCCTGTTATGGTCAGTGAAGCATTACATCCTTACGGTAAAGCCGGCTTACGAGTGCATTTTGTCTCGAATGTTGATCCCAGTCATATTTGCGATACCTTAAAAGATCTAGATCCTGAACGCACTTTATTTATCGTCTCCTCAAAAAGTTTTACCACCCAAGATACTATTATGAACGCAAAAACTGCGCGTGATTGGTTAATGGAAAACTCACGTGATGAAGAAGCGGTTGCAAAACACTTTATTGCTGTTGCGGCAAATGTTAAAGCGGCGACTGAGTTTGGCATTAAAGAAGAAAATATCTTCAAAATGTGGGACTGGGTAGGTGGCCGTTATTCACTGTGGTCTTCGATTGGTTTATCCGTGGCAATGTACATCGGCATGGATCGATTTGAGTCATTATTGCAAGGCGCCTATGAAATGGATCAACATTTCCGTGAAGCGCCTCTGCAAAAAAATCTGCCAGTTATCATGGCCTTGCTCGGTATTTGGTATAACAATTTTCATGATGCAGAATCACATGTATTGTTGCCTTATGATCAACACCTGCACCGTTTCCCTGCTTATTTTCAGCAAGGCGATATGGAGAGTAATGGTAAAAGTACAACGCGTGATGGTGCCAGCGTTGATTATGCGACGGGGCCGATTATTTGGGGTGAGTTAGGGATAACGGGACAACATGCCTTTTATCAAAATTTACATCAAGGAACGCATCTTGTTCCTGCCGATTTTATTGTACCTGTTGATAGCCTGAACCCGGTCGGTGACCATCACCTGGTTTTACTGGCCAACTTTTTTGCACAAACCAGGACATTAATGACGGGCAAGAATGAAGCAGAAGCGCGTGAAGAGCTTATTGCCGAAGGCCGTTCAGAGCAGGAAGTTGAGCGTTTATATTCATCACGCATTATGCCCGGGAATAAACCTTCGAATACCATATTACTCAAAGCGTTAACGCCAAAATCTTTAGGTTCATTAATTGCGTTATATGAACATAAAATTTTCACACAGGGCATTATCTGGAACATCAATTCTTATGATCAACCTGCAGTTGAGTTAGGTAAAAAGGTCGCGGCAAGTATTTATGATGATTTAAAGAAGCATAAGTCGGTTGATTGTTATGATGGCTCAACCAATGGTTTGATTAATTATTTTTTGAAAAATAGTACGGATTAATTTTAAAAGTGGTACCACTGGGCGGACTCGAACCGCCACGCATTGCTGCGGCGGATTTTGAATCCGCTCTGTCTACCAATTCCAGCACAGTGGCATTACAACTTGCATACACATTTGCAACGATAGCTGCAAAAGGGCGGCCATTATAGGGCACATATGCGTTCTATCCAAGCCCTTCGCTATCCAATTTATTCTGGTATTTTTGCTGCCAGAGAAATAAACTGCGCGACTTAGTATAACTTTACCGTGTTACAGAGAAAATATGCGCCGTACGGATTTCACTTTTGAACTACCCGAAGAACTGATTGCTCAACAGCCGACTGTTGAACGGACAGCAAGTCGCTTATTGGTTTTGGATGGTGAAACAGGGCAGTATCAGGATAAATTATTTTCGAATTTAACGGAGTTGTTGCAAGCCGGAGATGTGCTTGTATTTAATAATACACAGGTTATTCCCGCGCGCTTACATGGCTTTAAAACGTCGGGTGGTAAAGTTGAGGTTCTGATAGAGCGTATTACCGGAAAATATACAGCGCTAGCGCATATCCGATCAAGTAAGTCGCCAAAGCCAGGGACAAAGCTGCATTTTGAGCAGGGTATTGAAGCTGAAGTCGATGGTCGTGAAGGTGACTTATTTGTTGTGCACTTTAAAGATAGCCAGCAAAGTAAAAAGTCCTTACTCGACATTTTAAATATGATTGGTCATATGCCGCTTCCTCCCTATATACAACGTGATGACGAAGACTTTGATCAGGAACGTTATCAAACTGTTTATGCAAAAAAACCGGGAGCAGTTGCAGCACCCACGGCAGGCTTACATTTTGATGATGACATGTTGCAGCGCTTGGCGGATAAAGGTGTAGAACAAATTCATGTGACTTTGCATGTGGGGGCAGGCACATTTCAGCCTGTTCGGGTTGATGATTTAAATGATCATCATATGCATACAGAGTGGATTGAGTTAACGGCAGAAAACTGTGACAAAATAAATAAAGCCAGGCAAGAAGGCCGGCGTATCATCGCGGTCGGCACAACCAGTGTACGCTGCCTGGAGTCAGCGGCTTTATTTTCGGCTGATGCTGATGAGTTGAAACCGTACACCGGTGAAACCGATATCTTTATTACGCCGGGTTATGATTTTAAAGTGATAGACGCCCTGGTGACCAACTTCCATTTGTCCGAATCAACCCTGTTAATGCTGGTTTCTGCCTTTGCCGGTTATGAAAATATTAAACGGGCTTATCAACATGCAATCGAAGAAAAATATCGCTTCTTTAGCTACGGAGATGCGATGTTTTTAACGAGGGCATCAAAGGATAAAGTGATTTAACGCAAAGGGCGCTGAGACGCAGAGAGCGCAAAGTTTTTAATGCAATATATTGTTATTACGGGCGTAATAAAATAGTTTTTTAATGATCTATTCTCAATAGATATTACTACGGTCACTTTGTTTCTTAGTTATGACAGATTTATATTATGAAGAGCATTGTTTTCTCTGCGTACTCCGCGTCTCAGCGCCCTTTGCGTTAATATGTCGCACTAATTATTAAGGTAAATACATGAAATTTGAGTTAGATAAAATAGTGGGTTCTGCACGTCGTGGTCGTTTGCTGTTTGAACGCGGTACTGTTGAAACACCCGCTTTTATGCCGGTGGGAACTTACGGTACGGTCAAAGCCATGACACCGGAAGAATTGCAAGGCTTAGGTGCGCAGATTGTTTTGGGAAATACCTTTCATTTAATGCTCAGACCCGGTACTGAAATTATTAAAAAACACGGTGACTTGCATAATTTCATGCACTGGCAAGGGCCAATACTCACTGACTCTGGTGGTTTTCAGGTTTGGAGTTTAGGAAAGCTGAGGAAAATCACCGAGGAAGGTGTGAAATTTAATTCACCTATCGATGGCAGTAAAGTGTTTATGGGGCCAGAAGAGTCGATGCAAGTGCAACGTGATTTGGGTTCAGATATTGTCATGATCTTTGATGAGTGCACGCCGTATCCCGCTGAAGAAAAAGAGGTACGTGAATCAATGGAGTTATCTCTTCGCTGGGCGAAGCGTTCTAAAACGGCGCATGGCGATAATCCTTCTGCTTTATTTGGCATCGTGCAGGGTGGCATGTTCCCACATTTACGTGAAATTTCATTAAATGGTCTGACTGATATTGGTTTTGATGGTTATGCCATTGGCGGGCTTTCTGTGGGGGAGCCGAAAGAAGAAATGATTAAGGTTCTGGATCATTTAAAACAGCATATGCCAGAAGACAAGCCACGCTACTTGATGGGCGTAGGTACACCGGAAGATATCGTCGAAGCGGTGCGCCGTGGAATTGATATGTTTGATTGTGTCATGCCAACACGAAATGCGCGAAACGGCTTTTTGTTCACCAGTAAAGGCATGGTTCGAATCCGCAATGCGAAATATGCTGATGACATAGGACCTGTGGATGATGAGTGTAGTTGTTACACTTGCAAAAATTACAGCCGTTCTTATTTGCGTCATTTGGATAAATCAAAAGAAATTCTGGGCTCACGTTTAAATACGATTCATAATCTTCATTATTATCAACATGTTATGGCGGGATTGCGGGATGCAATTGAAAAGGGCAAATTAGATGAATTTGTCACAGAATTTTATACGAAACGCGACCTGGCGGTTCCCGCTGTGTCATAATGGTGTACTAAATTTAATAACTATTTACGATTATAAAAAGGGTAAAAAATGAGCTTCTTTATTTCAGACGCTGTTGCCGAAGGCGCCGCAGCACAACAATCCGATCCAATGACATCATTAATTTTCTTTGGTGGCATGATCCTGATTTTTTACTTCATCTTAATTCGTCCACAGTCAAAGCGTGCAAAAGAACACCGCGCTTTAGTAGAAGGTTTATCGAAAGGTGATGAAGTTGTGACAAACGGTGGAATCTTAGGGAAAATTACCGCTGTGACAGAACAATATGTCACGGTAGAAATATCCGATAATGTCGAAATTAAGATTCAACGAGCCGCCGTATCAACGGTGCTACCAAAGGGCTCACTAAAAGCAGCACAAAAAGATTAATACTTTATTAACGGCCTTACTCGATTTAATTTACGGGCAAGGCCGTTTTTAGTTGTAATAAAAATAATTCATTCAGGTATTCCTTATTATGTTAAATCAGTATCCTTCCTGGAAGTACATTCTGTTACTTGTTGTGCTTGTTTTTGGCAGCATTTACGCGCTTCCTAATATTTATGGTTCAGATCCGGCTATTCAAATTTCAGCAACGCGAAACAGCACCATTGATTCCAGTGTTGAAAGTAAGGCACTTGAGGCGCTGAAAAAATCTAATATCGAACTGCGTAGTTCCGTTTTAGATGGTAACGGGCTTTTATTGCGTTTTGCGGGTGTTGAACAACAACTTCAAGCGGCTGATGAAATACGTGACGCCATTGGTGAAAACTACACGGTTGCTTTGAACCTTGCGCCGGCAACACCGGGTTGGTTGCGCAGCATGAATGCGCAACCAATGTATCTTGGTTTGGATTTGCGCGGTGGTTTGCATTTCTTAATGGAAGTGGACACCGATTTAGTCTTGCGCCAGGCAATGGAAAGTAATGCTAATGACATTCGTGGTGCTTTAAGAAAGGAAAAAATTCGCTATTTGGCTATTCGTGATGCTAAAGAGCAGGTAACAGCAAAATTTCGCTCAGCGGAATTACGTGATAAAGCAATGTTAGCCGTGCGTTCAGAACTTACTGATTTACAGTTAGATGATTATGAAGAAGCTGGCGCATTTTATTTTTCTGCAGTATTAAAGAAAACAGCACTTTTAACCTTAAAAAAATCAGCATTACAACAAAACGTGACAACACTTCGTAACCGTGTGAATGAATTGGGTGTTGCAGAGCCTGTAATTCAACAACAGGGTGATAACCGTATTGTTATTCAATTACCCGGTATTCAGGACAGTGCACGAGCAAAACGTATTTTAAGTGCAACAGCAACCCTGGAGTTTCGTTTAGTTGATGTTAACGTTTCACCACAAGATGCAGTTGAAGGTCGGGTACCAGCAACAGCTCGTCTGTACCGTGATCGTGAAGGTCAACCCGTTGTATTGAAAAAACGTTTAATCATTACCGGTGACAGAATTACCAATGCCTCTTCGGGGCATGATAGTGAATCAAATAGCCCCATGGTATCCGTTACCTTAGATGGTGCGGGTGCGCGTATTATGGCGCAAACCACCAAGAAAAATTTAAAGAAGCCGATGGCTGTTGTTTTTATTGAACACAAAGAAAGCAGCAAAATGGTAAACGGTAAACGTGAGCGTGTTACCCGTAAAGTTGAGGAAGTGATCAACGTTGCAACCATTCAGGGTGTGTTTAGTAAGCGCTTTCAAATTACCGGTTTAGATGATGGTAATGAAGCACGTAATCTTGCTTTATTATTACGTGCCGGTGCATTAGCGGCGCCGATTCGTATTATCGAAGAACGTACCATTGGTCCAAGCTTAGGTGCGGATAATATTGCGCAAGGTTTAAACTCCGTCATCATAGGTATGGTGTGTGTTTTAGTCTTTATGTTGTTTTGGTATCGTGGTTTTGGCATGGTGGCAAATATTGCCTTATTACTCAACCTGGTATTAATCGTTGCGGTGTTATCAACATTACAGGCAACCTTAACGCTTCCTGGTATTGCGGGGATTGTTTTAACCGTTGGTATGGCAGTGGATGCTAACGTGCTTATCTTTGAGCGGATACGTGAAGAAATATCGGTAGGGAATACACCGCAAGCCAGTATTCATGCCGGTTATGATAAAGCCTTATCAACCATTATGGATGCCAATATAACGACCTTAATTGCTGCCGTTGTACTCTATATTTTTGGCACCGGGCCTATCAAAGGTTTCGCGATTACCTTATCGATTGGGATTATGACCTCGATGTTCACCGCGATTATGGGGACACGGGCGATTGTTAACCTCTCCATTGGTGGTAAAAAAATTGAAAAACTGTCTATATAAATAGATAGATAGCGAAGGAAAGATCTTATGAAAATATTTAAAAATACACCGACCTTTGATTTTATGTCAAAGCGGAAAATGGCGTTGCTATTTTCTGCTCTGCTTATTATTGGCTCAGTTTCTTCATTGGTCATTAAAGGTCTCAACTTTGGTTTGGATTTTACCGGTGGTACTTTAATTGAAGTCGGCTACCAACAAAGTGCTGATCTAAATAAAATCAGAAATCGGTTAACCTCGGCCGGTTTTGGTGATGCCGTGGTACAAAACTTTGGTTCATCAAAAGATGTTTTGGTGCGTTTAGCACCCAGGGAACATACAACATCACAGTCGCTCGGAGATAAAATTCTGAGTGCATTAAAAGAAGATGACAGTAACGTTGAAATGCGTCGTCAGGAATTTGTTGGTCCGCAGGTTGGCGATGAGTTACGTGATGATGGTGGTCTTGCTATGATTATTGCTCTCGCCTTTATCCTTGTTTATGTTATGGCGCGGTTTGAATATCGTTTTGCTTTAGGTTCAATTGCCGCATTGATTCATGACGTTATTATTACAATGGGTATTTTTTCTTTTTTCCAGTTTGATTTTGATTTAACCGTACTTGCAGCAGTGCTTGCCGTTATAGGTTATTCATTAAACGATACCATTGTTGTATTTGATCGCATCCGTGAAAACTTTAGACTTATGCGAAAACAAGATCCCATCCATATTATTAATGCTTCTCTTAATCAAACCTTATCTCGCACCATGATGACCTCGATTACTACCTTGATTGTTGTACTCGCCATGTTCTTTCTTGGCGGTGAATTAATACACGGGTTTTCGATTGCTTTAATCATTGGTATTCTCGTTGGTACTTATTCATCGATTTATGTTGCCAGCAGCATGGTCATTACTTTGAATATTACGGCGGAGAGTATGATGCCGGTGAAAAAAGAAGGTGAGGATCAAGCTGATCATTATAAAGAAGGTGAGTACATAGACGAACGTTAGTCTCACCTTTTTATTAGTATTAAAACCCGCTTAGCGGGTTTTTTTATGTCTGTCATTTTGCTGTCATATTTTTTTGTTACTTTGTCATAAAAGCAACATGTAACAAGGATAATAAAAATGATAAATCATATTGTATTACTAATAGGCTTAACCTTTAGTTTTAGTACTCTGGCAGCAGAGTCACAATTATTACGTATTCACGGCTCTAATACGGTCGGTGCCAACCTTGCACCAGAACTTGTACAGTCCTGGTTAAGCTCTAAAAGTTATAAAATTATTTCTAACACGGTAACCGCAAAAGAAGAACGTTATATTGTTGCAGAAAAAGCAGGTAAAGAATTAAGAGTTGAAATACATGCTCATGGTTCAAGTACATCATTCAAAGACTTTGCAAAAGGCAAAACAGATGTTGGTATGTCATCGCGTCCTATTAAAGAAAAAGAAATCAAGAGTCTCTCATTTTTAGGCAGGCTGGATAGCAAACATTCTGAGTATGTTATTGCACTGGATGGGCTGCCAATTATTGTGCATAAAAGCAATCCATTAACCACACTATCCAAAAATACCGTGAGAGAAATTTTCTCAGGGAAAATTACCAACTGGTCACAGTTAAAATTGCCAGCAGGTCGCATCAATATTTATGCGCGTGACAACAACTCCGGTACCTACGATACCTTTAAATCATTAGTACTCGGTAAAAAAACACCGCTGGCAGCAGGTGCGCATCGCTTTGAATCAAATGCTAATTTATCGGATGCCGTAGCCAAAGATCCCTATGGCATTGGCTTTGTGGGTTTAGCATATATTAGAAAGGCAAAAGTTTTAGCCATTTCTGATACCGAAACACAGGCCCTTATGCCGGAAGTCTTTACGGTGGCAACAGAAGACTATGTGTTGTCCCGTCGCCTATATATGTATATTCCCGAAGTGAATGTGCATCCATTAGCGAAAGAGTTTGTCCAGTTTGCCGCATCTTCTGCTGCAGACAAAATTGTGATGAAAGTAGGTTTTGTATCACAGGAGATAGAAGGCTATAGAATTAGCCTTCCTGATAGCACACCAAAAGAATACCGTCAGTTTGCGATGGGCGCGATGCGTTTATCACTTAATATACGTTTTAAAAAAGGCAGTATTAAACTGGATAATAAGTCAGTACGTGATGTAAATCGTTTAGTTGATTACTTTAAACAGCCTGAAAATAAATATAGAAAAATTATGTTGTTTGGGTTTGCCGACAGGCATGAGGTTATTCCCTTTATTAGCGGTAGTGTTTCTGTGTCTCGCGCTGATGCAGTTGCTGATTATCTGGCTAAGAATAGTATTCATCCTATTCGGGTACGGGGTTATGGGGATGAACGTCCAGTAGCGAGTAATGAGACTAAGTCTGGACGCTATAAAAATCGCCGCGTAGAAATTTGGATGATGTGACTTTAATGACATGAAAAAACCCGCTGAATATTCAGCGGGTTTTTTAGTTTTATTCTGTTTTTTGATATTTACTGGAATTTCTTTATTTCATCTAAGGGGTTGTTGTCATCAAGCGTGGGCTTTGCAGTACGACAAAGTGAACTGGATTTCTTATCGCATTTATCATCGGCTTCTATACCATTGATAGTGAGCTCTGCCCATGTACTTGCGATTCCCCATAAAATAATACCGAGTAGGAACGTACCACTACTGAAACCATCAACTTCTGCGGGGCCACCAAAGAAAGCATAAATAATGCTCACCATTCCGGCTATCCAGAAAACACCAATCGGTGCGGCACAACATCCGGCACAACCGTATCGACAAACCGCAACAGGTGGGGCAATTAAAGCGAGAAAACGTCTTTTCACCATACTCTCCTTGCTAGCTTAAGATACTAAGCTTAGATAAATTCTTATGTGAAATC
>Ga0316206_1000725_pt1 | contig 38201 bp, 37 predicted proteins | sample 6monthpyrite_MG_FD_204942 | JGI IMG/M metagenome (GOLD analysis project Ga0316206, IMG submission 204942) | Microbial mat bacterial communities from mineral coupon in-situ incubated in ocean water Damariscotta River, Maine, United States -... | ecosystem: Environmental > Aquatic > Marine >...
TTAATCACTTATATCAAAACAGGGGAACCACTGCTGCTAAATGAATATGAAGCCATATTCGCTGATGACATCCCCTTACAGAAAGCGGCATAAAACAACTTTTCCTCTGAAATCAGTTTAAACTTACAAGTATTGCAATGCGCTGAATCAAGTGTTTTCCATCAAAAAATTACCGGTATGATTTTCTCATGATAGGAATAAAAATGGAACAAGAAAAATTTCCCGCCAGGCTTCGAACAACATTGATTGGTGTTATTTCGCTTGCTATATTGCTTGTCATGATAACGGCAATGATCATAGATATGTATGTACTTTCGAGAGGTTTGGCTGAAGAGTTAAGAGATAAAGCCGCATTGCTGGTCAACACATTTGATGTTGCTGTTCAAAGTGAATCGGGTTTGAGTGATGAGCAAGAAATCAAGCGTAAAATAGACACATTAAAAGATTCTCGTCACGATATTGTTGAAATTGATGTTGTCGTACCCATTGCTGGCAAAGAGAATCAATATCGTATGTTGGCTACCACCGGTCATGAAGACGGGAAAATCGAAGAAGCCCCCGACCAATGGGATGTCCAAGTGATCAAAACCGGTTTGCGATTGACAATGTTAGAAGTTGTGGATAGGAAAACAGGTTTTGATCATATGAAAATTCAAAAAGTATATTTTGGTGCGCCAGATTTAATCAAGGCATTCATGAATAAAAATAATATATATGTATGGGAAATCATAGGACCGATTCACGATAATAAAAACAATATCGTTGGCTCAATTGCCATTGAGCTGTCGATTGATGATGTTCTCGTGAAAGCTAAAGAATTTATATTGGACACCTTTATTATTTTTATTGGCTCGTTGATTGGTCTGGTGATTGTCATTTGGTATAGCTTGAGCCATTTTGTATTGAAGCCTATTTACTCTCTTAATGAAGGAATTAAGACGGTTAAGGAAGGTGATTTGTCTTATCAGTTAACGGCTGAGCGCAATGATGAATTTGGTTATCTTGCACAAACTTACAATGATATGATTAGTAGTTTGAAAAAAACTCGAAGCGAGGTGGATGACTTAAATCGATCGTTACAAGAGCGAGTTAATATGGCAACGTCTGAATTAAGAAAAACCAATCAGACACTGGCAGCTAAGCTTGATGAATTAAAACAAACTCAGCATAAATTAGTACGCTCTGAGCGTTATGCGGCCTCTGCGCTGATTGCCGCAGGGGTTGCCCATGAGATAAGAAATCCATTGAGTGGTATTAAGCTCATTGTACAACATATCCAGGATAAGTTTTTAACTGAAAATGCCCGTCTAGATCCTGACTATCAAGAGCTTGATAACATTTTTACTCAACAGGTGAAACAACTCGATGATCTTGTGGTTGCATTTTTAGACTTTACCCGTCCGGTTAAACTTCATTTAAGTACTGTATCTACGAATGAACTCTTAACGACTGCATTAGAATTATCACTGAGTAAATTCACATCCAGTGGTATACAAATAGATACAAGCTGTGATGATAATATACCTGATATGATGCTGGATAAAGACATGATGAAGCGGGCATTAGTCCACTTGATAGTGAATGCCATGCAAGCCATGCCCAATGGTGGAATACTCTCCATTAAAAGTGAATTTGATGAAGCCCTTAATGAGGTCGTTATTCTCGTGAAAGATACTGGACAGGGCATTAAACAGGATAGTTTTTCAGAAATATTTGAACCATTTTTTTCAAGTCGAGTGGGTGGTGTAGGGCTTGGGTTGCCCATTGTGCGACGAACCATTGAGGCGCATCATGGTGATATTTCGGTAGTCAGTGAAATTGATAAAGGTACTGAATTTAGGATTCAATTGAATGTAAATGCATAGCAAGGCGTTTTATATTTCACATGCTCAGGTGCGAAATGTAGGATGAATGATGTGAGTGATAAATAAAAAATAAAAATTGGATCATGCTAAAAAATAAAAAATTATGTGAAAAGGGGAGTGCAACATGTTTTTTGATAGGCAACCTAGTCGTGCAAAAATTTTAATTGTCGATGATGATCCGTTGAACATTAACTTATTACGGGTGATTTTAGAGGATGCAGGTTATCAAGTCGATATGTTGCTGAACGGCGATGAGATACTCAATAAAATAACAGAAATAAAACCGGATTTGATTATTCTGGATATGAGTTTATCCGATATAAACGGATGCGATATTTGTCATAATATTCGGCAGGTACAGGATTTTTCCAATTTTCCGGTGATTATGATTGCTGCCATGGCTTCTCCTGAAGATCGTTTGTATGCATTTGAAGCTGGGGTAACCGCTGTTATAAATAAGCCGTTTGACAAACAAGAGTTATTAAAACGAATACGCTCCAACTTAGTCTGCGAAGAAATAAAAAAATCAAAAATAGCTATATGTCAATTGCCAAAAGCAATGATTATTACTAGCCCTAATTGGGTTATCTTGTCTGTGTCACAATCCGCTGCTGATTTATTAAATATACAATGCAATGATATTGTTGGTAAAGATTTATTGGCGGTTTTTCACGATGATGGATTAACGATGCCTATGGATGAAAGCGGTTTTTTTTCGTTGACGTTTAATACTCAGTTACCTTATCTTCAAGGTGAACACAATCCAGTCAAGGATAGCTCAGGCCAATTGGTACTCAGAGTCTTAGTTCTGTCAGAAGTTTTTCCTCGAGTGATGGGGCAATAACCAATGAAACTGGGATTTATCGTGGAAAGCCGTTATTTGAATCAGCACATGCCCATGGCCGTCATCAATGCATTACGCCAGCGAGGCATTGTCGTTGATATTATTAACCCAGTGGGCGGTGTATTTGATGCCAATCAAGGTATGTTTATTGATGGCAATGGTCAGCGCTTTGACAAATGATGCGAGGACTGCTTCCTGTGATCGCGGTGCAATATGCGCATTTGACTGAAATGCAAGCCGGTATTACGGCCATGGCATCGAGTATTGCTATTTTGTTTGCTGAGCCATTTTTTGGGTGATTAGCGGATAATGTGGACCGCAAATTATCATTGAGCTTTCGTGGTATTGCGAATATATTTTCTTCGTTGTTTTATCTTTTTATGCCAAATTTCCCTGGATTTTTAACAGCAAGAGTATTGGATGATATCGGCAAGGCGGCTTTTCGCCCGGCTTGGGGCTCTGTGTTGGCAGAAATTTCCGCAGCAAAACTCACTCATCGGGCACGTATCATTGCGGTTGTAGATTCAGGTATTACCTTGGGTGAAATGTTTGGTCCACTATTGGCGGCTTTTGGCGTACCAGCCATGTTGGGGGGTCGTGTTTTACTGGCAGGGATGAAAAAAATTTCAGGAATATGCAAGAAACAGCTTAGCCCCTTTACTTTGCTCTGGTAACTGCATCCATACAGAATATACCCAGACCGAGTGCAATTTGACTAAGCTGTTTCTTGCACATTCCTGACAGTGTTAAAAAGAGGGGGCGATTTGCCCCCAAACGTTACTTCATTATCTTTAACCCGCTGTCAATGGAAAAGGAGACAGGCATTTCCAGGCACCGTATTTGTGAAAGTTTTTGATGGTTGTTTTACGATAGTGTTTAACGGAGCGGAAGCACAATTTGCCTTTGATGAACTTCTTTTGTATTGATGTATTCAGTAGTTTAGTCCAGCTTTGAGTACCAGCTGCGTGACCACCAGTGAGTGCAGTCATGGCATTTTTGTCTAATTGCTTGCTCATTTCTAAGTCGTTTATTAACAACATTGACATTGTGTTTATCCTCTAATTTAGATGTATTTGTTTGTGTTTTTGCTAAAAAATCTAGCGTGTCGGTTTAGTTAAGTCAAACTTGATGCCAATTTTTGAAATTATGCATAAATAAAAATTAACATATTGTATTTTAATGAAAATTATTTTTTATGGGAGCAATGCTTTGAGCATTGAATAGTGGTTTAGAGGGATCAGTGTTGGTGAGACGATAACAGTTATTTACGGTGATGTTGGTGGCTAGATAACAGTGGGCTTGTAAACAGCTTCTCAACTTAATCTTTAATGGTAATGGATACGGTTGCGCTACTAGTATCTTTGCCATCGGTAATCGTATAACTGAAGCTATCGGATTCATGATCATCGGAAACCGGAGTGTATCGTAGCGTCATTTCATCTATTTTAGTAATGAAACCATAAGGTGTTTTGGTTTGAAACGTACTGATGGATAGGGTATCACCATCCGAGTCAGTGTCATTATTGGTGACTGCAATGCTAACGCGGCGTTCTTCGGTGGTGGTTGCAGTATCATCTTTAGCGATCGGTGCGTTGTTGGGCACTAGACTGACAGTGACGGTAACGGTGATTGGGGAAGAAATTGTGACAGTATCTTTGACGGTATAAGTAAAAGAATCAATGCCGACAAAACTGACCGGTGGGGTGTAAGTGAGTACTCCATTAAGATTAGTGATAATACCCCCTTGTAATGAATTACTATCAAAAGCCTCCAGGTTGAGTTCATCGCCATCAATATCAATATCGTTGCTTAATATATTCAGGTTTGATATTGGTGTGTCATTAACGGTTGAATAGGCATCATCAAAGCCGGTGGGTTGATCGTTAATTGGCTGCACGTTCACAGTGACGGTGGCTGTGCTGCTACTAATTCCATCGGTTATGGTATAACTAAAATGATCGGTATCATGGTAATTCTCGTTAGGCTGGTATCGAAGAGTGGTTGGACCTATTTGGGAGACCTTACCATTGCTAGCGGCGAGTGAGAAACTTACGATACTTAAGCTGTCGTTCTCATTATCTGTATCATTCGATAACACGTTAATATCAACCGCATTGTCTTCATTGGTTTCAACTAAATCGTTATTGGCAGTGGGGGGGAGATTGGCATTGACTGTGATATGAATGATTGCCTGATTGATGTTATGTGTGGCTGAATTGTCATCTGTAGCTGTATACTGGAATGAATCTACCCCAGTGAAACCAAGCGGTGGTAAATAGGTGAGACTATTGTCAGTATTGAGTTGGACGACACCACCTTGTGTTGTTGTGGTTGGTGCCATTGATATCGTTATTATGTCGCTATCAGGATCGTAATCATTACTCAGTGGGTGAATAACCACTGAACTATTTTCCAGGCTTGTGAGTTGATCGTCTTGCGCATAAGGGCCTCGATAGCATAGCTCAGCTTGCTGAATAGTAGGCAATGGGGTATTCATTGTTTCATTATTATATAACTCATAATGGTTGTTGCGGAACCGCTTGATCTCATTGGCTAGCTGGGGTGGGGTAGGCCATGGGTTCATTGTTCCGTTGATGTCAATCACCATGGCTCCGCTGTGATCGGTACCATTGAATTGGCAAGTGGCATAATCGCTGGCCACTAAGTCGATAAATGTGTAATTCATATAAGCTTGTTCTAACTCAACGGCTGCGTTGTTGGCGATATTGGCTAGGCCGCCCACAACTAGGGCATAGGTTCTGGATAATTCCGTGTCTGTTGCTATCGGATTTAATGGGTCGGCGGGTAAAACTAAAAAAGGATCGAAACCAAAGCTGGCGATTGCCCGTTGCTGGAGGTAGTTTAATGCAATATTTTTATTGTTGGTTTGCGCTAACAAATGACGGTAGGTTTTAACTAAGGTATGGGTGAGCATGGTGATTGCCGATTGGGTTTGATTTGGTAATAATAAACTTTGCAAGGTATCGGTATTGGTTAATTCAATGGTTCTTTTTTTACTCGGATCGGTTTCATCGATGAAAGATCCGCCAGCTGCTTCAATGAGACGTATTTCAGCGGATGGCGTGATTGATAGTGTCCAGTTGCCTTGATTATCTGTATTTGTTTGAGTGATGACGGGTCCGCTTTTTAGACCGTTATCATCCAGTGCAAAAACCTGGATAGTTGCACCAACCAACGGGCCTTTTGTGGCTTTTCCGGTGATTGTTTTATGTCGTTCAGGAACTGGGGAGGCATCGGGTTGTGATGAAGTTTTTTCAGTACATGCCAATAAAGCACTAATTATTGTTATGGAAATAATTACTTTGATTAAAGCCGTTATCATCGCTTATGTTGGCCTCACGGTGATTTTTGAAAGGCAGCAACGCCATTAACGGTTGTGTTATTACCGTTGGGGGCAGCAGTCATTGAGTAGGAAAAGGCGGCACCTTGCGGTGCGCTTGGGTCTTCACCGACAAATCCTCCTGCTAAGCGGCCTGTACCATTTTCAATGCTTGTATTGTTATTGTCCATGACTTGTACTGACAATTGTTCGGTCGCAAAGCTGGATGATGAGGGGGTAATGCTTATGTTTTGTTGGGAGGCTGACCAAACTTGATGGTTGATGCTGATTTTTATACCCGCATCGATGACTTGCCTGTCGAAATCTGCGTGTAAGGTTGCCGAGCCAATGCTACCGATATTGCCAGCATTGTCTGTCGGGTCAGTATTTCCTATCAGGACATAACTTTGTGAACCCGTTGTGGGTAGTTGGATGGTTTCAGATTGCTTGGGACCCAATATCCAGTGTATATTTTCTTCAATGCCCGCTGTGGATGTATTGAGTTGCGTAGCGTCGGTTTTCATGGTGTTGGAAATATTGCCTGCCGACCATCTGCCCCAAGATAGTCCAGTTTGTGGATCAAACCCAAAGTTGATTATTTGTTTCTCGTCCGCTTGGTATAAGGTATGCTCGGTATTGGTTTCTGACGGTGTGTCTGATGGTGTAAAAAATCCATACAGTTTGTTGTCCGTATATTCATATGGCTGTGGTGTGAGAGCGGGGGTCTCTTGTAAGCTAGCGGAGCTTGTCCTTAACAAGCGATGTTCATTGTTGACTAAGCCGAACGGATCATCGCTTGATGTTTGTTCATCTTGTTGTGTTTCCGTGAGTGGACTTTTTACCTGGGTACTGTCTAGCAGATTGATATTTTTTTCTGGTAACGCTGCGACTTTGCCATTATTAGCCGCTGCATTATTGGTTTGTCTGTTTGCAGAAAGGGAGTTTATTTTTTTCTCGGTTGAATTTTTTTCAGGGTCTTTAGATTTGCTTGAATGATGGGTTACCCGAGCTCGTTCTGCTTGGCTGGCTTTGGTTCGGTCAAACATTAAAAACTGAGGAGGAGACGGGAGTAATTGAGGTATTTCATTGATATTAGCCACTAAAGCATATTCATTAGGGTCTAGCTCAACCGTGCCTGCTTCATTTTCGATACTAACGCCTCCCTTAATTACACCGACATATAAACCGGTACCAATGAATGTTTGGCTTTCGTTTTGACATGTGTTATCGCACAACATCAACGCATAATCGGTTCCTCGTATACCGATGGTGGCAATGGGGGTTTTAAGTTTATAGTTATCTTTTTTGTTTTTCCCTATCTTTCCGGTAATGGCTCGAAGCCCACCTTTCAATAGTTTTATTTCACTTTTTTCCGCTATTTCGGAATAATCATAGGCATCAATTTGTAGCATGCTATTGGGTCGAATCGAGATATACGCATTGTCAATGAATTTAATTTGAGCTTGGCCGTTTTTTTTGGTGAGAATGATATCACCTTCTTGAATCGTGACATCTTTCTGGGCTAATTTTCTTTTGCCATTGGTTTTAATAATGTAAACTTCGCCTAATACAAAAAACAACTTGCCTGCAATTTTTTCACTCTGGGGCGTTTCATCAGCACTTGTTATCGCGCAGAAGCTGACTGTCAGTAGCATAACGAAATGGCATATAATGAATTTTTTCATTGTTGCTAAAATGTTTTAGTGATTCGAGTGAATGTATTTAACCGAGTATAATCATACAAACTGACATTTGATTGATTTTTTAAATAGATGGTTTGCAAAGCGAACTCCCAGCTTTTCCATGGATATAGACTTAACTGGATCGACGCATCGATTAGTTGATCGTGCCGATTGATTGTGAAAAATTTGTCTGCGTAATTGGCATCAACCAGGCCGCCGCTAATGCCAATCTTGGCAGGTATCGATAACTTGAGTGATTGGTATGAGATGAGCCTAATTCCGGCTAAGCTACGTCCATATACAGAGTTTTTTTCTTCCGGAATCTCTTTGCCTGCAATGAGATTGATTGTCAACGATGGTAGATAGGGCTTGATATCTAATGTGACACCGCCACCAATGAGGCCTTGTATGATATTTCTTGTCGCAAGCGATGCGTTATAATTAAACTTCGATACACTGCTTATTGCGTGCCATGCAATGGGTTTGCTGGCTCGGTAATCCAAGCGGTAAACCAGGGAGGCAATGTCATTGCTAAGATCGTTGCTAATGGAGGTTTTGGTCCATGATAGCGCGGTATTTTGTCTGAATCGTAGCCACCGGTAACTCCATGCGGCTTGCGCTGTTAATGTCGTGTGATTCACTTGTGATGCGTTTTCATTATTTCTTCGTTTTATATGGGCGGCGAATGCTAAATGGCTTTGTTGATTGAGTAAGCGTTTTTTTAAGACACTGAGATTGGCTGACATATAACTTGAGGCTGTTTTTACATTTTGTCTAGGTAAAGAAAAACCATTAAATTGCGATTGATCGGTTGCACTATTGGCATTGCTGTCGTAACCAACGATGCCTGCGATATTAAAAAACAATGATTTGTTTTTGGATCGTTGAATGGACTGGATAGAATCTAAATACTGATGCATCATGTTTTTTATTTGATGACTAGGATTGTGATTGAGCACCATGTTAAATTGTTTTTTTGCATCATCATATTCTTTAATTTCATAATAAGCGCGGCCTAAATCAATGTGTGCACCAAGCATGTCGGGATGCATGGCGATGGTACGTTGCAGTGCAAAAACTGCCAAATTTTCTCTGCCGCTATCTAAGGCGGCAATACCGAGCAAATAGTCGTACTCCCACCAGCCGGCCATGGCATCTTCCTGAGTTTCCAATAATTGAAAGGCACGCTCTGGGTTGCCACTATTTAATAGCGTCAATGCTTCCGTAAGCAAATCCTCATTGCTGGTTTTCGCTTGTGCTGGTACGCCAAAACACAAGACCAACACTGCAATGTAAAGCTGCAGCAGGTGCTTAATTTCCTTTGCTATCGTACAAAAATGTTCCATTGGTATTGAAAATTATTGTTTGGTGATCGGTCGATCTTCCTAGTATAAACTCTAAAAATACTTGATTTTTTAATAAGATTTCGTGTACTGAAGTAATAGATTGGCAGGTGGTATTGGGGATTACTAAAGAACGACAATTTTCCCGGGAAATACCTAATACACAGCCCATCAGATACGTTGCCTATCATGGCTGGTTATCGGACATGTGTACTTTTTATTGAAACTTATTCAGTTGGGTGATTTTTTTTCAGAAAGGATACAATTTGCTCAATGGTGTGTGGATGTCTTAATATGCGTTGGTGCCCCAAGCCGTTGGTGACTAATAAATCTGCGCCTGGCCAGGCGTTGGCCAAATTTTCTCCATGGACAAGTGGCACTGTGGTATCGTTTTTATCGTGTACCACAAGGGCGGGGATGGAGAGTGTTGCGACGTTTTGCAAGGGAGACATGCGGGACCAGATGTCAGTGCCAAAATAATCATCAATTCGCTGAAAAAAATTATTTTTGGCGCGATTTGGTAAGCGTAACCCGCGCCCAAATGCTTGCACTGCATCCAGCATTTGGGCGGGTGCGCTAATGCATACGGCTTTTCCAAGCTCAAGTTTTTGTTGGAGTGCATGGGTTAATACCACGGCCCCAAAAGAATGGGCAATGACTGATTCAATGGGGGAAAACTCTCGGATTACCGTGTTCATCGCATCAGCGATGCACAATAGATTGGTGCTATTTCCTGGCGTTTGGCCATGGGCAGATGCATCGAATGCGATGACTTGATAACCCGCAGCCAATAAAGGGGCAATGAATGCGCCCATTTGTGTCGCCCGACCATTCCAGCCGTGCATTAATAATACTTTTGGTGCATCGCTGTTTTCTTCTCCCCAGCGATAGAGCATTAATGGCCCGTCGGGATGAGCTAATGTGAAAGTATGTGCGGTTTCTCGCCAATGGGTTTCTCGGCTGGGTTCTTGGAAACGACGCGTAGAAAGCCAGAGTTTCAATGCCCAGCTTCCTGCCAAGCTGGACCACAGGTTTCCCACCAAGATAAATTTCCATCGTATTAGCTGATAAGTGAGAGATGACAAGTTGGGACGATGTTTTTTTTTCATTATGATGGTCTGTTGAACGATAATACTTATTAATAAGTAAGTTTTTTGCTGAATCAAATGTGCCCTTATGAAGGCGGACTAAAAACTAGTCTTTTGTAGTTCTCTTAGAGGTATCTTGGTGGATGGCTAAGTCGCGTTTAATTTGTCGTACGATGGTTTCAAATAATTCGTTAGATTTTGTGCCTGCGATAAATGAGGCACCTTGCAATGCTGCTGATACCAGTAACGCTTTATCTTCGGCAGGTCCCACAAAATGGAACATATGATGTTGACGGCCTAGCTCAAGTATTTGTGTTAGCCAATCTCGCATATCCTGGCCTAAGCCCTGAGTTTCTTTTTGCATGCTGCTTGGCAGCACATTAAAGCTGGCTTCTAGGACACCGAGTGGGCATATCAGGTTTTCTTTGTTTAGGTAGCTGCGAGGAATCGCAATGAACCCATCGAGTAATTTATCGGCTTGCTGGTTATATTTTGTCTCCAGATGCGCTACCCAGCTTTTAAATTGCTCGCGAAAACGCTGGATCATCGCGGTGCCTAAATCGGATTTGGTAGGGAAATGATAATGCACAGCGGCATTTTTAATGCCTAGGCATTCGGAAATATGGGTATAGCTGAAACCGTTATACCCCCGATCTTGCAATAAGCTGGCAGCGTGATTGAGAATCTTATCTTTGGTATCATTATCTTTCATTTCGAAAGCTTACTTACTCATCAGTAAGTAGTCAACTTATTTTTCCAAAGAAAAATTTTGTTTGTTGCGTTACAGGTTCGATTCAAGAACAGTGTGTGCTGAAGTGCTTTGTTTCAATTTAAGAAATTGATCGACAGTCTTATTAGGCTTCGGGTACCATTGAAAAGGTGTTTAAAGTTAGTAAATAACTAAGTAAAGACCGACTGAAACGCTGCGTATTTTAGCTGGAGTAATACTCGATGAAGAACGAAAAAATAATCGCCATTATCATGGCTGGGGGTGAAGGGTCACGTTTAAAGCCGCTCACCGCAATACGTTCGAAACCCGCTGTACCCTTTGGAGCACGATATCGTATTGTTGATTTTGTACTCAGTAATTTCATTAATTCAAAAATTTTTACGATTTATTTGCTCGTTCAATACAAGTCGCAAACCCTCATCGAACATATTCGAAAAGCTTGGCGGCTTTCACCTATCTTGCCAGACCAGTTTATTACTGTGGTGCCACCGCAAATGTTGGGGGGGCAGCAGTGGTTCCAAGGTACGGCAGATGCGGTGTATCAGAATCTCAACTTAATTGAAGATCAACGGCCTGACATTGTTGCGGTGTTTGGATCCGATCATATTTACCGCATGGATATCAGTAAAATGGTTGAGTTCCACCGTCAGCAAGCGGCGGATGTTACCATCGCTGCGTTACCTGTTCCTATTAAGCAAGCTTCAGACTTTGGCGTCATTGTCACAGAAGAAGATGGACGGGTCTGTTCTTTTGAAGAAAAGCCAGCCAATCCCACCCCGATGCCACACGATGACACTCAAGCGTATGCCTCGATGGGTAACTATTTATTCAATACGGATGTACTAGTTAAAGAATTGCAAGAAGCCCATGAACGAAAAGAAAATGATTTTGGCCGAGATGTACTGCCAAGGTTGCTTAAAACCCATCGTTTATTTGCCTATGATTTCGGAAGTAGTCAAATACCGGGTTTAAAAGCGCATGAAGACCCTGTGTACTGGCGTGATGTGGGAACCATTGATGCTTATTTTGACGCCCATGCGGATGTCATCGGGAGTAAGCCTCTACTTGATGTATTTAATCCTCATTGGCCGATTTATTCAAGTAATTATCAAGGCCCGGTAGCGAAAATTATCAGTGGTCAGATTGATAACGCCGTGCTCGGTGCTGCCACTATTATTGATGGGGCAAAAATTCGCAATTCGATTATTCGTCGGGAAGTGGTGATTGAGCCTGGGGTTGAGTTGGATGATTGCATTATCATGGATTATGTACACATTAAACGTGGAGCAAAACTAAAACGGGTTATTGTTGATCGGCATAATGTGATTGAAGCGGGTCAACGTATCGGATTTGATTTGCAGCACGATCGGCTCAAATACCATGTTTCGGAGGGAGGGGTTGTAGTCATACCGCGCGGCAAACAACATGTGTATGCTCGGGATTCGGGGGTGGGAAGATTGGGATATATTGAATAATGTAAAATTGTCTAAAGAGATCACCGATGAATTCTGTATTTATCGGTGTGACTTGTGGATTAATCTTTGTCAAGATTCATTGTGCTCGTTGATTTTCATCAATAATTAAATCTCTTAGCGTGCGTGCTTGAACGCTGTGTAGAATTGCTTCGTCAATTGCTTGAGTTAAATGATCAATCGCAGGATTGGCCATTGTCTGTTTTTTCATTTCAAGTGTGTCTTCGCTCATACAACGAAGGGCATTTAGAATGTCGTATACGCTTATTTTATCTGTATCTCGAGCGGGCAAATAGCTGGCGATGTCTTGCTGTATTTTTATGAGTAGTTGTTTTTTTTCTAGCGTTAGTATTATTTCATCAACCAGATGAAGGGGGATAGAAAAGCTTTCTGCTAATTGCATGGATGTGGGCGCTTGGTTACCGTGTAGAAATTGAGTTGCGATATATTGCATGATTAATAAACCCAAATGTTCACGAGCACGGCAGCTTAATTGGGGATTATTATTTTTTGTGTTTAAGTATTGGGGGTGTTGATAATAAAATGTGATTTTTGCACCGAGCAATAGAATAAGCCAGCTCAGGTAAATCCAGATCATAAACATGATCAGTATGGCGAAGCTAGAATAAATCGCGTCATAACTTGTCAAACCTGCCGCAAATAATGTAAATACCCAGCCTGCTATTTTCCAACAAATGCCAGCGAGAATGCCTCCGGCCAGGGCGGATTGAAATTTTACTCGCGTATTGGGAATGAAAATATAAACAAAAGTAAAGGCAGCAATGATCAGTAAGTAGGGGATAATTTGGCCGATCAAAAAATAAAGGGTTCCAAACGGTTCGATGGCAAGAATGTGTTGGACAAATTGATTGCTTACCATAGATGCTGTGACCCCCAAACCGGCAAATACCAATACCGGCCCAACCAGGATAACACTTAAATAGTCACTGAAGCGGCGTAATAAACGGCGAGCCGGTAAGTTATGCCAAATTTTGCTAAAAGCGTCTTCGATTTTCTGAAGTAATGAGATGATGGTATAAAATAAAAACGCTAAGCCAACAGAGCCTAATACACCCACCTTGACGTTTTCAACAAAACCAATAATATTTATGGTGATTTCTTCACCCTTACTGCCCAATGGGGCTAGCATATTGAGTAGAAAGGGTTCGAGCTGATTGTGCACACCAAAGGCTTTGAGTACAGAAAAGCTTACTGCAAGCAGCGGTACTAAAGAGAGCAGGGTCGTATACACCAAACCCATGGCGCGCAAGTTCAGTTCATCTTGAGTTAGGTCCTGGTAAACTTTGTAAAATATTTGTTGAATTTGCGTTAAGTGTTGATTTGTGATTGACATAATATTAGCGAAAAATAGTATCAAGTTGTATTGACATTATCACGGTTGTCAATGTTATGTCTCGTAGCCCATTCTCTATTGTTGCTGATTCGCTTATTTCCCTCAGAATAACTCGTATTGTTATAGGTTAATCTTTACTGTGTTTCATTAATTTTTTTCGGGTAAAGTAATAATACCAGTACTGCTTATTTGTACTTAATGATAATTTTTCTGAAAAGTATGGCTGATCTTGCAGAACACCAGACTCAAATAATTGCGCAGGATGTGTATGAATTGTTGCTAATACCCAACGTTTTTTTTTAGTGTTTCCCCTGCTGCTATAGCTAACCGACTAATAATATAGATAAAAAATATTATGGCACGATGCTTGTAATATAACAAGACAAAAGGTTTACTGATAAAAACAATAAATAAATATAAAACTTAAAAATATTCTTAGCGTACAAACGTAGTACTTTTTTACGTTAAGTGATGTCCATGGCAAAAGCCAAGTGACAATGGAAAGTTTCATCGTTGTATGGGGAGTAAGGACGGGGTATTTTTTGATGGGTTTCTATTCATTCAGCAAATCCCGCACAATTTGATTGATATTCTGACCACGATGAAGCTTCAACAATTTAAGAAATAAAAAATATTAAGAGAATGAAAAACGCTTAGTTTAGGAGCGATGAATGATGCACTGCAGGAAGCATGATGCAAGATTTGTTTTCTTACGTTGTTTAATCAGTATTTTTTTATTTTTTAGTGGTGAGATTTCACTTTATGCCAATGAAAATACAGAGCCAGATGTTATTCGTGTCATTTTGCGAGATGCGATCAATCAACAGTTGTTGGTAAATCGCGACATTGTTGCGATTGAGATTCTTGAAGACGGTTCCGAGACCTGGAGAGCTAAACATACCACTGACGACAAAGGGGTTGCTTACTTTAATTTAAGTGGTATGGCACAAGGACGTGCATTCTTTTTTAAGACAAAAGCATTCAGTGATACCTGGGAATATTCAAAAATAATTTCTGCTCAGACGGCGTTTGAATGGCTGGTCGGAAATGTTGCAGTTAGTCTGTTTGATGGAACCCAAACAGCTCAACCTCCGCTTAGCCGTTACGAAATACAAGTACACCAAATACAGCCAGATGGCACCCGTAAATGGTATCAACGGGCACTGAGTGATGAGTCAGGATTGGTTCGTTTAGATTTGCCAAGACTTGCTGAAAGTGATCAATATATTCTCCGAGCACGTAGTCCAATCACTGGAGAATGGAAATTCAGTTCAACCCTAACAATAGCGGGAAGTCATCGGTTTGTGGTAGGTAATTTACCCTTAACTGTCAAGTTAATGAATGGCTTTACTGATCAATCATTGTCCGGCCAACCAGTGAATGCCATAGAAATTCTAGCAGATGGGAGTTTTGAATGGCGGGCAAAAATCATCACTGGCCAAAGTGGGGTGGCACAATTTGATTTAGATGGCTTAGGGGATGGTCGTTTTTATTTTTTAAAAACCCAAGCCTTTCATGATGTCTGGGTCATTTCTGATATTTACGATCAGCCGATGACAGAAACCTGGGTCGTCGGTAGTGTTACAGCGAATATTCAGGATGGTACTAAAACCCATCCTGAACCTATAATTGATCATGACGTGCATGTGAATGAAGTGCTAGCCGATGGTAGTAGCAAGTGGTTCAGTCGCGTTTCTTCAGATGAACAAGGTAAAGTTTATTTACATTTACCAAAAGTGGATGAAGGTCGTCGTTTCCAGTTAAAAGCCCAAAGTACGTTATCCGGTGAGTGGAAATACAGTCGCATTATCGATCAAGTTGGTACACTGAATTTTGTTATTGGGAATCAACCGTTAATTGTTAAGCTTAGTGATGGCATGACAGATCAGCCACTCAGTCAAATTGCTGTCACGGTATTGAAACAATTGGCCGATGGCACAGAGCAATGGTATCGACGTCAGGTAAGTGATGTCAATGGAAAATTAGTCTTTGAACTCGATGGTTTAGGGGCTGGTCAGCAGTTTAAACTCAAGGCTAATCCATTTGATGCGGGCCATGTTACCAGTGATTTTATTGATCAACCCGGACAATATGAATTTCGTCTCGGTACCGTACCAATTACCTTGATGGATCAAGCGACCCATCAAGCACTCGTTGATCAGCCATTGGTTGCCTTACGGGTCTTGGCTGACGGTGAACTGAGTTGGTCACGGCGCGGCAAGACGGATAAAAATGGCAGGGTTAAGTTTGATCTGGAAGAACTAAAGACGGGTAGCAGTTTTTATATTAAAACCAGTAATCCTTTTGGCTTGGGACAACACTATTATAGTGGCCGAATCCATACCGAAGGACCACTGGTCATGATGATTTCCAAAGATACCGGCTCACCATTAGATATGAAATCTCCGATGGTTATTGTTACCAAGCCAGAGATTGATCAAGTGGCCAATGCCGCTGGTTTTATGTTAGAAGGTTTAGCACTTGATAACAATGAAATCAGCAAAATACATGTGTCGGTTGATGATACCCTGCTGGGTCGAAGTGAAGGAATCGCGGATTACAACAAGCTAACCAAACAATGGCAATTCTCCATCATACACGCCATGATAACCGCTGGTCAGCCCATTGACATTGTTGTCAGAGCTCAAGACCAGTCAAATAATGTTGCCATCACAAAAATGACTTTTCCGGTAGCCATAGATCGTTATCCACCTAACATAGTGTTTAGTTCCCATCAGGTCGATGAACAAGTACCGATGACCGGGTTTACTTTGCTTGGTGTCGCAACGGACGACATTGGTATCAGGGATATCCGGGCAAGTATCGATGATCCATCATTAGGGCGAACCATCGACCGGCTACCCTTATCATGGGATACATCCACATCACAATGGGCTTTTTCCGTACTCAATGGCCTGATATCTCCCAACGCCGATATCCAAATCACTATTGAAGCGGAGGATGGTGCAGGTCATTGGGCAACTGAAAAACTGAGCTTAAAGGTTAAAAATGGTGCAATGGATCCTTACCATGTATTGAATCGTACTAGTTTTGGAGTGACTGAGGACAGCCTTGAAAAAATAAAGCGTTCAGGTATTGGCGACTATCTGACTAAACAACTTTCTCCGGAAAATATAGATGATTCAGCACTTGAGCAGCAGCTAATAAACTGGCAACCCAAATCGAAAGCAGAATTGCAACAATACTTGTTATATCGGATGGCAAAAAGTGAACGTCAGTTGTTAGAGCTAATGGCTTGGTTCTGGGATAATCACTTTAATACTAATTTCAATCGCCATGGTCAGGTGGCCTATGAGTTCTCAGAGAATCATTTGTTTAGAAAACATGCCTTAGGGAATTTTAGGGACTTATTAGCTATCAGTGCAAAAAGTCCGGCAATGTTGTTTTATTTAGACAGTGTAAAGAACAATAAATCCGAACCCAACGAAAACTATGCAAGAGAACTGCTAGAGTTACACACCATGGGGGTTGATGGCGGGTATCAGCATCATGACATTGAAGCCTTGGCAAAAATATTTACCGGTTGGCATGTGAAAAATAATAGGTTTTATTTTAATGATCGCCAGCATGACTATAGTGGCAAAGTATTTCTCGGTAAAACCATTGGCGGTGTGGGACTTGAGGAGGGGGAGCGGGTATTGGATATGCTGTCTTCACATCCTGCCACCGCTCGATATCTATGTAAAAAATTAATTACTTTGTTTGTTGATGACCATGTATTACCATCACTTAATCAGACGTGTGTGACCGCTTTTTTAACCCATCAGGGTCATATTGGCGAAGTATTAAAAACGATTTTCGCTTCATCCGAGTTTAATGATATTAAATATCGGCGCAATAAGATAAAAACGCCCTTAGAATACGTATTAGCCAGTATACGCAATCTAGATATCGATTATAATTTTCATGAGTTGCCGAGGGTATTAAGCAAAATGGGAATGCCGTTGTTAGAAAACGACATTCCGACCGGTTGGTCAGAGATCGGTGAGGACTGGATTTCAACCGACTTGTTATTACAGCGTATTCAATTCGCTTTTGTATTAAATAGCTGGATAATTCGTGATACCCCTCAATTTTGGTTATCTCGTTTAAAACAAAAAGAATTGTTCACTTCTGAAGAAATTCTTGGCTATTTTAATCAAATATTGTTTGGAAAAAATATGAGTAAGACTGAATGGGATGTCGCTTTACAACGGCTGAATACCTTGACTCCCATCGATCTCGATGAGCCGGATGATGAATATCGCTTGCGCGAGACATTAACATTATTAATGGCTTTTCCCGACTACCAATATCAATAGGCGCATGCATAGAAAATGTTAAGAAGGGAATTTTTAAAAACCTTGATGGCATCAACCATCGGTTATGGTTGCCTCGGTGCGGGTTCCATGCTGTTACCGAGCATCGCTGAAGCGGCGGTTAATAAAACCTTGATTGTTATTTTTCAGCGTGGTGGTTGTGATGGGTTGAATACGTGCATTCCGTATGGCGATACTCACTATGCAGCATTACGTCCCAACATCGCAATTGCGCCACCGAGCGTGGACAACCCAGCATCAGCCATCGATCTGAATGGTTTTTTTGGACTACATCCTGGATTAGCGGCTTTTAAGCCAATCTATGATGCGGGTGACTTAGCTATTTTTCCCGCGACCCATTATGCCAATGCTAGCCATTCACACTTTGATGGGCAAAAAAATATTGAATCAGCTGCGACCAGTAAAAACTTGGATGGTTGGCTAAATCGACATTTGCAAACGATTGCACAAACGAGCCAGACACCCGCTTTGGCGATTGGCAATGGTTTGCCGCATGCGTTACGGGGTGAAATCGTTGTTTCTGCAATCCAGGATGCTGCTTCTCATTCGCTAGTGAGTCATCAAACGTTCGAGCAGCGTTTAATGAGCGATTTGCAAGCGGTTTATTCGCAGCCAACAACAACGGATGTCTATCGTAAAAAATTGCATGAGACTGGGTTATCGTTACTGGCTGTTACTCAGGAAATTCGAGCGCTTAATATGGCAACCTATGTGCCAGCCAACGGCGCTGTTTATCCCAACTCTTCGCTTGCTAGACAATTAAAGCAAGTCGCTCAACTGATTCAAACTGATGTCGGTTTACAAATCGTTACTTTAGATAGTTATGCTTGGGATACCCATAGCTCTCAAGGTGGAGGGCAAGCCAATGGGCGTCAATTTCTTTTGCATCAGAAATTATCATCCGCGATTGCAGCATTTTATACAGACCTCGGTCCGAAAATGCAGGATATCGTACTACTTACCTGTACCGAGTTTGGGCGTACCGCCAAAGAAAATGGCAGTGGAGGTACCGATCATGGTAATGCTGCTACCTGGTTTGTCATGGGCGGTGCCATCCAAGGTGGTATTTATGGTGAATGGCCGGGTTTAGCCCGCGAGCAACTCATTGCCGGTCGCTATCTTGATTTTACCATTGATTACCGCGACATTATGGGAGAAATATTAGAAAAGCATTTGCAAAATAAACAAGTCACTGCATTGCTGCAAGGATATGAATATACCTCCCCAGGTTTTTATAGCTAACTTGTCACTCAGCGTGTAATTTTTCGTTGAGTGAATAAAAGTTTTAGAGGAGGTACCCTCAAAGCCCCCAACGGCCCACCTCCTTATGCCGGAATTAAAATTATTTAATTCCGGCTTTTTTTTTAGGAAAAATAGCAATCAATGTTTATTTAATCTTGATTGTTTATTGTTTTCTGTGCTTAATTTTTTTGAGATAACAAAATAAAAAAATAAGCACACTAGGCCTGACTATCTAGCAGTTCATCTGGAACGGATATCCCATATAAAAAAATCAAGGCATATCTCATGACTCAGCTATTCAAATCACATCTTTTCGAAAATTTATTGAAAAAACTGCATGACTCCAATGAGGAGATGCATCCCCGCGACCCATCTTCGCTTAACAATCTGATTAATCTACCCGATGAACAATTTAAAAAAATCGTTCCCATGCCAAACCCTGCTTGCCATTTTCGATTGAATGGCGGATTTGTTTTATCGGATGATACGGAATTAGATGGTAATAAGCCCTTATGCAAATTATCTCCCTTTGAAGTGCAAATCCTTAGTTTATTTCAAGGAAATGAATCCATCGGTGTCATTGGTAAACAATTAAGTGAAAAGTTTAATCTCCCCTATGAAGAAACCTTTCAAGCCGCAAAAAAAGTCTTTATTCGGGTGAGTAAACTTTGTCTGTATGTGCCGGTAGTCAATTGACTCTCCAGGCAACTTTAAAATAACCTCTAATATGAGAATGGATGATTAAGTTATTCACAAAAACCGTTAACATCAATAGGAATAACCTGTGGATAACTATGTTAATACAATGAAATATAAAATATTTTTCATTGTGGTTAATAACGCATCTAATCCATTAAAATATTTTTGCTTAAATGTGGTTAATGTTTCATAATTTTGCCTGGGGTGCACTTAAAACGATCAACGCGGGAGGCGAATAATAAATGAGCATATTGAAGATCTATGCAGAGGACGATGTCAATCCATTAGCAAACATGACAGATTTTGATGCGATTGCCAGTACCTTGCAAGGTATTGGTGTTCAGTTTGAGCAATGGACAACAGATCAGGTTTTAGATAGGCAAGCCACCAGTGAGCTTGTACTGAGTGCCTATCAGCAGTCGGTGGATCGTTTGAAGCAGCAGTATGGGTTTCAATCCGCCGATGTCATTTCACTGACCCCGGATCATGCTGATAAAGTCGCGTTACGGCAAAAATTTCTTGACGAGCATAGTCACAGTGATTTTGAGGTACGTTTTTTTGTGGAAGGCAAAGGGCTTTTTTTCATTCATCATTTGAACCGGGTTTATGGTGTGATGTGTGAAAAGGGAAATCTCATCAGTGTTCCTGCGGATACTAAGCACTGGTTTGATATGGGAGCCGAGCCCGAGTTTAAGTGTATACGCCTATTTACCACGCCCGAGGGTTGGGTGGCCAGTTACACGGGGGATAAAATTGCTGATAATTTTCCTCGTTTTGAAGCCTTCTAATTCCTCATGGTAAAAGCGATATTAACAGATATTGAAGGGACCACGACATCACTTGCTTTCGTCAAAGATGTGTTATTCCCATATGCGCGTGCGCACATGGCCAGTTATGTGCGCGAACATGCTCATGTGCCTGAAGTCGCCACGCAACTGCAGCTGGTTTCTGCTGAGGTGGGCGGTGAACTATCCATCGAAGCCTGCATTAGTCAGTTATGCCAATGGATCGATGACGATAAAAAAGTAACGTCACTAAAAGCACTACAGGGCATGATTTGGCAAGCGGGTTATCAAAATGGTGATTACACTGGCCATCTCTATGAGGATGCGTATGCATATTTAAAAAAATGGCATGAGGCAGGCATCAAATTGTATGTTTTTTCGTCGGGTTCGGTCTATGCGCAAAAATTATTATTTGCACATACTCAATTTGGCGACTTGACATCCTTTTTTAGCGGTTATTTTGATACCAACGTTGGTGATAAGCGATCACCAGTCGCCTATCAAAGTATTGCACAACAGATGGCGTGTCCCGCCCAGGACATCGTATTTCTTTCCGATATTAAAGAAGAATTGGATGCCGCAAAACAGGCAGCGATGCAAACCTATTGGTTGGTTCGGGAAGGGCAGACATCAGCGAGTGCGGCACATCAACAAGTGGATAATTTTTGTTCTATAGCGGTGCTTTAATATGGTGACAGATCGATGAATGCAAACCTACATTTCACATGCCCTAATGTGAAATGTAGGTTGAAATCCCTATCAAGCTGAAGGTTGGCTTCGGATTACCAGCTGTGTTTTTATTGTTTATCCAATGATATTTTTTCTAAAAAATTAATCGATTGCCAACTCGATTTCTCCTTTAATAAATCTGCCACCGTATAATTTTCCAAAGCGCGTAGAAACTGACTCATGGCATTAGCCAATAGGCCTTTTAATGCGCAAATGGGTTCAATGCTGCACGTGTGTTTTGCTTGTGGGTTAAAGCAAGCGACCAATGCCAAACTGGGTTCGGTATGTTGTACTATATCAATGATGTTGATTTGCTCAGCAGGACGCGACAAACGTATTCCTCCGCCTTTTCCCCTCGCCGAAGTAATAAATCCCGCTTTTGATAGATTATGCACGATTTTCACTAAATGGTTTCGCGAGATATCATAAAAATCTGCTATTTCACTGATTGTACAGGATTTTTCTTCATGCAAACAGAGATAGGCCAAGGTTCTAAATGAGTAGTCGGTATACAGGGTGAGCTGCATATGTTCATCCATTCCACTGTGATGATGTTTAAACGTCAAAAACTTTTAATTCTGTTTTTAGTTGTTTGCACCTAAATTATTTGACCATGCCAGATAATGTATTTGAAATACATTTTTATTGACATCCTTTTGTTAATCCTATTTAATGTATTTCAAATACATTAAATAGGCTTGCTTATGAGTCGCCTTGTTACTTCTAAGAATACCAAATAATAAAGCATGCCGATTAGCGATAAGTATACATCCGTCAACCCATCAAGACTAACTTTCCCCGCGTCTCTGCAAAGCGAGTCCTGGAATAGAATGTGCTAAAGGATAGCATGTTGTAATTACGGTGCGCAGGAAGCCTAAGTGCTGCATTTCTAATTCAGCAACAGATTTATAAATTAAAATTTTAATGTCAGGAGTTATTTTTTATGAGTGATGCGTTATTTGAGAAAATTGGTGGAGAAGCGGCAGTGAACGCTGCAGTTGATATTTTTTATCGAAAAGTACTTGCAGATGAGCGTATTAACAAATTTTTTGATGGGGTGGATATGGAGAAACAGGCCGCCAAGCAAAAAGCTTTTTTAACAATGGCTTTTGGTGGTCCCCATAATTATACTGGGAAAGATATGCGGGAAGGGCATGCACACTTAGTGAAAGAAGGACTTAATGACACACATTTTGATGCCGTCGTTGAAAATCTCGGCGCGACATTGAAAGAGCTTGGTGTGGCAGATGATCTTATTGCACAAGTGGCTGCTATTGCCGAAACCACACGTAATGATGTGTTAGGTCGTTAGTCGCAAGTTAGCCCAGGAAGAGGATACATTGTTGTCAAAAGTATTTTTTGCTGATCAATGGTATGAGTGTCAAGAAGGTGAAACAGTATTAGATGCTTTATTGAGGCATGATGTATCCGTTCCTTTTGGTTGCCGTAGTGGTGTGTGTCACTCTTGCATGATGAAGGCAAAGCGGGGTGAGTTGCCAAGCACATCCCAAGCGGGCTTAAAAGAAACCCAAAAACAGCTTAATTATTTTTTGGCCTGCCAATGTGTGGCTGACGGTGAGCTCGAAGTCCAATTGCTAGATACCGATGAGTTATATCTATTTCCGGCTACGGTGGTTAATAAGACAATGTTAAATAAACAGATTGTGCAATTAACATTAAAGCCATCACAACCGATTCCGTATCATGCTGGACAATTCGTTAACCTCTATCATAACGATAAAACCGCAAGAACGTATTCCATTGCCAGTGTTGCCGAATTGTCTGACAATATTGAGTTACATATTAAACGATGGCCCAATGGTATCGTGAGCGAATGGGTGCATGATGAACTCGCTGAGGGCACGCAAGTGATGCTCAGTGAAGCCATGGGACAATGTTTTTATACGGCAAACGACCCACAACAAAATCTTTTGTTAATTGGTACCGGCTCTGGTTTGGCACCGTTATATGGCATTATAAAAGATGCGCTGAACCAGCAACACCAGGGTGAGATCTGGTTATATCACGGCAGTAGTCAACCAAACGGCTTATATTTGATCGATGCACTGACGGAGTTGTCCAAACAACATAACAATTTTTATTATCATCCCTGTGTTTCTCAAGATGACGTAGACAGTGAGACGGGATTCAGTCAGGGGCGTGCCAATGAAATTGCACTAGCACAGCATTACGATTTAAAAGCATGGCGAGTGTTTTTATGTGGTCAGCCGGAAATGGTTGCCACAACAAAAAAAGCCGCATTTCTTGCGGGCGCTTCGCTCACCGATATCTTCGCTGATCCCTTTGAATATTCCACATAACCCAAATTAAAGTAAATTTTAGGGGTTTTTCTCAAGCCACTTGTTAGGCGGGTGGTTGGCGGCTCATATATACTCGTAGCGTCTGATCTTTAGGCTTTATTGCTAGCCTATTTTCGTCCTGGCTGCGTCGCCTAATGCGCCTACTGTTGGTGAAATTTCACGCAATATGAACGACTATTACTTGTCGTTTCGCCTCGCCTAAAGCGCCTACTTTTGGTGCCAGGACAAAAATATACTTCGCACTCAACACCTAAATATCAAACGCTACGAGTATATCTCAGCACATGTTGCTATCTCATTATCTTATCCATACACTATCCTACATATTTGTGCGCTGCTTGGCGCATGCCGATCGCTAATTTAAGCAAGCTATCTCAAATTCATTCATACGCCCTGCGAAATCACTTAATGCGCTTTGCCGCTATGCATAAAAATCAACCGTCTCAGTATCAAAAAAATCCAGTGGATTTGTCATTTAAGGATAAATCATTAGAGCATGAATTTAGGTCAGAACATGCGATCAATACACTCAGTCAGATTCGTACTGCATTAATTATTGCTGCCATATTGTATGCACTATTTTCTATTCTCGATTTTTTAGTGATGCAAACCGGGCACATATGGGCGCTGCTTGTGCGCTTTTTGATTGCAATTCCTATTTTCTTGCTGTGTTGTGCATTAACTTATAAGGCGTATTTTCGTACTCGGCTTCAGTTATTGGTATCTGCCACCATTTATGTGGCCGGCATGGGTTTGGCCTGGATTGCCATATTTTACCAAGATAGCCAGAACGGACTTTATTTAACCGGCACGTTGCTGCCTATTTTTTGGGCGTTTTTATATTCCGGTTTGCGTTTTATTCAGGCGGTAAAAGTGAGCTTGGCACTTATTGTATCTTACGATATTTTATTTTATTTGGCGGATAATCTATCGCAAGCGATTTTTGTTAGTTTCAATTTCTTTCTGATTACTAGCACGATCATTGGGATATTAGGGGGTTATACCATTGAACGGTATTATCGCCGAGACTTTGTCAATCGGCGTATCATTGATGCGGAAAGACTGAAAAATGAACAGTTATTGTTGAATATTTTGCCAAAAAATATTGTGAGTGAATTAAAACAACATCCTGGCACCATTGCTAAGGACTATGAACAAATCACCGTATTATTTGCAGATTTAGTTGAGTTTTCTAAACTATCCTTGAATCACAGCGCCCATCAAGTGGTAACCATTTTGAATGAAATATTCTCTTTATTCGATCGCTTAACGGATGAGTATGGTCTGGAAAAAATAAAAACCATTGGTGATGCTTATATGGTAACCAATAACGTGCTCGATGGTTCGGAGTCATCGGCAAAATCTGTTGCCGAATTTGCGGTTGCTATGCGTGATGCATTACAGCAATACAACCAGGAAAAAAATTATAATATTCAAATTCGCATAGGCATACATACTGGCCCAGCCGTGGCTGGCGTGATTGGCATAAAAAAATTTATTTACGATGTTTGGGGGAATACCGTGAACATCGCCAGTCGAATGGAATCCACCTGTCCCCCCAATCAAATTCAATTATCAGAATATACTTACCAAATACTCAAAGATGAATTTGATTTTGAAAATTGTGGAGAAATAAAATTAAAAGGGATTTGTGATATGCACGCTTATCTATTAAGTAACAAAAAAGCAGAAGTGAGCGGGCTATAATTATCAATGTGCATTTTTACTGACTTTGTTCAACATGCAGGTTCTGGGTATTTAAGATTGGACGAGAGAAGCGCAATACAAAGAATTACGCTTCTTTGTTTCCTAAGAAATAGGGACGTTATAGACCTGGAAGTTAATCAAATATTAAAACCATTCATCTAAATCGACTTCCATATCGGGATACATGTCGAGTAGTTCTTGATGCTTGATAAAGACGGAAGTTACATCGTTGTCATAGTCATCCATAAGTTGGATATCGTTTTCAAAGGTATTTTGCAAATTCAAAGCAGAAGCTTGAGTGTTGTTAGCTATCATGGTGTGTATATTCCTGGATATGTTCAGCGTACTTGTAAAGTATGACAAGTACGATTTTTGTTTGTTACATGCGGGATATGTTTTTTTATAAGTAAGGCATGTGGCGAAAATAGATATCGGTCTAGCAAGCGCTAGACCGATGGACTTAGTAACTAATCATGGGTGGGATATTTTTTGCTTGTGCCACCCAGGTTGCGATGTTCTTTTCACTCGGCAGTTGTGTAACTAATTTCTTTTTTGTATTGACTTCGCGCATGGTGGCGGCGAGGTTTTCTGCTTTGTGGTTGCGCAATTCTTTGACCGTATCGACACCGACAGCTTCTAATAATTCTGAAATTTTCCGAGAAATACCAGCGATTCGACAAAGGTCACATAAATTGATCCATTTTAGAATGCGCTGTTGCTCAATGCCTGTTTCTTTCGCTAGTTGTTGCCGGCCATTAGGTGTAGCACCTTGTGCAAGTAATTTAGCGGGCGTATCTATGCCAATATGACGGAGTCGTTTACCATAGACTGGGCCAATACCTTCCACATCTTCAATAGGTGTTGTCACGGCTAATTTTCCTCATGTCAAAGAATGAATCGCCAACGGTGTTTGGTATCGTTAATGCCATGTATCATTACCAGGAAAGTTTCCTGAGCTATTACCTTTTAATAGCTTCATTAACGTAGGTAATAATGAATGAAACCCGTTATATATTAATGAGGTCTCTAAACCGGTTTTTGAAGCCAAATCAGTGATATCAATTTTTTCCATAAGTGAATCGGTTTGGCCGGAGGCGAGAAGATTACTGATATTGTTCAAATTTAATCCACTTCGACCATCGATGGTATTGATGACGCTTTTTCCAGCAACTGGCAGAAAATTTTCGGCTTGTTCTTTGGTGAATCCACCATTAACCAGGCTGGATACTAATTCGGTACTTCTTTCTGAAATTAATTTGCTTAAAATCTCCATGCGATGTTTACCCCTCTGTGTTGATTGTTTACCATTCGGGTTGCAACAAGATTAGATAAAGCATTCTGCAGTTCTACCAATAAAAATCAAATTCTGGATTGCACGCAGCTCTGTTGCAGGCCTGGGTATATTACAATGATTTGTATTTTACTGTTAGTAGCTGGGGGGTAGGTTTGACAATTCTTTGCATTTACGGGCAGGCAATGATGTGTTATTGAGTGTTTGTAATGATAGAAACAACCCTCCAGTACTGATATTTAAAAATCATAACGAATTTCTCCAAAAAACCGATCATTATCCGCAATTTGCTTAAGCAGACGGTTTTCACCTGAGGCGTAGACGATGATACCGGCTGTCATCGAGAAGGCATCTTTGGGAATGTATTTAATTGACGCACGGTAAATAGCCCCTTGTTCACCTTTGGTTCCGAAGATCGATGCGAGAAAAACGGTTTGTAGGGTTTCGCGCTGAAAATTGCCTGTGTAACGAAAAGCTAATTGACCGCTATCCTGTTCCGTATCGTCGGGTAGGTTTGACAGTGCATCGGTAAAGTTATTTAAGTGGCGCAGTACACCCTCAAGCGATAAGGTGGTATCAGTGAAACCGCTATAATCAAATCCTAGCATAATATCATTGCGAGAAAACGTCGCCTCATCGGTCGCGAAAAATTGAAAGCCGCGAATGACAGCCAATTCCCCCTTGATGAGCCAGTTACCTATGGCAAAATTTGCCGCTGTTCCCAGCAAGGTCAAGCGGCTAAAGGCTTGTTCCATACCATTGTCATTGTTAGCCGAAGGGCGTTTTTTAAGGTGAGGCTGATCCTCATAGACACTCGCATAATGGAAAGAGAGATCCCAACCGCTGAAAATACCACTGAGTGCCACGGCATACTCCAAGTTGTCGAGACCGTTGTTTGGTCGATCTTTATGCAGGGGAGGGAAGGGTGAAGGGTAAAAGTCACTGCCATAGGCGGGCAGTTTGTCGCCACGAATCTCCGGGATGAGCAACGTGCTAAAATTCCATTCATTAAAGTAATAATCGGCTTTTACCATGGTGACAGGTAGGCGCAAATCCTCAATATCAACCATGCCCGGTTCCCGAAAGTCCAGTGGATTCAACACATCCACCACCCGTATGGTATCGGATTTTCCCCAGACAACAATTTGTCGGCCGATTTTAATATCCCATTGGGCATTGAGACTGCCCTGCACATAGAGGTCGCGTAACTCAAGTTCTCGTTCGTATTTTTTTAAATAACTACTGCGATATTGGCGGCGGCCATTGAACGAAAAAGCCGCATCATAGAAGGCATTGGCACTGACAAAAATATCCCATTGATGTGGCAGATCCACTTTCAATTCAGGTTGTATCTTGTAACGAAAACGTGACAATCCGCGAAAGTCTGCTTCACCAGGCGGCGGTGATTGATGCTGGTAGTTGTAGCTACTGCTCAGCGTCATATAACCGCCCCAGTCCCACCAGCGGGAGGGTTTTGTCGGACTGGCAGCACTTTTTTTTGTGTCAGAACTGTCTTCAAACCCTTCTAACAGCTCTTGCATTTCAGGATTATCCAGTGCCGGCTGCGCAGGCGCAGCGCTATTTGGATCATCCTCAAAACCTTGCATTAGCTCATCAAGCTCAGTGGCTGGTACATCACTTGCCGGATCATCAAAGCCTTGCATCAATTCATCGAGATTGTCGCTGGATGTTTGCTGAGCTTGGCTGAGATTGCCGCTGGCCAAAACCCCAATAACGACCCATAACAATAAGCTAGCAGTGCTCATAATCCCTTTTCTAAACGTCTAACGGTAAACAGTTGATCATCCATGGCTTGGTTATACTTCACATTGCTAAATGTCATAATGGTTTTATGGAGCATCTTGCTGCCTTTTTTACTGGTCATATGCATTTCCAGTGGCGTCCAGATATTATCGATTAATTCGAGTTTTTTAATATCAAAATATTTTAATCTTTTGCCTTCTTTTTGCCAGTGAATGGCGCGTATGGTGACATAATTATCCTGCCTGATAAAAAGCAATGATTTAGTATAGCCGGTTTCCTCAATCACGTTATCATTCACAGGAACCGCTTCAATGACCCAGACTTTATGCTTGTTAACATCCATGTCCTTTTTCATGAAAAAGTGATAATCGTCAAGATCGCGTGTCGTCATGTCAGAGTAGCTGAAGTCTGATCCCATAAAGCTGCCACTTTTATCGGTCGAGGCGATGCGTTTGGTTTTTTTTAATGCCGGCAAATATAACCATTGATCATCGTCTTTATCGGCCTGGTCATAGTCGTAAGTTAAAAATGCGGTGTTTTTAACATCGGCAGGTTCTTGAAAGAACATAATGCGATAGGCATCTTCACCAAAATCTTTACTAAAGGTGCGAATTCTCCGTTCGCGGTTGCGTAAGTGCTTATCTATGAGAGTCATGTCCATATCAGAAACACGTTGATCTCCGTCGTCACGATCATCCACTTTTTGCATGATATCGCGTGCTTTGGCATCATCGGCAAAAACCGGGACGGAAAAGCTTAACGCCAGTATTAACAACGTGAGGTAAATACAATCATTATATTTCATAAGATACACTCCTTTCATTCCTAAGCGGGTTGTATGACTTTTTTCTGGCCATACACTAATGTGACTAGCGCCGGGGCAAGAAAGAGATCGGCAATCAGTGCCAGTAAAATAGTGGATCCAGTTAATACACCAAACAAAAATACATTATTTAAATCGGCGGCCATAAAAATTAAAAAACCCAAACAAAGCACAATGGTTGTTGCCACGATGGCACGCCCGGTACTCATCAGGGTGCGATGTACGGCTTCATGTACATCGCCGGTATCCAGGTAATAACGCCGGAAGTTATGCATAAAATGAATGGTGTCATCCACTGCCAGACCAATGGCAATGGAACCGATCAACATGGTAAACATATCTAAAGGCACACCCAACATCGCCATGATACCGAGCGTGATAATGATGGGCATTAAATTAGGTATCATGCTGATCAACCCCATTTTGACGCTACTGAGTAACACTATCATCATGACGGTGATGACCACCGCCGCCAGTAGATAGCTGAGGCGGGTACTATGAATGGCGGCGTCTAAGGTACGAGAAAATAGCGTACCCATACCGGTAATATAGCTGTCAAGTTCAGGCAGCGTGGCTTGGAGCTGACTGTCAATGGCGTTGATTAAATGATTTGCCCCGGAGGCATCCACCCAGTTGGTTTTTAACGTCAGTCGGGCGGTACTGAATTGGCTATCCACAAAATCTTCCAGATCATCGGATCCGGAGTTTTCAAATAACAGCAACTCCTGAGCGATCAGGTCACGATTTTGTGGAATGACATAAAAGCTCTCACGGTTCTCATTTAAGGCTCGATTGCTTTCTTTAATGATATCAACCACTGAAACGGTTTTACCAATATAAGCTTCATCCACGTGCAAATCCGTTAAGCTTTGGTGCAGGCCCTGGATTTTATTGAGCAGTTCCGGGTCATATAAACCATTTTCTTGACGGGTATTGATCACCACTTCCAAATTGCCACTGCCTTTCATCTGTTGATCCAGCAGCTCAGTGGCTTGGCGGGCTTCCCAACTGGTTGGCATCCAGATCAAAGGATTATGATAGAAGCGAATGCTCAATAAACTGACCAGCATCACACCGATAACTACCAGACTGACTGCCACAATGCTTTTGGCGTGATGGGTGGAAAAATGTGCGGTCCAGCTTAAAAAATTATCCATGATGGGATGGTTGGCGGTATCGGTTTTGCCCCCTTTGTGTTTAATCGGTAATAATGCGATCAAGGTCGGCAGGAAAACTAAGGTATAAATTAATGAGATCAACACCCCAGCGCCGGCAAAACGTCCAAGATCAGCGATGGGTGCCACTTGTGAGGTGGCAAAAGAGAGCAGTCCGGCGGCGGTAGTCAAGCTGGTCATCACAATGGCTAAACCCGAATGGCCAAGCGCATAGGCGATAGCGGCTTTTTTATCGGCGGATTCATGAAAGTGTCGGTAAAAAATAGCCAATAAATGCACCGAAGCGGCGACACCCACCGCCAGCAACAAGGAAGGTAAAATTTGCGTGGGTACTTTGAATGCGGTACCGGTTGCCGCCATTAAACCCACCGTTGATAACAGCGTTAAAATCACCACGATTAACGGTAAAAATACCCCGGAGGCACGTCGAAAAAGAAAATATAATACGCCAGCAATAATCAACAATGCCATGCGCGTAAAACTTTGCATGTCATGTTGCATGGCTTGTTTGAGCTGGTTAATGACCACCGGTGAGCCACCGGCTAGAATTTGAAAATCATCGGCCTGGTATTTTTCTATAATTTTTAAAACCGCTTGAACCGTTTCTGAGTTTTCCGCATCGGTTAAAAAGGGCTGGCTGCTTTGCGACGTTGTATCATCATCTTCAAAACCTTGCATGATATCCTGTTCAGCCCCCACCGAAGAATAGGCGCTGGTACGAATCACAATGGTCGTTAACGAGCCATCCTCAGACAGAATAAAGTTCTGATACAGCGTGCTTGCCAGCGCACGCTGTTTAATCACTTCCAGGGCGGCCGCATCGGCTGGCCAATTTTCGAATAAGTCTTCAACAATCAGTTTATCCGCTTCACCACGGGTATGACGGGCGTTAATCAGGCTATCCACTTCGTCCAGATGGGGGACATTATTTTCAATCTCGTCGTGCAATGCTTGTAGTTTTTTGAGGATGCTTTGATTGAACAGATCAGCGGTTTTGATCGTTAATACAATTAATTCATCTCGCCCAAACTGTTCACGAAATTGATTATAATTTTTTAAAATCGGGTCCGATTCATGCAAAAACCCCTCGCTGGACGTATCCATCGTGATCTTGGGTACTTGTGAAAAAAAACCAGCAATGATCAACAGCATCAATACCAGCATTTTATACTTGTGATTTACGACGAGATGACCAAAAGACTCGAATCCTGATTCAATACGCTTTCTGATTGTTGACATGATAATCCTTTTAAGGTGTTGACCGGAACAACTAGGACGATGGGCATTTCAATAATGAATGAATTAACATATTTGCAATATCTTCAGTGGCATCTTCAATGACTAACTTTTCCATATCGTAGCAATTATCCAATTGAGCTTGCATGAACTTGTGACGAATCCCTTCACCCGCCACAATAAAATTTAAACTGCCCACTACCATCATGTGAACCATAAACACATTGGCTTCGCGAAAAAGACCTTGCTGTTGACCCAACGCCAAAATATCGCCGAGGATGGATCGAATCGCTGCCATGTAGCCCAGCGCTTCATGGGAAAGATGCGTACCGCCTGATGCCACCTCACGCATAATTAAATTCGCCATATGCGGATAGTCATGCGCCATCACATTACCTAGGCAAGTCACATAAGTTCGGAGTTTGTCGGTCGGCGGGTCTTGTTGTTCCACGGCCTGTTTGACAATCTCAAAACAAGCACGAAAGGCATGAGAGAAAACCGCATCGTAAAGCGCTTCCTTTTTGCCGACCTGATAATAAAGCGTGGCCTTATTGACCCCGGCATCCGCAGCAATTTCATCCACCCGTGCCCCAGAAAAACCTTTTTCAGCAAAATGCCTAGCCGCCGTTGCAAGGATTAATGCCCTGACTTTATTCGTTTTTTTTGGATTTTTTGATGAAGGCATTGAGTCTAACCACTATTTCAACCAACTAGTTAGTTAAATTATGGCTAAAAATAACGAACAATCAAGTTAATTTTTTGCTTGGCTGATTTTTTGTACTCAGAAGCTCAAAAATCATTCGGCAGAGAAGTTATCACGTCGTCCATTCCTTATAATATTGTACATGGAAATATTGTCATATTTATTGTCAAAAATATGCCATCTTGCCATTCACAATAATCTTTGTTACAACAAGAAAAATAGCACACGAGTTATAACTCAACGTCTGTTTTCACGTTGGTGTTATCTATGTGAATGGGATGGCGGCAGCGTGTCAGGACATTCTTTAAATGATAGCCTTTGTACACTTGATGACAAAAAAATATGAACACCATGACAGAACAAATCAAACGGCTGGAAGAAAAATTATTACATAGCGATGTCGCTGCTAATCGATCCATACTCGACGAACTTCTCGCCGATGATTTTGAAGAAATTGGCAGTAATGGCAAGATATCGTCTCGGCAACAGGTGATTGATTGGCTGGTAAGTAAAGACAAAAATATGCGCTGGACATTACTTGATTTCAGCGTCAGGCAACTCGCTCCAGATTTAGTGTTAGCCATCTACCGTGCTAAAAAAACTGACGCGAATCATCCCAGCAACGGATCACAGAGAAGTTCCCTATGGCAACGAAATGACAACCATTGGCAAATGATTTTTCATCAAGCCAGTAAAATACTTGATAAGTGATAACTTTCCGATTTGGTGCTCAGGTTTAGTTTGTATTCGGCTAAAGCGCCTGCAGTTGGTGTTTGTTCTTGCACGGAAGTGGTTGTAAATAAGGGGCGAACGGAGTTTTTTTCAAGATGAGCAATGCCACAGAGCTTGGAATGACTGCTAAAGCTTGCATTGTATACCTAATGATCAGTCGATATCATTTAATTTTAGCCACTACCGAGGTGATAATGACCAATAAGTATCTTTATAAAAGCATTATTTTTCTCTCCCTTATCTTATTTACAACGAACGGATTTTCAATGTCTATATTTTCATCGAACAAAGAAGAAGTTGTTTTATGCTCATCCCTAGAAGGTAAAATCACCCTAAATGGTGAGCCAGCCTCTGGCGCTAAAATCGTCCGGTGGTTTAAATGGAAAGATCAAAAAGGAGAATCCAAAAGTATTTATGCCGAAATCCAGGACATCCATAATAATTTGACCAACAAATGATAGCCTGTTCATCTTTTTATTAGATAAAGACAAATAACAAACGTGTCGTCAGATGGGGCAGTCCTGGTTGAAGGGATTCGGGGTGGTGAAAGCGTTGTACATCAATCCAATCAATTAATGTTTTCCAATCTTTTTGTTATTTTTTATGCAGAAAATACGTGCTTTTTGATCTGTTCGCCTCTTTTTTATTTCCTTTGAGGCAATTTTGTTCCCTCTCCTTTTTTGTTTCAGTGATTATTACTTTTTGTTGCTGCATCGCGTGATGTATTTTTGAATGGGGTGTGGATGCTGCCAGTGATTTGATGCTGGATATCTGCTGAATATCTTAGGCCTTCCAACGGATACAGTCGCTAACGCGCTTGTACCGCTGAAGGCAATGTTAGGGGATGTAAGAATCAATAGTTTTTGCAATATCTGGAAATTCACGAAGAATTTTTTTATCCGTGGTAATAAGTGGAACATCGAGGTGTTGCGCTAAGGCTACAAACTCACAATCATAAGCTGAGCAATGACTGTTGTTAACATGTTGCATAATATGGGCAGAAGAAATTTCATACTCATTATCAGAAAGTAATTTTTCGGCTTGTTGAATGATTAATAAAATTTCATCTAGTGCTAATAGTTTCTTTCGTAGATATCGCGTCAAAACATTTCTAAACTCACTTCGCCAAAGTCTTGGAGCCACCCAACTAGAATCACAGGCTAATAAATTCTCACTTTGCTGTGAATTTTCGCCCGCAATATAAAGATAGGCAATAACATTAGTGTCCACAACAATCATGATCGACCTTCATTTTTGGCATCGTTTAGCTCTTGTTCAGTAAGATTATGTTGGGAGGTCATTGCCCGTAATTTTCTAGCGACTTCAATGTATTCAGAAGTATCTATTTTATGAATACCGAGTGTACGTTCAACACAATAGAGAATTTCACTATTTAGGCTTCGATGGTGAGCGTTAGCAGCCTTTTTCAATTGTGTATAAAGGTCATTTGGTATATTTTTCAAGGTTATTGTTGGCATGGCAAGGCTCCAGTAAAACCAATATGGTGTTATTATGGTGTTCTACTGAGATTGAGTCAAGGGAAAAATTTGACTAACGAATAAGGTTAGATTGTGTGAGCAAAGCGAACTACAAGTGTGACCGGCATGTGGTACCCGGCTAGCTGGTGCAAGTCTGGGAGAGGCGGCAGGTATGCTGACACAGGGGGGCATGGTCTACGTCGATCTCAATCCCATTCGGGCGGGGATTCACCAAACGCTGGAAGATTCAGATTTCACTTCCATTCAAGAACGCATTCAAGCTTATCAACAAAATCGAAAAAATAAAACAAAACAACAAGAGGACATGGACAAATACGCGAATCAACCGAGTCAGTTATTACCCTTTGATGTCCATCCGGATGAGGACGAAACCTCAATCACCTTGCCGATGAATTTTACCGATTATCTGACCCTGGTGGAATGGACCGGCCAAGCCATTCGAGAGGATAAAAAAGGCGCCATTCCTGTCCATATCACCCCGACCCTGCAACGATTGGCGATTGATGAAAAAGAGTGGTTGATGAGTGTGAAACACTTTCATTCCCGTTTTTATCGCATGATTGGCAAATTGAGTTGTTTGCAACAGGCATGTCGTCAGATGGGGCAGTCCTGGTTGAAGGGATTGGAGGCGGTGAAAGCCTTGTACATCAATCTAATAAATTAATATTTCCCAATCTCTTTGTTATTTTTTATGCAGCAAATGCGTGCTTTTTAATCTGCTCGCCTTTTTTTATTTCCTTTGGGGAAATTTTTCTCCCTCTCCTTTTTTGTTTCAGTGATTATTACTTTTTGTTGTTCCAATAGTAGTGCACTTTTGAATGTGGTGTGGATAATACCAGTTATTTGACGATGGATATTTCGGTGAATGTCCTGGATACCGATTGACGACTGCATGGATGCAGGAGGTAGGGCGACTCAGGAGATAAAGCCGAGATGCGAAACCGGGAAGTTATTGCGTTGCTCATTCCTAATAATGTCGGCATCTTCGTGTTGCACTCTGGCTCATCATCTACTTCGACTGAAACTGCGGTATGATCTCCCGTGAGGGCTCCAGCAGGAATGTAGGAATTTTCCCGCCATCTCAGAGCCATTGTCAAAATCGAAGAATAGATGTCCGTTGCATTTAACATAATGACAGTGCTGCTCCCTCGTAATGCACAAAATCAGTATATGCTAATGTGCTAACACTGCGGTTGGTTTTTTACCCTTTGGTAATATTCACTTGACACCGTAAGCGAATTATTGGTAAAACTGCATAAGCATTTTAAGAAGTTGCATAGAAGTTGTGAATGATAAATACACGGCACGATGCGCTGTATATGCTGTGCTCATCGACGGCTAGCCGTTTTTTTGACTTTAGCACTTCAATTTAGCTGTGCGCATAAAAATAAAAATAAAATAAAGAAACAAAATCTCAACACACAGTGCTGAGGTGGGCAAGGGACGGGAAAATGTAGTACCTGAAACAAAGAGTATCCGCTTATCATACATAGGCGATCCTTCCTGAACAGAGAATGAAGTTCTACAACTGTTGTCAACAGGAAGGCGCTAAGGAATGGAAATTAAATAACTTTTACAAGTTACGCTCAAATTTAATTTCTATTCCGTAAGTACCTGCCAACGTTATTTTCAGAACAAGATAAATAGCCAATCTGTTGACATCCAATGTTTTTTAAATACAGTACTATCGATGTCATGGTATGGCGGTAGCGTGCCAAAAAATTTTATATTTACTTTTGAATGGTGCAATTGTAGCCTGGATGAAGCAGAGCGGAATCCGGGTATTGCCACAGCGAGCAAAATACCGAATTTAAAGGGTACAGCAGTAGTGCTCCAACTAATAAGTTTTTTCACCTATCTTAGTCCGGGGTAGGGTGCGCTTTGCGCACCGTTAATGATCATCGAGCTTTGCGATATTGCTGATTAGGAATGAGCACGTAATAACTTCCCTGTTTGTCGCTCAGATTGAGTTTGTATTCGCCTAAAGCGCCTATTTTTGGTGTTTGTTCTGGTTATAATTTCACAGCCGATCAAGCGGACTAACCACACCTTTATCGTCACGATTTAAGACATGAGTATAAATCATCGTCGTTGATACCTCGGCATGACCTAATAGCTCTTGCACGGTTCGGATATCATAACCAGCTTCTAAAAGGTGACTCGCAAAGCTATGGCGCATCGCGTGGCAATTGACTTTTTTCAATAGACCGGCCGTATCGGCTGCTTTTTTAACCCATGCTTGCAGTCCGCTCTCATGGATGTGATGCCGCCGGACTTGACCACTGCGTGGATCAACCGATAGTCGACTACTCGCAAAAACATACTGCCATTTCCATTCTTTTAAGGCATTGGGATATTTTTTGGAGAGTGCGTTGGGCATATAAACTTCACCAAAGCCTTTTTTTAGATCACTGTCATGTAATTGCTTTCTTTGATGCAGATGATTTTTTAAGGTCTCGGCGAGTTTGGTAGGCAAAGGCACGATCCGGTCTTTTTACCCTTTTCCACAGCGAATCATAATTTGTTGGTAGTTAAAATCGATATCTTGCACGCGTAGACGAACACATTCCATTAACCGCATTCCCGTGCCATACAAAAGTGATGTCATCAGCCAAGGGATCTCTTGTAATTGACCCAGTAACTTATTGACTTCATTTTGAGTTAAAACCACCGGTAATTGTTTCGGTTTTTTGGCTCGGGTAAAAGATTCGAGTTCATCTAATGGCGCATTGAGTCCGTGTTCAAAGAAAAAAATTAATGCGTTTAAGGCCTGATTTTGTGTGCTGGCAGAGACATGACGTTTGACGGCTAAATATTCTAAAAAATGAATCACTTCTTTAGCGCTGATGGATTGAACCTCGTCATTGCCATAGGCCGCCAGAAATCTGACAGTCCATTTGAGGTAAGCCTCTTCAGTACGGATTGAATAGGCACGACGGCGGATTTCATAAATCATTCTCGTCAAAGCCGCTTCATGTTTCTTTTTGATGTCATCGAAATTCTCGTGTTTCGTGGCCAGTGTTCGTTCAATGTGTTCATGCATGGAAGCATCACTACATTCCCTGGCGATCGTCGCGTGATTCTCCTTGAGTGTGTAACTCGCTTGTTCTAAAAACAACCAATCAATTTGCTCAATCCAAGCGGCCTTGATCAACGTAAATAAAATATGGATGGCTTTCAACGCTTGACGATATTGCCAATCATTGATTTGAGGGTTTTGACCCAGTGCTTCCAAATAATTCATGACGTGAGTGGATTGATGTGAAATTAACCGCTCCTCAGGATGAGCCTGAATATACTGTTCAGCCCGAAGCACATACCAACGATGCTCTTTTGGGTTAATCTCTTGTTTTTTCAATAATTCAATGTATCGATCCCAAAACCGATCAATGGGATCCGGGTTAACTTTATCGGAATGAGTTCGCGGTTCTTTCGAC
>Ga0316206_1000726_pt1 | contig 38127 bp, 36 predicted proteins | sample 6monthpyrite_MG_FD_204942 | JGI IMG/M metagenome (GOLD analysis project Ga0316206, IMG submission 204942) | Microbial mat bacterial communities from mineral coupon in-situ incubated in ocean water Damariscotta River, Maine, United States -... | ecosystem: Environmental > Aquatic > Marine >...
CCTCCATATGCTGGCTAATAATCTGACGTGTTTCCAGGGGGATGCCCGCTAATTTTGCGGATTCTCTGGTCAATGACATTGCTTTATCTGGCAAATCAGAGTTTTTTAGAGCATGTTCATCAGGAATAAAGGGGGTAAAGCTGTGGCTGGTGGTTGTCATATTCATATCTGGCCGGTTTGTTGGCCGTTCTATTATTAAATAAATTATTGTTTATATAGCATAATATACACATATTCACAAGAAACGTGAACATATCTGGCCGGTTTATTGGCCGGTTAATCTAGAGAGTAGTAATGTGCAAAACAGGCTTTGTTATGTCGGACAGTACCCAAAATAAGCGATATTAGCTCAATATAGATGGAAACAGCCAATTTAGGCTGTTTTTGAAACCAATGCCTCTCTAGAAGGCGCATCAGAGCTGGGCTGTAGAGGCCAGTGCGACATTTGGCGGGGATGTCCCCAGTACCCCATTTTGGTCTGGATGTCTGTGCGAAGGACAAGAACGACTTGTAGCTATTTGTATATGGATTACATAGAATTTGTTCTATGTAGGAATTTCTATTTTGTTTTTTGCATACTAAAATTTGTAGTGGATTCTTTTTGGAATGTGTAAGTTTGAATTTGAGCTAATACATATTAAGCTATGCACACTGTAGCGCATCTACACACTCTTTTTCTTCTAACTCATTAAAATCAAAGAGTGATCTTTCTATTTCTCTATTAAGAATTACGATCATTTTTAAAGCATTAAAATGTTGCTTATCTAGCTTGTATTCAGTGTTCTTGTTAAACCATATAGCTACTTCAAGCAAATACCAATAAGATGTTTTGCCTGGAATAGATGGTTCAGGAAAAGGCTCTTTCACTGAACTTTGACCCGAAATATATTTACGCATATTCTGTTTTGAAAACCCAAAGTAGTAGGCTAATTCAGACGAATTAAGCCTATATGGCTCTATTCTTTGAAGTTTTGCATGTGGAATTGCACGTTTCACATTCTTTATAGCATCTATGAATGTTTGCTGAAAGTTTTCAGCGTCAATAAGGTATTCCAAGGTAACATGTCCCGGTGTACCAATTTCAATCATTGCATCATCACAGCCAGCACCATATAGAGATTCTATATAGGTTTCTGGATCTTCATCATCACGCAATTTATAAATTAATTCAAAATTGAAATCACTCATCTTCTTTACCTAAAAACTCACACTTATCTACGACACTTCTAATTTGTTTAGCATGCGTCGCAGTGTTACGTGGAGAGGAATTTATTGCCTTTTTACAATGAATTCCTCCACGACAGCACCTGTTTGTTGGGCACTTTAGAATACCCCAGTGTCCACGACCAGCTTCAACAGTCCAGCCAAGTTCTTCGGCATACTTTAAAGCTTCTTCAATTTCCTTCCTGGGATGTTTTGGTCGAGTCATTTGGGCTTTCTTTATAAATGGAGTATAGGCCGCAAGTTGTCTTGAGACAACTCACGGAAGACGTTTTAATAATAGCATTTATTTATGCTATATAAAATATATTTATGACGGAGCCTGCAACATAACACCAAACTTAACATAACCCCTATTAATCGTAATATGTTATTGATTTTATTCAAAATTATTTTTTTCCATTTTATGGGTTATGTGATTTAAAATACTAAATTCCGCTTTGCGGTGACCAACCTATCCTGACTTATTTCTGAAAGTCCGCTCTAGGATGGATGCCCAATACGACAGAACCTATCAATGACTCCTTAAGCATGAACTAGTTAAACACTGAAATCCCCTTTAATGCTGTCAGCATCAAGCGCTCATTACAGGGTGAACTTTTCATCAACTGGTTGAGTACTATGCTGCTAAACCTAAAAACATCACCTGGCACTATTGGTAATGCCAATATTTTACCTTCAGATGCTTTAACAAACAGACTGGCCTGCTGTCGTTCAATCTGAATACCCTTTGTTTGGCGTTTGAACTCACAGGATTGGCGATAACCCAAGAGAGTTGCGGCTAATACGGGTAGCTCCTGAACAGACATCTGCAAAATGATTTTTTGATCCCATAACATAGTACCCTCTTGTCTTGGTGCTACTTCTAGATTGATCGTGGGGTGGCCATTTCTTGATATCACCGCTTCAACACAAATTGCAGCCTGATTTCCGAAGCATTTACATTTTTCTTGATCATTGAATGACATAAATACAGCCTCGATCTAAGCCAGGTATTTGTATAGATTTAATGCCCGAATAAAGGGCTCGGAACTGATTTCAATATCAGAACGAGATAACCGATCAGGCGATACATCATTCGCCCATTTGTATTTCTTGGGTAATGTTTCATCCTGCAGCAATACGATGTTTGATGTCACAATCGGCTTTCGTTTTATCGAATCACCTTCTACCCACACTAGGTTAGCTCTCAGTTGCCGATTAATATCTTTTACATAAGCAAGCGGCTCATGCTCTGGATGATGATCTAATAATCGTGACACAGTCATACGTGTTTTTGTATTATTAAGACTGTCTAACATGGCCAGGGCATCTTTCCTGCTAATACGATTGATTTCTTTATGTTGTTTTGCCCAAGTCCAGCTGATTGATTTTAAGTTTGGTGGCAATACCTGGATTTTTTTATAACAGAATAAAAGATTCAATCGGCCAATACGGGCTTTTCTTAGTGCATCAATAATAATCTCTGGCCTGCCCTTCTCATCTGACAATACCCGTTCTATTAAAGTCGATACACGTGTTTTCTGTTGGCCGGTTTTTTCCTTAATTTCACTAATGACTGATTTGAATTCTAATTTAGCAGTATTTAATTTCTCTGCAATGATAACAGTCTTTCTAGAAGCGCAAATCATACCGGATAATGGATATTCTCCGTCGTCGTGATTCCAGAGGCGAGTTAAGGTCTTAACTGCCACTTCACGTGAATTTTGTATATGGGGTTCTGGCAACCAAACTGGTAATGAATGATCGTTATTTAACGCTTCTTGAAACTGTTCATTTAAGGCAATAAGTGTGTCGTATTTTCTAACTAATTTCTCGATTAAATCATTATCCATAATCACCTCGATGCTTTAGCTTTATTATACCAACCCCGAGTATAGATGCCAGGATGATCACTCCGAATCAGCTATTTTAGTTCTGAAATATTTTTTTATTTCCTTCGGTTTCTTTTTTTTCCTTTTGTTTCCTTGAAACAAAGTCTACAGGCAAAGTGAGAGGGTTATACGGAGTGATGTGTTTTTGGGTTTAGTATAGTCGGGGTTGGTATAATATAATGAGGGCTGAAATATTGATTATTTGTCAATTTGTAATATTCTAATGTTCTTCTGATTTATTTATTACGTTTGCTTTATTTAACCAATATTTATTTTCATGAAATGATTCATGAAATACATCCTTGTTGTTATATATCTTAGTAAGAATCAATGCCTATTTCTAACAGATTTACTAATGTAGAAAATTAAAGCGGACCTTCTCCGTAGTGCCTGCGTATGTCGCAGTTCAATCATTTGCTGACAGTCGTCACCTGTTGTTCACATTTAAAGCAGACATTGAACGCCTACATAACCAACAACCAACTGCGTAGACCTGCTTTATAGACCGTAGCTGTTGATTGCCGGCGTTGATGTGATTGTTAGATTTCTGAATTAAAATAACACTATTCAATGACATCATATGGCCATTTATATGAACTGTATAAATACTCACCAGAGCCTTCTCTGTCAGTTAGTTTTACTTGAATTTTAAATTTTGTACCAAGAGGATATTTTTTTGATAAATCTTTAGAACATTGAACTTTTATGTTTTGTGGAAATTGTTCACCCTTAATTGGGCGTATGTGAACGTCACCATGCAAGCCAGAAGTGCTAGCTGGTTTGTAGCTTTCAACTACAACATAAACATAATTACTTATTTTAGCCATAATTACCTGTTAATAGCTTTAGAATTTAATATTTATTAAGATTTTGCTCTTCGTACTGCTCACCATATTTGACGATTTTGCCATTGCGCATTGTTACTACATATGTTCTAGGCCATTCTGATATGGCGTGTTTCATTCGTTTGTATATTAAATATTCTTCTCCCTTATCGCCGTCTGCGCTAACAGAAACCGGTGAGCCAAGTATTTTAATGGTTTCTGATTTTGACATACCTAATGATATTTTTTCGAAGTCAGAAGCTGTTCCATATATCATTGCTTGACAACCTGCCATGAACAGTAATGTAGATAATATAATTGCTTTCATTAATCTTTTTTCTCTTTGTTAAATCTAACAGTTTAATTAACGAGACCCCGTGCCTCGTTATACATTTTTAGGTATTTATTTTTTAGAACCTGTGGCACCACCTTGCAATATGCGAACAGGTCTTTTATGTCCTGATATTCTATGAGTTAGCTCTGTTTCTAGCATAATAATTTTATTTTTAGTATTTACTGTATCGATTTCTTCTGTTGACTCAATATCTGATTTTTTACTTCTTATATAAACATTTCGGTTTATTGACTTGGTTGGGGATTGTTTTGCTGCTTTTTTATTTTTTATTTTTTTATTTAGATTTTTACTCTAAAATAAGCTTGGTAGCAGTTGGGCCATAAGCAAAACGTACTTTCGTTCCATCTTCCAATTTTCCTTGACCAAATCCACTTCTTCGGTCAGGGTTCCTTATTATTGTTAATTTCCCTTTTCTATCGTCGCTGCATGTAATTGTTGCCGGAGATGATAGGCTAGATGAACTATTTTCAAATTCACCATGACATTTCGCTCCTTCCGTTGTTTTTACAATATATGTACCCGTTGTTCCTATACTTGCAATCGCTTCCCCAATATAAATTTCACTATTTATTTTCATAACAACAGGATAGTGAACAGAGCATGCGTATAAATACACAACTGACAGCACTAATAATATTGCTTTTTTCACATTGTTTCCCTTTGTTCAAATATGTTTATATTAACTAAATTCGTTAGAGATAATTTCATTGCATCATCTTCATAAATAACTTCATATACCCATCTCTAGTGTTGCATAGAAAAGGAGAGCCACGCTCTTTATATCATTTACTTTGAAATATAAACAAATGTTTAGCAGATTTATGCCATATTATACTTTTCAGAAATTGTGTTGCTTACAAATTAAGTGCCTTGGAGCGCCATTATAGGTACCCATTGTCTGCTGCGTCCTTAGTCCCAATCCAATAATTTGCAGACTTGGTCATCACACCAAAAAGCAGAAGTTGAACGTTTGAGCTAACAGGGGCGCGTTTTATAGCGCGTCCGGTTGAGTAATTTGTTATAGCTACAACCCATTATTTAAGATAGTTTGTTTTTGTTTTACGAACTCCTGTTCTGTGATAATTCCTTCATCCATCAACTTCTTTAGCTCTCGTAATTTATTAAAACCCGTTGATTCGTTTGTTTGCTTTATCGGTAAAGGCGTCGGTGATTTGGCCGTTTGCTTGAACAATGTGCCACTTATTGTATAAACATTGTCAAAGCATCCGCCTCTTAAGTGTGGCTCAGTAAGTGAGAATATCTGAATGTAATCGCCCCCCATGTTTGATCCTTTATTCTTTAAGTTGGTTACGGCTCTATCATAAGTGCCTCTATAACCATACGCGCCACAACTAGCGCCATCTGTTGCAGTTATCGGCCCAATTTCAGAATAGTTATCAGCAGGATCTGACTTCCCTACATTGACATTGCGCCCAGCATCAGAAAGATTAACCTTAGGGGCACTTACACAACTTGTTAACATAATTATTAGTAGCGGCAATAAAAATATAGTTTTCATTTAGTATCCATAGGGCTATAACGCTGAGTTAAAAGGCCGCCGCTGTTTGGCGGTCATTTTTGAACGATTTGTTATGCATTATTATTGAAAGTAACTTGTTTCTCAATAAGTTTTCCATTTCTAAAAATAATGACTTTCGTGACCTTTCCTTGATGTTTCTTTAATGCATCTTCATAGTCTTTTGCTGTATAAATATCTATTGAGCCAATGGATTTCAGTATGTCTCCACGAAATATGTCAGCTCGAAATGCTGGCGAGTTTTTAATTACTGCCTCAATTAACATGCCTTTATTGCTCTGAATTTCTGCTCGTAAATTAGCGTCAAGATCTATTGGTACTAACCCAAATGTAGTTCTGTTTCTTTGAACCCAATAAGTTGCACCATAATCATACCGTTGAACATTGTATGGGATATATGTCGTTTTTGTTCCATAAGTTGTTGTGTTTGCATAACCACTATAATTAGCATAGCCACCACTGCCATATACGCTACCACTGACATTTGTATTTGATGTTTGTGTGTCTGGTAGTGTGAGCGGCATTGCACCACTAACAGTATTTGTATATTGAGAATAAAGAACGATGGCAGTAGCTCGTATTCTTTTAGCTTGTGTGAAAACACCTTTTTCATCAACGTTGCCTGCATTAAACGAAGAATAACCCACCATTATATAATTATTTTCGAGCATTTTTATTCGGTCATCATCTTTGTCTTTCCCTCTGTACAGCAATGGCTTTTTATCTTTTTCAAGAAGAGTTAAATGATCGAATTTTGTTAAATCTTGGCCATTGGTTAAATCGTAATAGAATTTTGAAAATGGATTAGAAGCACAGCCTGTCAATAGAATCACAAAAGATATAGCTATAAGTTGTTTCATGTTTTCTCCATTTTTTGCATAACAACAGTTGATATACGGCCCCACCGGTCCGTATATCTAATATCGGTAATATCTAATATATTGATGTAAGTTATTGTTTCTACGTCACATTACTCGATTGTTGTCTTATTATCAATAACAGCAAGTACGACCGGACAGGTCATTACATAAAACGGACAACGCGAGTAAATGTCTGCTTTAAAGAAGGTAAATAATAGAAGTGCTTATGGCGGCTTTGTGGTGTTTACTGCCTCTCACTATCAATCTCATGACAGGCAGCTTCGGGGACAATCATTTGCAGACCTACATTAAAGCGAATTACCCAAGAAATAATTATCGATAAACTGGTTGCGTGTGCCCTGTAACTTAAAAATAAGATCATTCCGCCAATGCTCATGCTCCCCAGGCGGATCCAATCTATTCCAACGTTTAAGCATGGCTTTCATATCACCCGGTATTGGGAGCCCATATTCGGTATGCATATAGAAGATGGAACGTGCAACATTACCTTTAACCAACTCTCTAGGCTCAACATAGGCAGGTATATTGCCCGATTTGCTTGACCGTTCATAATCATCACATAGATCAGTAAAACGATTCTGATCAGGCTCAATTTCGTTGTATAGAGATTTCCCGCGACTACTATTAATCCTTTGTAGCTCAGGCCACAGATTATGTAAATCACCCTCCGCTCTCTTATAGTCAGGATGATCGCAATTACGATTAGCACAACCAAAATAGTCAGCTATCCAATCCGCCGCATAAACATGCTCAATTGATTCTTTCTCAGTTTGAGGAAATGGCCTATTTAAACCGCAATAGAGTGACTCGCCTTTATTATCGATATACAGTTGAGACCAGAAATAGTTTTCTCTAGCATCTTCATAGTCAGAAATGACAATTTGACCGCCCGCAAAGGCAAAAATAGGAAACAACAAAAGGAGAATTAAGCGCATCATTTATGACCTTTATATAAAGCTGCCCCGCATTTTTAATGACGTCATGATAATTTATGCGTTAATAGATCAAGCCACAGAATCATTAACGAGATCTCTATATTTTTCGTATTCTAAAGCAGCCTCTTTAGAGTACCTTTTGATTTCTTTCGTAGAAATACCTTTAGGTAATCCACTGATTTCAACTAATAGATTCTTCTGAAATTGGCAAATAAAGCCATCTTCACTTTTAACCATTCCTGTAGTTACGTCTGTGCGCCACTTGATTTCCATTTATTCGATATCCTTATCATTTATTCTAATGCTACTTTTATATTTAAATTTCGCATGCCACTCTGAAACTATCGTTATTGAAGCACGTTCTAAAATAGGCCCCGGGTACCCGGGGCCATGTACCCTGCTGAGATCCAGCATTAACGACAGTCCTTAGTCGGAGAAACTTTCCTAGACAACGCTGTATTATTGGTACAATCTTAGAATACGTTAAAATATAGCCCTTGTTCAATGCCCTATATGCCGATAATGTTGTAGGGATATTCCCATATGACCCATCATCGTACTCCCATCGAGTCTCATGTCTCTCATGAGAGACATGAACAATTTCCATAAAAGATCAAAATTACTGAATTCCTACCCAGTGGTTATACCTTAATAAAGTATAATAGCTCGCCCTTGTTTATAATCAGCGGTACGTGCAACTTCCTATCCTTGGTTATTTGAACTTCACCTGGGGCTAAATAAATATACACCCAGTGCGGTAAATTTTTGCTTACATTAATCAACAGCTCAAGCTGATTGTATTGATAGTCTTTTTTATCTTTAAAAATCATTGCGGTATATTTGCGTTCTACAGGATCAAAGAACCAGGCCGATCCACTGCCAATATACTCTTCCGTTTTTTCTATTTTATGTGGGTACCTGACTTTATAAGCAATATAGCAGTCTGATACAGTGTCTTTCGCTTTTTTTGAAACCTGACAATTTTCAGACTCATTATCTGTCAGTGATATAGCAAAACCTCTTTTGTCTGTACCCTTTTTTGCAACAAAGGTTGTGGGCGCGAAACTGAGATCCATAGCAGCCTTTTCCGTCGCCTCAATAATGAGATCCGCCATTTTATCGAGGGCTTCCTCTTTCGTTTTTCCTCCTATGCTTTCTGGCATCCAGGCAATAATGCTATTTCTGGCTGAAGGTGATTTTGGTTGTAAGGCCCAGGCAAGTATATTCAATCCTGCAGTACTTGAGGCAGACATACCAGGCATAGGCGAATTATAACCAGCCAGCCCATATGCCACACCAAATGTCTTAGTATCTCTGATATCAAATACAGTGTCTTTAGGAATTTCAACATCCTTGAGCCCATAATCCATTTTTGCAGCCTTTACGACATTCAATGCTTTTGAATATTCAGGATTATAGGTAAAGGGTTTATTTGTAGCACAAGCAGTGAGTAGTATAAAAATACTCGCCAAAATTAGTTTAATTACAATTCTCATATTTTCTCCATGAATAAATTTGATTCTTACGTTCCATCTTTTCACATATTTTAAATATGCAAGCCCCACAAAGCACCGAAAAGGTACTTTTTCCGGAATAAGGAAAATGAGATATTGCTGTAATATGCACTGTAACCAACAGTTTATTTGAGCTACACAATGAGAAATAAGACAAAAATGCATTCTACCGAAAACGATGAAATAGAAATCCCTCGTTACCCTCCAGTAGATCCAGGGATAACTGTAAAAAGTACAGATGAAATTAATGATCAATCAATCTTAATACAAGAAATTTGAGTTGCTGCATGTTAGAACTAATGAAGAAGATATTTTTTGGGACCAAGAAATCAGAAAATACACCAGCCATATTCGAACAAGATGAAGCGCTTCATGAAGCGCTTCGCTATCCACCTTTCGCAAAAGGACTTCCTGCGCTAGATACCAAATACATACTAGAAACTCAATCTGAGTTAATAACACGCATTGAGAGAACATTACGTTTTACGCGTGATGAATTTGCCGAGCTTGTCTATCCTGTAATTGAAAACTATGCTGCCTATGTACATTTATTGCCAGCATCAGAAACCCATCACCATAGAGGAGCGGGTGGATTATTCAGGCATGGATTGGAAGTTGGACTTTGGGCAGCACAAAGTGCAAATGCTCACGTGTTTTGTATCGATGAATCACCACGAAACAAACGAGACAATGAGCCAAGGTGGCAATTTGCGGCCTTCTTGGGTGGCTTACTACATGATGTCGGCAAGCCCTTATCGGATGTTGCAGTAACTAGTAAAGATGGTTTAACAGTATGGAATCCCTATGAATCGAATTTAGCTTTATGGGCTAAAAATGAAAATCTGGAATATTATTTTCTAAGGTGGCGTAATAAACGAAACAAGCGCCATGAGAAATTTTCAATAATGAATCTTGATCAGATTATTACACAGAAAGCCAAGACACACTTGAATAAACCGGGGCCTAAAATTATGGAATCACTCTTAGAGTCTATAGTTGGTACCAGTGCACAAGAAACACTCACTCAACTGGTTTTATCAGCAGATCAAGAAAGTGTACGAAGAGATCTTGTTAATCAACGTATGGATGTCGATGAATTCTCCTACGGCGTACCTGTGGAACGTTTTGTGTTTGATGCATTAAGACGATTAGCAACTTTGACTAAAGTAAATGAACCAGGTTCTCTGATATGGCATACTGAACATGGTGTTTTTTTAGTATGGAAGAAAATTGTTTCAGAAATACATAACTTGATTGAAAAAGATAATATCCCAGGCATTCCACGAAATCATGATACGTTAGCCGATATTTTAATTGAGCGTGGACTTGCAATTCCCTATCAGGAAGCTACCGAATCAAAACCAGTTAATTATTGGAATATTTGTCCTGAGTGTTTAGATGGCATAAGTCTTAGATGTCTTAGAATTGATAGTATAGAGTTAATATTTTCAAGTGAACCACCCCCACCTGTTAAGATCATTCTAAATAACCCAATTTCAGAATCGGTTGTTACAACAAAAAAAAACAATATGATGCTCCTCGAAGAAGATAATATTGCTAAACCCGTAGGTAATCTGGCAGAGGTAATGAGTGAGTTAGAACTAGTGCTAGATCAGGTTGATATGGCAGCTCAAACAGCTCTTCCAACTACTAAAGTTGATAGTAAAAATTTGAACAAAAAAGACATATCTGAATCTTCTACGGCCATTTCATCAGATAGTAAAACTCATAACTTATTGCATGACCCTTCATGGAATATTATCAATAAAGCCTTAGCTATTATGAAAGACCCTACGAAAAAAACTGTACTGGTTAAATTACAGGATGGCAATTACGGCATTCCATACCCTAGTGGAGCTAGAAATTTTGGTGAGCCTAGAGATGTAATGAATATATTGTATAAGAATAGTTTATTACATGTATCACCGATATCTGCAACTAAAACTACCTCTATCGATGGAGAAAAATTTCTGGTCATCGATTCAAAAGCCACAGACTATATCAGTGACAAACTAGCCACTATTAATCAGGGAAATAATAACAGCAATGGAATTGATACGGTTTTTGATCAAAAAAAGTTCCAAAAAGACGTAATTACACAAATTATTAATGGCTTTGGTCCTTATATAGATGGTGATGTAGAAATCATATTAAAAGATCAACAAACGACATATAAACTAAAAGCACAACCCACGGTAAAAATAATTTCTGCATACTATAATTGGCCGTCTACTCGATTAGCCGCACTAGCACTTGATAAAATCGAGGGTTTGAAGTTAAGGGATGATTTTTATATTTTTGAAGAATGAAATATATAAAACCAGTACTACACTGTATAGATATAACAGTCTTCCCACCATACTGTACTTAAACAATGTTGCATGAATACTGGACAGATAGTAATACTAGAAAGTAATGAACTTTGTAAATGTAAAATAATTAATCACTATCACATTACGAACATAATTGACTAGTAAAAGGCCATAACAGCAATTTTAAATAACCAATTCAACATCCCGCCACCACCTTCATAAAAAATCTCTCATGAGAGATTTATATCAATGCAATAAGCCAAATGAAAATGCTCATAATGCACCAAAAAGGATCGCTCTGTATTATAAGAAATATCTGTACCTACGCTAGAATTAGAATATTTATTAGACAAAGATGAGGTAGGTTTTTTGCATGAGTCTCAAACTCGAACGACAAGACATAATCAACATAGCAACAGGGTCTTATAAAGACAGAGACCATTTAGACATAGATGTTATACGCGAACAAAAAACCGCAATATACAAAAATGCCCAAGGAATACTGGAAATGATTTATGATCTAACATTACTTGAAGGCGCTTTGATATGCGACGATTTTCACAAAACAAAAAAGACATTCTCAGACTTAGGTGAAGAATATGGATATATTCACTCTTTTACTGAACGTATTGATAAATCAAATGTATTCAGATTTCAATACCGTCGACCCACTCCTTCTGGCAAAATTGTCAGGAAGAGCATAAAAATAAATAGAACCATAGGCGGTTATTCCCCATCAGCATTTAATAGAGCGGGGCACGAGCTAGAAAAGGAACTTTGCATTCTGATAGAAAAAGATTATCTGGCATTACGAAAAGAGAGCAAGGCCATACGTTCTGCACTAAGAAAACTTAGTCAATATTTTCAAGAAGAGCGCTGATTATACAACACGGCTTCAGTAATATAATTAATTAACCATGATGAAATCATTACTAGGATGGCATATTCGGCAGCGCATCTCTCATGAGAAAAACTTTACTGCAACTAATGATCATGAAAGAACCCTTGTTCATACGCTTTAGGCGTGACGGCAGGCATTCCTGGTACCCAATAATCATCTTCATAAAAATCATACGGCTTAACAGGCTTAAAATCTTTATCTTTTCCTCGACAAGGCTGACCTTCAAATATGACCTCAAATAGATTTCTAACAAAGATCAGGGCGATCAATATCATTAAAATGAATGTCATATACAATGACGCATGTATACCAAATACCATTGCCAAAACAGTAAACACAATGAGCATCTTCATCATCAATTTAATCACAGCCTTTACCAGTCTCAATATCAGCCTAATCCACTTTAATATTTTCATCCTGACCCTCCCTCCCCTTCTTCCATATTGGTGCAATACGACAAAACATCATGCCAAACATGACTCCGACTGCCAGGGTTCCAATAGGTGCACGAAGAGGTTCAAATTCAGGCCAATAAACCCCTAAAAGATCAATTACCAGACCCACAGTAAAAATAAAGATAATGCCTGCCAGGCCACCATCAATTACAAACCGATACCTTTCTTTATCCAATGAGCATATTGTTCCCATAGAACACCCTCCCCTGCTGAAGCCTAAACAATATTTCATGAATATCAGATCCTTTTATGTTTCCTGGCTAAAGCCAGGAGTGAGGTCGCTGCAGTCACGACCAATGCGGTGATTAAAATAGACCACACATCAAGTTCACCAAATAAAATATTATTTACCCTTCCCGCATAGGTTAAACCTGTGGCAACTGCAAACAATAAACATAACCACAACAGCGACATGTCCCACCTACCCCATAAAGCCTGAGCACAATAATCTAAATAATCACCGAAGAAATGATTCAATGGTTTCATGACTGCCCTCTCCTCTTTATTTTTATGATACAGACTCTTTAAAATATGCAAGCTTGCTAAAGAGGACCAGAATACTGACTCACTCACAACCGACTAATTATACTTATACGAAAATTGACAAATTAATAACTATACTTATACTATAAGTACATTAATGAATAACTATAGCTAGACTCATGAAAAAACTATTCAAACAGATTGCTCGCGAGCAATACAGCCAAATCGTGAACTCAGCTGTTAACGCCTTGAACATCCGCCAACCCAAAGAAGGCTGGATCAAGACGGTAAGAATGGCCTTGGGCATGTCTGGGCCGCAATTAGCTAAACGACTGGGCAGCAGCCGCAGTATTACGTCGTATCTGGAACGATCAGAGCTTGACGGTGGCGTTACCCTCAGAAAAATGCAGAACGTGGCAGAGGCCATGGGGTGCCGGTTTGTTTATGCTATTGTTCCAGAAACCTCCATTGATGATCTCATTGAAAAACAGGCGCTCAAAAAGGCCGAAAAATTGGCATCTGAGGCATCCACTCACATGATGCTCGAAGATCAGGCCCTGGATGATGGCACATTAGAAAAAGAGAAAGAGCGCCTGAAAAATCAAATCATTAACGAACTGAACAAAGATTTATGGAGCGATTCATGAAGGAGCCCGATGACGCAACGCCACTAGACCCTGATGAAAGAGACGGTTTACTGTTTCCACATATCGACACCAGGGGCGAACTGGATCAAATGGAGCAGGTTAATATCCAGCAAGGCTTAAGCTGGCTGCACAATAAAAAGCTATCCAACGATGACCTATTGACTGATTCTTTTGCACGTCAACTGCATCAGAAGCTATTCAGTGATGTTTGGAAGTGGGCTGGAGAGTATCGCCGAACAGAGAAAAGTATCGGTATTGCGCCTGAGCAAATTTCAGTACAGGCCAGGCTGTTAATGGACGACACACGTTTTTGGGTTGAGAATGATACCTACCCAGCCAAAGAACTCGCCCTGCGGTTTCATCACCGGCTGGTTAAAATACATCTTTTCCCAAATGGCAATGGACGGCATTCTCGAATTATGGCCGATGCCATCTTAACAAAGCTTTTATCGACTCAGCCTATTGAATGGGGTGGCCGTAATCTGACAAAAGCCGGGGATATCCGCATGAATTACATCAACGCCTTAAGGCAGGCGGATAGGGAGGATTACAGCGCTCTTTTCGAACTCTATACATAAAACACGGCTATAACCAGGCTGCCAAAAATTAACCGTATCACCCCTCTCAAATACACTTTTTCTCATTTTTTTGTAAAAAAATAATTCCTATATTTTATATATAAATCAATAACTTAAGTGCATTTTTGGCCAATTTCCGGAGTCCGGAAATCAGTCCCCATATGCCTCTGTCATGAATTTGTTAATCGCTGCCATAGCCGCTTCTTTATTGTCCCAGCAATCCTTGCTTATACGGATGGTTGTCAGTCGCGTCTTACTGATCTTGATCTCTACTCCGGCTTTATTTTTACCTACGGCATATTTCCTGGTGACTTCCTTCTCCAGTTTTTTCTCTGGTTTTGTTGCGGCTTTACCAGCCTCAATCAATGCCTTAAGCACCTTTGAAGGCTCGGCAATATCACGCTCACTGGACAACCGTTTGGCCTCTGCAAGCATTGCCTTTTTATAAGCACCCTGCCCTTCACTGTTTTTTAACTCAGAGCGAATTCGAACCGCATGATTAATGGGTATATCCAACTTTGACGCGTACGCATCAAGACACTCCTCAGGTATCTGAGTAAATGCTAATAAATCATTCACCGATGACAAAGGCTCATTCATTGCCTGGCAATACTCAGACGCGTTGCCATTGAACATGTCTTTGATTTGTGCCGCTGTACTGAATGCACGCTCATAAGGTGATGGCGGTTCACTTGCGTCATTTTCAATACGCATGATCTGTAAAGCTTCAAGATCCGTCATATCCCGAACAATGACTTTCAGCTTGAAATCCATTGATGTGTTATCAGCAAGCCAGGTCGCCGCAAATAAACGTCGAGTGCCGGCAATCACCTCATATTCGGCTTTTCCAGTAGGATCAATTCGAGCAATCACCGGTTCTAACTGCCCAATTGCAGGATCTTTAAAGGATTTAATTAAGTCCCCTACTCTGTCTTTATTGAGCAAATCATATTCACGATCATTGTATTTAAAAATACGACATTGTTTAGGCGATACATTTCTAACCTGATCGCCCTCTTTTATTTTCGAAGCCTCTTGAGCTGATTCAGCAATAAAATTACGGCCATGTTGATGTAATCCTGTTTTGCGGCGACGTTTTGTTGTCTCCTGCTGGAGGTCAATATCACTGGTTAAATCGGTTAATCGTTCTCTTGCCATGATGTCTCTCCTTTTATGCTATTTCAGCTGCAGTTTGTTTTAGCTTACCTTGCATACTTGGCCAAAGCTTTAATAGTTCTTGTTGTACTTCTTCGCATACCAGATTCATCGAGTTCAGTGCTGATCGGAAGCTTTTTGTTCTTGCGTCTTTCCCATCCACCTCATACAACGATTTAAATTGATTCGCCGCGTTATCGATAGCCGATGATTCATAGATAACGTTCGTCAGCATATATTCATCACCAAACGCCATCTCTCTGGCAATTTCCAAAATATCATCTTCAGCTCTTGCGTATTTTTCATCGCCCAATCGTTGTTTCTTTTTCGATGCAACAATTTTTACAAAGTCGTATTCAATGGACCGACCTAAATCCTCTTCAATGGATTCCAGTGTCTCATGCAACATGCTAAAAAATTGCAGGGATGAGGTGAAGTCCAACATCCTTGGCGGCATAGGCACCAGAATACTGGTAGCGGCTACCAGAGCATTAATAGACAACATGCCCAACGCTGGTGGTGGATCCAGGATGATCACTTCATAGTCCTTCTTCAGATCCTGAATACCGCGTGGCAGATGCGAGTAAATCGGACTGCTGTTGTGCTTAGAAGCCACTAAATACTCTGCGCTATACAAAGAGAGGTTCGCCGGGATTAGACTTAGATTTTCTATTTGCGTGTCTCTGATCGCATAATGCATGGTGCGCTGCTGACCTTCAAAAAATGGCAGCAAGGTATCATCTGGATCGATGTCAATATCAGGTGTATAGCCAAATAACGACGTACTTGATGCCTGACTATCCAGGTCAATTAATAAGACCCGGTATCCCTGTATTGCCAGCCACTGTGCCAGATGAACTGAAATCGTGGATTTACCCACCCCACCCTTAAAGTTTTGTACCGCAAGAACCGCCGCTTCTTCGTCTCGACCAAGTCGGGGCTCGGAGCCAAAATGCTTACGCGCCGCATTTAATTGCTCGAGTGTGAAATCGCGTGCGTTCGTGCCCTCTGCTCTCTCAACTTTGATATGGCCTTGCTTCTCTGCTTCTCGAATGGTCTGTGGATGTCGATCAATTAAACGTGCTGCTTCGCTTATCTTAAAGAGTTTGTTAAATTGCTTTGCACCTGTCGGTGTGAATATTTTCTTTTTAAGGCCAGTAATCAGCTTATCAGAACGTTCGACCAAGTCTTCAAGCTGGTCTATTGAAACAGACATAGTTGTCTCCTAAGCTTTCGGTTAATTATTTTCTTTATTATTGATATTTGATGTGGTGTTATACGAAATAATATTCACAATTACTTATCACCAACACTAAAGGTAGAAGCATTCTGATTTGTATTTTCTTGACAGTCAAGGTGCAGATAGGCTATAAATAGGGAAATTTGAGCCATTTTGGCCAAAAAAAAATATAAAAACACCTTTTCGGTACATATTGAAGAACAGTTATTTTAGGTTCGTGCGTTAGTATGAAGAAAATAGATCCCATGAGGTTGTCATGATATTAACGAGACGCAATAAAAATAGACCTGATAAATGTTCAAAGGGGAGGGCGGTATGTCATCCAAGATAATGGACAAACTTAAAAAGCGGGTAGAAGAAGCAGAATTGCGTCTCGCAGAACGTGAAGCTATTGAAGCCGAACTTGAGCCAATAGAGACAACAGAGCATCCCGTCTCAAATAATAAAAGCACCAAAGGCAAAACCAGTCAGCAGATTATAGAGTCCCTGGAATTCAACATTACCCACCAGGAACAACTGGGTTTATTTGATGCCTTTCCTTTATCAAGAACGAATACCTGTCCTACCTTAATGGCACGCTCGGGGATATTCCCTGCCATGAGCGCTCAATCTCAGAAGAAGTATTTAGATGCTGATAATGCCTGGGTATTCAAAAGCCCATTTGGGGAAGGGCGCCGATTTGGTTCCAACTTAACTGTTTTTGATAAATGCGTTCTACATGCTCTATATCGTCTGCGCGAAAAACGCTTACGAGGAGAACATGGCAATCTACCTATCAAGGTTTCAAAAATCTTTAAACCGGAAGATGATGGCAAAATAGATGTTGATATTGTGATCTGCACCATTGCCCAGATTCTGGATGAATTCGGTAAGAACTTAGGTGGTAAGAACTACCGTGACATTCTATCCTCACTCAAGCGCATTGCAGCTTGCCGTATTGAAATGTCGGTTAACAAACATGATCGATATCTGGGCAAATGTGAGCGCGGTAAGATTTTTCAGCTCATTGATATTGAATGGGCCTCCTATGACACACAGGGAATCGTCTATATTCAGTTCTCACCTCTGGTCACTCAATGGCTAGAACATGAATTTACCTATCTTGACTGGGGCGTGCATATGTCCTTGGGCCGTAATGAAGCTGCATTGGCCCTACATGAGTTTCTGTCATCACAAAAACGAGACTACGCCATCGATATGCTAAAACTGGCCGGTAGTATAGGTGTCAAAGGCACCAATAAGACCATCAAAGCCAAATTACAGTCAGGGTGCACGCGGTTAAAAGAGGTGGGCTGGCTCAACGATTTTGAATTTATAGGTACCGGTCGAAAAGTACCTTATCAGCTTGTCACATCCCGTTAAACGCGTTCCAAGTCCGACCCAAAGGGCATTATTCTCTTCAGCAATCGTCATTATATAGATGAAAGTGACGTTCTAACTTCGACCGAAGAGTGCACATATTGTGTTCATTACGTACAAACAGCACAAAAGCAAAGGGCGTAGTTGTCGTTCTAACTTTGACCGAACAAAACAAAAACACCCTATAATTGATCTACAAACATGTTTGAAAAGGCTCCGAATAGGGCCAACGTGAAGAATGCAGATAGAAAATGAAGTTAATTATTCCACGTTCTAACTTCGACCGAAGGATATAAATTCTACGTAATTTTATCCACAGACCATCGTTCTAACATGAACCGAGTACCGTTTTAATTGGCTCTTTGTTTCGTTCTAACTCAGACTGAATACCGTTATAACTATGTCCCTGGCACGTTCTAACTTGGACCGAAGTATAATAAAAACAAGTATAAACTACTGATTATAAAGATAATTATTCTTAATTTTGAAAAGGGTAGTCTTATTTAGTCTTTTATTAGTATTTACTTAGTCAAACACTGTCATGTGTTTTTTAACAGATTATATAAAAATTCAAAGACCCTAAGAAAAAATGAACGAATGCAGATAAAGTTAATAAAAGGGGAGGGTGTTTAATATTGTTATTTAGTTACTAATAAATTTTGAGGTTAAAAACATCCGATCAAAGAGAACAGCATACATTACCCAATACTAGTGATCAATATGGAGAATATATCGACTTTAATGAATATTCTTTGTTGGAAGCTAATATTCCCAAATAAAATTAATATTTATTAGCTTCTTTAATTTTTTCAGCCCAAAACCCTGTTTATAATTTGTAAGAGAGCTTGCTCTTAATGAACTATGTAAATTTAAAAGCCTAAGAAAGTATTGAGGGGTATATATGGAGGGAGGAGCCAACCTCACTTCATTTACTATATATATAAATCAACAAGATATTTCATGTATGTGGTGCCCGGCCTAGAACCCGAATCTATTCGCTGCATTCTAATCATAGCTCTATTATTAAGGTCTTATATAGCTAGTCTTTTTTTATCAATTACTGCACTTATCAGGTTGAAAATAGTCTGTTGATCAATGATTTAAACCTAGTAATTCGAGTGTCCTATAGGATACATTCACATCCATATTCATCCCGTGTAGTATACCCACAGATTACACGGGGAATACCTAATATAGGGGTACTGCAGAGAACTCTTATAAAAGGTACTAAATGAGAGAATTGCTCAATAAATAATTAATAAAAATCGGGAAGCAGTAATTAATGGAAAATAAGTTTTTTAGCCACCCAATATTAAACTCTCCTTATGAAATCCCGGAACAACACTGGGAGTTAGATGAAGATGGTCAGCCGACTCAGCAAGTAAAAAAAGAGCGAAGAAAAGCTGAATTTATTACCCCTATCCCAAAGCCACGAAAACGAAGTGGTGTGGCCAAACAGGGTGAAATATTATTTGATGAAGGACTAGGGTTATCATCAGAAGATCAGCAATACGACCCAACCCCCATCATTAATGAGTTACGCCAACATGTAGGTCAATGGCGAAAGCTTCCAGACCCTAACACCTGGAATGTCACACCAGAAACAGTCAGACTGCTGCAGCACTGGCGACATCATAAATTCAGCAGTATCCGGCCATTTTTCTGCCAGGTTGAAGCTGTAGAAACTATCATCTGGCTAACTGAGGTTGCGCCAAAACAGGGAAAAGCAGGAAAAATATTTATTGAGCACCTGCTAACAGCCAATGAAGATGCAAATCCAGGCTTGATGCGTTTGGCACTAAAGTTAGCCACAGGCGCTGGTAAAACAACAGTTATGGCAATGATAATTGCATGGCAAACTATAAATGCCGCAAGGCGCCCTAATAGCAAAAAATTCACCCGTGGTTTTTTACTGGTTGCTCCCGGTATAACTATTCGTGATCGCTTACGTGTTTTACATCCTAATGACCCGAACAGTTACTATGCTAGTCGTGAATTAATTCCCAGTGACTTGATGCGTGATCTTGAACGCGCCAAGATTGTAATCACAAATTATCACGCATTCAAATTACGAGAACGCATAGACTTGTCAAAAGGTGGCAGATCATTGCTACAGGGCAGAGGTGAGGCATTAGAAACCCTGGAAACACAAGGCCAGATGCTGCAACGTGTGATGCCAGATTTAATGGGCATGAAAAATATCATGGTTATAAACGATGAGGCGCATCATTGCTACCGAGAAAAACCAACCGATTTGGATGGTGACCTAAAAGGTGACGATAAAAAAGAAGCCGATAAAAACAAAGAAGCCGCAAGATTATGGATATCCGGGATTGAGTATTTAAACAGCCATCTGGGTGTTAATAGAGTCGTGGATCTGTCTGCAACACCCTTTTTCCTGAGTGGTTCAGGTTACGCAGAAGGCACATTATTCCCCTGGACCATGAGTGACTTTTCACTTATGGATGCCATTGAGTGTGGCATTGTTAAACTCCCCAGAGTACCAGTTTCAGATAACATTCCGGGTGGAGAAATGCCCAAGTTTAGAAACCTCTGGGAAAATATTCGCACAAAAATGCCTAAAAAAGGCAGGGGTAAAGGTAAAGCACTAGACCCACTAAGTTTACCTGTTGAGTTACAAACAGCCCTTCAAGCACTTTATGGTCATTATCAAAAAACATATGACCTCTGGAAAGCGGCCGGTATTGAGGTGCCGCCCTGTTTTATTGTAGTTTGTAATAATACCTCAACATCTAAACTAGTTTATGACTTTATCTCAGGTTTCTATCGAGACAACGAAGATGGCTCATCGCAACTTGAAAATGGTCGTCTGGAATTGTTTCGTAATTTTGATGCTAATGGCGAACAATATGCACGCCCTAAAACATTATTGATAGATAGTGAACAATTAGAATCAGGCGAAGCTCTGGATAAAAATTTCCGAGAAATGGCTGATGCTGAAATCGAACAGTACCGCCGTGAAATAATTCAAAGAACCCGTGATCGACAACAGGCTGATAATATTCGAGACCAGGATTTATTGCGTGAAGTAATGAATACCGTAGGTAAAAAAGATCGTTTGGGTGAATCAGTTCGCTGTGTGGTGTCTGTATCAATGTTAACAGAAGGTTGGGACACCAATACCGTTACCCATGTTTTAGGCGTACGTGCTTTTGGCACTCAACTATTATGTGAACAGGTTATTGGTCGCGCATTACGACGACAGTCTTATGATCTTAATGAAGATGGTTTATTCAATGTGGAATATGCCGATGTGCTAGGCATACCTTTTGACTTTACTGCCAAGCCAGTTGTTGCACCGCCACAGCCGCCAAGGGAAACCATTCAGGTAAAAGCTATGCGGCCTGAACGTGATCATCTTGAAATTCGATTTCCACGAGTAAATGGTTATAGAGTAGAGCTACCAGAAGAACGTCTTGTAGCAGACTTCAATGACGATTCCGAATTGGTATTAACGCCAGATCTAGTCGGCCCATCAGTAACTCAAAATGCAGGCATCATAGGTGAAGGTGTTGACCTTAGTCTTGTACATACCGGTGATCTCCGACGTTCTACACTTTTATTTCATCTTACAACGAGATTGCTTGTCTCACATTGGCGAGACCCCAATGATGAACCAAAATTACATTTGTTTGGTCAGTTAAAGCGAATTGCAAAAGAATGGTTAGACCAATACCTGGTCTGCAAAGGTGGTACATACCCAGCACAGCTAATGTATCAGGAGCTGGCAGATATGGCCTGCTCACGCATAACAGATGCCATTACGCGACAGTTTGTGGGCGATAACCCCATTAAAGTCGTTCTAGACCCATACAATGCTACAGGCACCACCAATAGTGTCAATTTCAATACATCCAAAACAGAACGATGGGAAACCGATTCACGTCGCTGTCATTTAAACTGGGTTATTCTAGACAGTGATTGGGAAGGTGAGTTTTGTCGAGTGGCAGAAAATCATCCTCGCGTAAAAGCCTATGTAAAAAATCACAATTTAGGTTTAGAAGTTCCTTATCGATATGGTTCAAATATGCGAACCTATATTCCCGATTTTATTGTGCTGGTAGATGATGGCCATAAAGACCTATTGCACTTAATTGTAGAAATAAAAGGATATCGTGGTGAAGATGCAAAAGACAAAAAATCAACCATGAATACCTACTGGGTGCCAGGTGTAAATAATTTAAAAATATATGGTCGTTGGGAATTTGTAGAATTTACAGATGTTTATGAAATGCAAACAGACTTTGCTGAAAAAGTAGAAGATGAATTTAATAAAATGATTGAGTCTGTAACAGAAGAATTGGTGGAGTAAGTAAAGAATGGCAGTTAAAAATAACAACAGTAATAAAACAGTCGAAACACTTACACACGAAGAAGCTTCACGTAAAAATATTCCAACAGCTGAATATCAATCTGTAATGGATAAAGAACAACAAAAACCAATAAAGGTAGCTTACGAGCGTCGCAATCGTGATCTCGATCCACAACTAATGTGGCGTGGTAAAGATGAGCAAGACTGGTCTGATTTAGTGGTTAATGCACCACCGCTTTATATTCAGGAGAAAGTTCATCCTAAAGTATTAATTGATGATCTTAAGCGTCAAACAGAGAAAGAAGACGATCAGAATGATGCGCAAATAGATTTATTTGCTGACTTTAATGGTGTGCCAGATGAGGATGCAAAAACAGAGTTTTATCAGCATGATCAACATTGGTCGAATAGAATGATTCTAGGTGATAGTTTACAGGTAATGGCTTCGCTTGCTGAGAGAGAAGGATTGCGTGGGCAAGTGCAGTGTATTTATTTTGATCCACCTTATGGTATTAAATTTAATTCAAATTTTCAGTGGTCAACTACTACGCAGGATGTAAAAGATGGGAAAGTAGATCACATTACTAGAGAGCCTGAACAAGTTAAAGCATTTAGAGATACGTGGAGGGATGGAGTTCATTCATATTTGTCTTATATCCGAGACCGACTTACTGTTGCAAGAGACCTATTGTCTGAGTCGGGTTCAATATTTATTCAAATTGGAGATGAAAATGTTCATCGGGTAAGAGCTGTGCTTGATGAAGTGTTTGGAGATGAAAATTTTATAAGCTTAATAGCTTTTGTAAAAACTGGTGGATTATCACAAGATTTTATAACTAATAAATGCGATTACATTATTTGGTATGCAAAAAATAAATCAGCGGTGAAGGCACGCGGATTATATACAAAAAAAATAGCTGGAGGTGATGGTGGTTCGAAATACACTAGTATTGAGCTAGAAGACACTGCACGTATGACAGTAAAGCAAGGAAAAGCACTTTTTGGTTCCAATGTTCCTGATGGAATAAGAACATTTAGATTGGACAAGACTACATCTGAAGCTAATTCAGTCGTCGAAATTGCACTTAATATGGGTGTGTTTAAAGGTCGATGGAAAACAACCGAACAAGGAATGCAAACATTAGAAAAAGCCAATAGAATCTCTGCAAGCACAACAATTCTTAATTATGTGAGGTATATTGAGGATTTCCCCGTCCAAGCTATTTCTAATGTCTGGGATGACATAGGTGGTATTCAAAGTAGATCAGATCCAAAGGTTTATGTTGTTCAAACAGCTACAGAAGCAGTAAAGCGATGTTTGTTGCTTGCTTCTGATCCAGGAGATTTAGTATTAGATCCTACATGTGGATCAGGCACAACCGCACAAGTTGCTGAACAGTGGGGAAGGCGTTGGATTACTATTGATACGTCTCGTGTTTCCTTAGCATTGGCACGAGCTAGAATTATGGGGGCACGTTACCCATACTACCTATTAGCTGATAGTAGTGATGGCCAGTTAAAAGAAGCAGAGATAACTCGATCTATCCCTTCTAATAGTAAAACTCATGGTGATATCAGTCATGGTTTCGTTTATCAGCGTGTTCCTCATATCATGCTAAGTTCAATTTGTAATAATTCTGAAATAGATATTTTATGGACAAAATATCAGGAAATATTGGTTCCTATACTTGAAGAATTAAATACAATTTTAGATAAAGAGTGGAAAGAACTAGACGTCCCTCGTGAGCCAGGATATTTGTGGCCAGAAAAGGAAGCTAGAATGTTAGTTAAAATACATACAGCTGATACGGAAAATAGAAAACTAACAGCGCTTAAAAAACTTAATGATATGCAAGGTAATTTGTTTACTTTAGAAAATTTACCAGAAAAACCATTTGATTTATGGAATGATAGAAAAGCAATAAAGCTACATAAAAAATGGTGGCAGATGCGAATAGAACGTCAACAAGAAATTGACGCATCAATTGCGGCGAAAGCGGAGTTTGAGTATTTATACGACAAGCCCTATGAAGACAATAAAAAGGTACGAGTTGCAGGGCCATTTACAGTTGAAAGTCTATCCCCTCACCGTATATTAGGTGTTGATGAAAATGGTGAGTTAATTGACCCATTAAAACAAGATCCGGAAAGTTATGATGTTGTAAATGATTTTACACAAATGATTCTGGAAAACTTAAAAACGGCGGGTGTTCAACAAGCGCACAAAGAAGATAAAATTAACTTTTCTTCCATAAAAGCCTGGCCAGGTGATTTAGTTTGTGCAGAAGGTCGTTATATGGAAGGTGACGAGGAAACGGGTACAGAAAAACGTGCAGCTATATTTATTGGTCCAGAATTCGGTACGGTGCAACGTGCTGACCTTGTTTCGGCAGCCAAGGAAGCTGGTGATGCTGATTTCGATACTCTTATTGCTTGTGCCTTTAACTATGAAGCCCATGCCACAGAGTTTGTAAAATTAGGTCGTATTCCTGTGCTAAAAGCGCGCATGAATGCTGACCTGCATATGGCTGATGACTTAAAGAACACAGGTAAAGGTAATCTATTCGTCATATTTGGTGAGCCTGATATAGATATTTTGTATGTAGAAGATGACCAGATACAGGTAAAGGTTAATGGCGTAGATGTATTTCACCCCAATACCGGCGAAGTGCGTAGTGATGGGGCAGATGGCATAGCCTGCTGGTTTGTAGATACCGACTATAACGAAGAAAGCTTCTTTGTGCGCCAGGCATATTTCCTCGGTGCGAATGATCCATATAAATCCCTCAAAACCACACTCAAGGCAGAAATAAACCAAGAAGCATGGGATTCCCTGCACAGTGATACTTCCCGTCCTTTTGATAAGCCAAAATCAGGTCGTATTGCTGTAAAAGTAATTAATCATCTGGGTGATGAGGTAATGAAAGCGTTTGGGGTTAAGGTGTAGCAATATGGTTTTAGAGCAACAGCACGTTGAACTGGCCTATAGAAAGCTTAAACGGCTTGTGTACTATGATAAAACTGATCACCACTTACGTCGTCGGCTTGCCGAGTTTGAGTGCTCACCAGATTTTAAAAAACGATTAACTACAGTTAAACGTGTTTTAAATAAAAAGTTACCATTAAAGAACTCAGCTTTTAAAAAGTGGTTAGATGAAATTGATTTCCGTATTGTTCCTAAAAGTTTGGACGGTGTGGATTCATCAGAATCTAGTCAATCCGATGTTCAGGGAAAGTACATTAGTAATGTAACATCTTCAAGATACCTGGATGTTGAAAGGGTTAATTATTTTTTCGATGGCCCAGTAGAACTGCATTTGATCTCAGTATTATGGATTATGCTTGAGGGGAGGCATGTAGACTCTGAATTAGGGAAAGAATGTTATGGCGCCAGGGTTTCTAATCGCCTAAGTGATGAGGATGATGAATCAGCAGAATTATTTCAGAAATACCATGAGCTTTATTCAGGATGGCGTGATACGGGTATAAAAAAAGCCAAACAATTATTGGTTGAAGATAAAACTAGTGTTTGTATTTTAGGCTTAGATATACAGGAATATTATTATAGGATAAAGATCGATTTTTCCGCATTATCAAAAGCAATAGGCAGGGCAAGCGCAGAAGATGATTTTCTTGAAGATACCCCTAGTAGTTTGCTTAACTGTCTGGAGGCTATTTGCATATCCTATCGAGAAAAAATTGAACCCTGTATTCAGCAGACACACGATGAAATGCCATCTATTGATACGGGTATCCCCATAGGTCTATGTTCTTCACCTTTACTTGCGAATTGGTATTTAAAGTCATTTGACCGCGCTATAAAGTCTAAAATTAAGCCTGCTTATTATGGGCGATATATAGATGATATTTTGCTCGTTGTAGAGGCATCAGAAGATCCTTCTCTGGGAGATAATCCTGTTGAAGATTTTATTTATGATTTAATGGTTAGCAATAAATTATTGCGAAAGAAAATAAATAATCGGTATGAAGTTAATAACCCTCGTGGACTTCATCTGCAGCAATCAAAATGTATTTTACAATACTTTGATGTTAGGCATTCGATAGCAGGGCTTGAAAAGTTTCAGAAAAAGCTGGAAAAAAATAGTAGTGACTTTTTGCTGTTGCCAGTTGATGAATCTGATAGCTCACTTGAAGATGTTGCATATGAGCTTATGTATGATGGTTCTATAAATAAATTCCGTAGTGTAAAAGGGCTGGCTGAAAATCGATATGAACTAGCTAAAAATTTAGCTCGACAAACAATATTGCATTTACTTACTGATGATTCTCCAAATCGAGAAGTTAGTATTGGTTTAAGGAAGTTTTTTAAAGGTAGAAATGCTATTTTATTTCATGATTTATGGGAGCGTGTTTTTACCTATTTTATTATTTCTGGAGATGAAATATCCGCAGATAAGTTTGAACGAAGTCTTAGTGTTGAAATCAAACGACTGAGATTTAAAAGCAAGGGCGAAATATCTAGTTTTCTAAGATTAAATCTTAAATCATACTTGAAATTGAGCCGTTCCTTGGCCAGTGCATTGGTAGTAGAGGATGACCCTATATTTTCAGATATTAATACTATTGACAGTCTCTTGTTTAAAAGAGCAAACCTTATTCGTCACCATTTTGTAAGGTTTCCACTTTTAAATTACACGGATTTTGATGGTGATTTAACATTGCGTGAAATTCCAAAAAAGATAAGAGTTTCTAATAAAAAAATTCATTGGACTCCCAGGTTTATACATTTTGATGAATGTCTGCTGCTGGCAGAAAGTAAACATGTATCATTATCTCCGCTTAATTCATTTGAATGGGCTAGCAGGTTATTTGCATCAGCCAATGGTCGGATTTTAGAAGGTGTGAATTGGGTTGATTGTGGGAGTGCCAATGACTGATTTTGTGCAAATTGATATTGGACTTGATGAACCAGATCTCCATGAAAGGATTCAGGTTGCGATTGCAAATATACCTGTCTTTGAAAAGCATATTAAAGCTAGTTATCTGGCTCATCCTGTAATCTCAGGAGAAAGACTTAGGCCCTTTACTAAATTATTAAATGAAATTTCAAGTTATCGATCTAGATGTAATCAGAAAATAGACTTAGTTGTTTTTCCAGAAGTTAGTGTTCCGCATGAGTGGGAGTCTATGTTGGTGAGCTGGGCTAGAAAACATAAAATTGGAATAGTGTGTGGATTAGAGCATCGGTTGGATAAAAAAAAGTATGCTTACAATGAAGTGCTTGCTGCTCTTCCATATAAAGTAGGTGCTTATACTACTTGCGTTCCAAGCAAAAGGTTAAAACGACATTATTCACCAGAAGAAGTATTTATTTTAGATAATAACCATTTGAAAATTCCTAATCTTAATCGTGATAAATATCAGATTTTCCGTTGGAGAGGTTGTAGCTTTGCAATTTATAATTGTTATGAATTAACTTGCATAGAAGACCGCTATCTTTTTAAAGGTAAGATCGATTTTATTATTGGCACAGAATTTAATAAGGATGTTAACTATTTTTCTAATATTGTTGAGTCTGCTGCACGTGATTTGCACTGTTATGTGATACAGGTGAACGACTCGCGTTTTGGTGACTCAAGAGTGGTTAGTCCATCTAAAACTGAGAAGATGAATCCTCTGCGTATTAAGGGAGGTGAAAATCTAACATTTCTCACAATGGAATTAAATCTGAAATCTCTAAGGGATCATCAGAGAAAAGGTTATGGCCTACAAAAAGATTCTGATGATTTCAAGCCAACACCTCCGGGGTTCGATATCAAAGATGTATATAAACGTATTGATTTAGGTGAGTAATGGAATTTTTAATAGCTGATACATTCACTGATAGCCTTGCCAAATTAACAGGGCAGGAACAGAAAGCAGTAAAAACAACGGCATTTGATTTGCAAATGAATCCTGCAAGCCCTGGTTTACGTTTTCACAAGCTTGAAAATGTACGAGACCCTAATTTCTGGTCTGTCAGTGTGAATATGGATGTTCGTTTAATTGTACATAAAACTGAATCTAGTATGTTGCTTTGTTATGTCGATCATCATGATAAAGCTTATGACTGGGCACAACGCCGAAAACTTGAAACACATCCAAAAACGGGTGCGGCACAACTAGTTGAAATACGCGAAACAGTAAAGGAAATCACTGTGCCTGTTTATATTGAGGAGAATGTTCCTCAAGCAGACAAACCTTTGTTATTTGCGCATGTAACAGAAGAAACTTTATTAGGTTATGGCGTACCAACAGACTGGCTTAATGATGTAAAGCTGGCAAATGAAGATAGCTTGTTAGAGCTAGCAGATTATTTACCCTGCGAGGCAGCAGAATCGTTATTAGATATTGCAACAGGCATTACGCCACCACAACCTGTTCTTGCAAAATCCGGATCAGATCCATTTGCACATCCTGATGCACAGCGTCGATTTAGAATAATGACTGATGTTGATGAATTGGAGCGTGCGCTAGATTATCCCTGGGAAAAATGGACGATATTTTTACATCCTACGCAAAGGGAATTCGTAGAGCGGGAATATAACGGCCCAGCAAGAATTTCTGGTTCAGCTGGTACAGGTAAAACCATAGTGGCATTACACCGTGCTGTATATTTGGCACGTAAAGATCCTGATTCCCGTGTTTTATTAGCAACCTTCTCAGATATCTTATCCAGTGCATTACAAAATAAATTAAAAAGACTGATTAGTAATCAGCCTCGTCTAGCTGAGCGGCTTGAAGTTCATTCAATGAATGATATTGGATTGAGACTTTATACTTCTAATTTTGGTAAGCCTAAAATTGCACATACTGAATTAATAATTGACTTAATAAATCAGGTTGAAAAAGAAATAGGAGAGCACAAGTTTTCTCAAAGATTCTTAATTACTGAATGGAGTGATGTGGTAGATGCTTGGCAACTGAATACTTGGGAAGAATATCGTGATGTAAAACGTTTAGGTCGTAAAACTCGACTACCTGAGAAACAGCGACAGGTACTTTGGTCAATTTTTGAAAAAGTACAGCGTTTATTAAAAGAAAAAGATTTAATAACCTTGTCACAGATGTTTAACAGGTTGGCTGAAAAATTATTAGAAAGCAAGCACCCAGTATTTAATTATGCGGTAATAGATGAGGCGCAGGATGTCAGTGTTTCACAATTAAGATTTCTGGCTGCTTTGGGTGGGGATAGAGAAGATGGTCTTTTCTTTGCAGGAGACTTAGGACAGCGGATTTTTCAACAACCTTTTTCATGGAAATCGCTGGGTGTAGATATACGTGGTCGTTCGCGTACTTTGCGTATTAATTACAGGACATCACATCAAATTCGGATGATGGCAGATTTGTTACTTGATCCTGAAATAAGTGATATTGATGGTAATACTGAAGAACGTCGTGGCACCATTTCTGTATTTAATGGGCCTAAACCAAAAATACAGGTGCTATATTCAATCCAAGAAGAAATTGATGTAGTAAGTAAGTGGATTACTAAACATATTGGCAATGACGTGAAGCCTCACGAGATAGGGGTTTTCGTTCGTTCATCCGCTGAACTTGATAGGGCTAAGAAAGCAATGGAATCAGCTGATGTACCTTACAAGGTTTTAGATAACAAAGTTGAAACAGTTAATGGTTATGCAACAGTTTGTACCATGCATCTGGCAAAAGGACTGGAGTTTAGATTTGTTGCCGTAATGGCTTGTGATGATGAAGTCATTCCGCTGCAAGAACGTATAGAAACTGTTTCCGATGAGTCTGATCTGGAAGAGGTGTATAACACAGAACGCCATCTTCTTTATGTGGCATGTACTCGTGCTAGAGATGAACTGCTTGTGACAGCTATAGATCCGGCATCTGAGTTTCTTGATGATATGAAATTTAAATGATATGTAATTAACATTCCTGATATAAATAATTAAAAGTAGAATATTTTATGAAATATGCGTGGGTGATTTTTGATGCGGATAATACTCTATGGGATATTGAGTTTCTTTATATTGATGCGAGAAATAAATTATGTTTATTTTTACAAGAGAGAGGATGTTCTTATGAAGAAGTTAATGAATATCAGCGAAAACGGGATAAGGAATTATTTAAGATATACAACTATTCAGCATGTAGGTTTGCTAGGTCATTTGAAGATACTGTCATAAAATATTTAGGGATAGATTGCGAGGATGAAATAATACATATGAGGAGCGTAGCATTACAAGTATTTGAATTGGAACCTAAGTATACTGATAACTTAGAAAAAATATTTGATAAATTAAAAGATAAGTATCAAATAGCTCTGATTACAGCAGGTGAAAAATGGGTGCAAGATAAAAGGGTGGATGCATTCCACTTGAAACATGACCTGAGTGTAATTGAAGTTGTAGAAAAAAAGTCAAAAGAAGTTTTTGATAAGTTCATTAAAAAATATAGTGTCGATAAAAGCGTGTCATGGGTAGTTGGTGATAGTATAAATTCTGATGTGAAGCCCGGTATTGAATCAGGCTTAAACACAATATGGTATGACAATACGAATTGGGCAGAAAATGAAAACCATATTAATAAAGAAATCATTGTTAGTGGTTATAAAAAGGTTTCTAAGCTTGAAGATATTTTGGGGATAATACTATGAACGAAGCTACTTTTTCATCATCACCAAGGCATATATTTGTTTCAATGTTATTTGCTCTAGCTGTAGGTAAATTAGCGCAGTCAGGTAACGAGATTCTTTCAGCTGGGTTTATTGTGGAGTCAGTTCTCCAATGGTTGTTAGCTCTTTTTGTTGTTTTAGCGAGTTGGGTGGACTGGACAAATAGCTTTACCAACGAAGTTCAGGTAAAAATTAAAATTGTATCGAAAGAGTTTATTATATTATTGCTAGATGTATTTATATTGTTTTCATATTTTCATTTAATTACATCTATAAGTATTTCAAGTGTAAATGAAACAGTCGCTAAAAATAGTCAAGTTGTATCTATTGTTGCAATATTTGTTTTGTATGTGGCTTGGGATTATTTATTTTATGTGCATAGTGGAACCATGGATAAAATTAATGGTTTATTGCCACCTGTTGTAGCGTTATTGTTATCATTATTAGTGGCGTACCAAATTGAGAAATGGAGTGGAATCGTAATTACAGCGTCTCTTTTTGGCATAGTAATTCTTTTCCGAGTGATGCATGCTTCTAGAAGTAAAAAAATATCATAATTTAAAGGGCTTAGGGAAGAGTTCACTTAGCTTAAAGTTGCCAACATCCTCAATTTGGATGTCTATATCACCATCTGAAAACTCGGCTATTACTTGCAGGCATGCGCCACATGGCATGTTTGAGCTAGTTGAGTTTTCATTGCATTGGCATGAAATTGCTATTTTTTTAATTAGGGTGTCACCTGAGCTTATTCCGTTAAATATGGCTACTCTTTCTGCGCATATAGTTAACCCATAGCTAGCATTCTCTATATTGCATCCTGTGTAAACTTTACCTGATTTCATTTCAACAGCTGCGCCCACACTAAATTTAGAGTAGGGACTATAAGAGCTGTTTTTTGCCTTGTTTGCTTGTTTGATTAAGTCTGCCATTAATTAAATCTTATAATTATGGAAAGTATAGATATTTTACTATATATGTTAATTATAAGAGTAGTCATTTAATTATCTCTATTGTTTAATTTAGTAGGGTACTTTAATGAATGTAAATCCGATGACATAATCAAGCGGGTATGGGGCACAGTAGAGATGTCTGTACTATTCATATTAATATATAAATCAATAGGTAATTGAGTTAATGTAGAGACGACTCTTGACAACATACATAATGTGATATATCAGATTTAAAATCTTCTTATTGATGTCGCTATGTATCATTCATAAGTCTTTTTATGACTGTTTTATTATTTCTAAGCGGATACAAAGACTTATCTAATATAGTTAAAATATATTTACCGATGTAACTCACTTTAATTATCCATAATATGTTGTGTATCAATCACTTATTTATATAACCATAATTTGTACGCTAGTATCGATGGTCATTATGCAGGAAGCGCATAAATAAAGAATAAAAGGGCAGGGGGTGTGATAATAAGAATATATGATAAAGGTGTAATCAGGACCTCTGAATTCATAGAGTCACCCCATACGCTGGTATCGATAAAAATATGAAGATTGATGTTGTTAGCCAGCATCAAGATTATTTGGCTTATCATCGAGAGCTTGTTTTTGAGAAATGAATTTAAGAATCAAGAGTAGGTATTACAATTGATGTTTTGTGATAAAAATTGATTATATTTCTAGTTATTTTGTAGATATTTATAGTAGCTCCATCCCCCCATTGTGTCCCGGGGTACCTAAGGTGGTATATTAATAAATAGAACTTAGATTATCTTATTAATATCAACGGCTTAACTGTATAATTCGATTCCGGTCCTGGTCGCAACTTCGATATAATTCTAGATTCTGTTTCTGAGCATGAATATAACAAAAGCATTTAAGTTATTTCTAGATATAATCTTAGCAAGATTGGTTGTATGAATTATTCCTATTATGTTAAATGACTATTTAGTAGACCAGGAAGGAAAACTGTATTTTACTCAAGAAGGTCTGCACAAGCTCAGTCCATATTTTAATATGGCTGGTATAGATATTAAGGAAATAGATACCGTTAAGGCTTATCAAAATGCTAGAAAACAGGCAGCTCCATTCTTTATGCGGCACTTATCTGATAGAGCGGATACCTGGCCAGATACAGATCAATTTAAACTACTTAAAACAGCAATTTTTGGTGATGTTGTGGATCTTGAGCGTGAAATACGGCTCTTTGATTTGAAGAAAAGTATTAAAGTTATTAAATAGTGCTTTATAGGTTGGGTTTAAGCTGTGCTCTGCGTGAATTTTAGGTAGTTTATCCTTGGTTTTTATATTTGAGGAGCTTCTCCGTAACGATACAATGCGCCATTAGGTACGATAATCTTTTATTATCGTACATAATGAAATATACTACTCTTCCATGACTGGACGTAAACTCAGTAATAAAACAAAGAACCTAGTCGCACGTATCAGTGATCGTGGCACCCGTGCTAATACCGATATCGCCAAAGCTTCAGACCTTGAGTACTTCTGGACCTGGGCTGAATTAGCACACCAGCTTAATGAATCATACCCAGTTCCTTGGGAAGTATTATTGGATTTTGTGGTCACACACTTAGAAGGAGAATTTCAAGAAGGTGTCGAAGAAGCCTTAATTGCCGCAAAAATGAAACAGTTCAAAGGCAGGCATAAACTCAAAACTGTATTACGTCGTGTATCCACGCTCAGCTGGAAGCATGGCCAGATGAATATCTCTAGGGATAATAATCCTGCTTTTCATACATCTATCACTGAAGTTCTCAAGAAAGCTGCTGACGACCCATCACATGCGCGAAAAGCAGCTCAAGCTGCTGATAAATCAATTCTGGTTAAGGTATTAGAATCTATACCAGATGACATAATAGGTAAGCGAGACCGGGCTTTATTTGCTGTCGCCTGGTCTTCCGGCGGTCGGCGTCGATCAGAAGCGCTGGGCATGACCATTGAACAGCGAGAAGTTTATGACGATACAAATGGGGGTTACTATATCTTTAACTTGACTCATATTAAAAATCGAAAAAATACCGATGAACCACTTCGGGTTAAGATTGGTGGAATGGCCAAGACTTATCTGGATGTCTGGCTAGATTCAGCAAAAATAACATCTGGGGCTATTTTTCGACAGCTGACTAAAGGCGGAAAAACAATCAAAGACTCCCCTATTTCCGGCACCCAATTTTATCGAATAACAAAGAAGCGTTTTTTAGAAGCTGGCATACCCGGTGTTGATAATTTTTCGCCTCACTCCTTTCGTTCTGGGTTTGCTACTGAACTTGGTAAGCGTGGCGGAAATGTAGGTGACGGTATGGCTATGACTGGCCATAACTGTATTCAAACCTTTATGAGTTATTATCAGGCAGGTGCCGCAGAAAGCAATTCAGCTGCAAACATGTTAGACGATGAATAAATAATAATTAGATACTGTTAAAGCCAAAATTTCAGGGAAAATATTAATGAAAGATGTAAAATTCTCACCCAAAGAGTTTCTCAAAAATCGTCGTCCTGAAAAGTTTTCAGATTCAATAGTAGTTGAAAAAAACATCCTGGATCGCTCCGTCTTAGAACACCATATTGCAACACTAAACAAACGCAATCAGGAATTGGCTTTTGAAACCTATGCCAAACGCATTTGTGAAAAGGAGATTTGTCCCAATCTTTTAGAACAAACAGGCCCTGTTGCGGGCGGCGATGGGAAAGTTGATACCCAAACTTTTCCTGTATCAGAGCAAAACCAGCTTATGTGGTTCGAAGGCATAAATGAATCATCTCATAAAGAACGATGGGGGTTTGCTGTTAGTACTCGCGTTGATTGGAAAATTAAATGTCGTGAAGATATTAGGAAAATTAAGGGGACTAACAGAGGTTATGTCAAAGCATTTTTTATTACAAATCAATACGCCAAATCTAATCAACGAAGTGCTATAGAAGACTCCTTAAAGAAGGAAACTAAAATTGATGTCAGGATTCTTGATATTAATTGGCTTTTAGATCAAACATTCAAGAATGGACATGAATATATAGCAATTGAGACATTGTCATTAAATACAACTCAAACTACAGCACATAAACAAGGCCCAAACGATTACCGTAAAAGCTGTGACCTAAATGATTTATTAGAGAAAATTAATAAAGATATAAACCCTCAAACTATAGAAACACATCAAGTAGATATGTTTCTTGAGGCAGCAATACTAAGTAAAGAGCTTGAACATGGAGCACTTGAAACACAGGGATTATTTGATCGAGCAGTTAGAATTGCTGATAAATTTGGTACCAACCAGCAAAAGTTTTCAGCTTATTATGAGTATGCCTGGGCATCACATTGGTGGTTTGAGGATTTTTCTCTATTTGAAGTCAATTTTAAAAAAGCATATGAGTGTATTGTTGACAGCACAAATTCCAGTAAATGGGAGGATTTTGTTACCCTTATTAATGTTTTTCAAGGCCATATAAAAATAACAGACGCTGACTATTCAACTAACCTGGACTTAATTAAGTTAAATACAAAAAAACAATTAAAGATCATTGCTAATGATGATTCTCGTCCAAGTAATTCGCTTAAGGCCAGAACATCATTAGAGTTACTAAACCTTGTTGATATTCAGAATTTAGAGGATGCAATATCTATACTCAATAATTTATTGGTAATTGCCAAAGATTGTGAAAAGTTAGTAGGTTACTCATTTGACTCTTTCTTTGATTTAATATCAGAGATGGATCTGGCATTTGGGGACATGGAAGAATATGAAGCCTTAATGGATTACCTTACGGAGCAATCTGCCATCCGTTATGGCGAAGTTCAAAGTTCACTCATTCTTCTCAAAAGAGGAATCAAACGACTAGATTCGAATAAACCTTACCAGACGATTAAGCTCGTTGGAAAAGCATTATCAGGTTTATATAAGCATGAGTCCCAGAAAGACATAGTGGTAGCATTAAATGTAATTTCTTGGGCTTATTCTAAAATTGGCCTTATGTGGGCCTCAAGGGGAAGTTTATTGCTAGCTGCTTCTTTAGTTACAGATGAGTTTTGGCGTAGCGACGAGATTAATCCTGCTCAAGCAAGAGCTTATTTAAGACTGGCATGGATTGAGATACAGCAGGGAAGAATATCGCACGCCTTAACCTGGTTTGAATTAACTCTCATAATTAATGCCAACTTGAAAAATACAATTATTGATGATTCAGAATTATTAAATTTTGATGGTTATCTTGGACACTGTCTGCTACGAGCAAACCTATCTACAATAAAAGAATTAGAAAAATTACCAGACTTACTAGACAAATTGGGTCTCTATAATTCTTGGGCTATGTTGTTACATTGCTTAGGCCATGAAAGTCTAATGGCTGACGAGATTAATTTTGAAGATGAGGAGCTTGAGAATTATTTCGTTCTAGCACGAGATTATGATTTCGGAATAAAAACTAATAATATCAACATATTTACTGGTAGATGGAATGAGATTTCATCTTCGGTTTTGGGTTGCCGTATAAAAGTAACATTTCCATTAAGATCACCATTTGTTGAACTGGCTGAAAGTTTGTTATCTGTAATTGAAGGTTTTTGTTCAACCGGAATTGTTGATAAGGTTATTTCAATAGAATCCGGACTTCAAATCGATATATTGGCTGATGATGAAGATAATATAGCTATTTCACACGAGATAAACGAAGTCGATGGTAATCTTGTTATTGATGTTATGTGCTCAGCCTTTACGCAAGACATGCTTAATGTGGGAGGCCAGAAAATTATACAGGAATGGCTTCAAAACTTTATCATAGATGTTTATTTCAAAATAATGATCCCAAAAAATACCGAAGAAAATATAAAGTCCTTACTCGGTGACGATAAAGCTTTAACACGATCCATCTCATTTGGAGCTTGTTTTACCACTCTCCATAACATATTAGGCAGTGATGCCATTAAAAATATATCAACACTGCTAAAAAACAATGAGAGTAAAACATATGAATTAACGCGCCATGAGAACTGGGATAGCCACATACCAATAATTGAATCAACTAAGCAACCGACCAATGAATTTAAGATAGGCTCAGAACCTCCTCCAGATGATCTTATTAATTATGAGGAGATGTCACATACAGATATTAGTACGCATGGTTTAATAAAGCCCAGGCTATGGGATGAAGCTAAGTGGAGTGGCACTGGATTTCTTACATATCCAAATGAGATTCCTGTACTTTTATTAATATTTGATAATGAAATAGCTGGTAAGAATATATTTAAAAATTTATTTAGTGAATTAGGTGCCAAAGATTCATTAAACCGTTTGCGAGTATCTATTATTCGTAAGATTTCTTTAAAGGAGCCCTATAGTTATAGAGTTTCTGTTACTGAAAATCCCAGAGCTAAAGAAGCTAATCTCGTTACTATGATCTATAGATTAAACACGATGACGCCAACAACTGATAAGAATTTAAATACGTTTCTTGATGCTTATAATAAAGCAGGTTGTTTCAAATTTATTTATGGCTCTTTAAAGAATGGACAACTAGATATTTCATATAATTCGGGATTAACGATAGTAAAAAGTGAGCTCATTGTTAAAGATGCGTGGGAGATAGGATCAAACGATTTAGAATTCATGTCTATTCAGAAAGACGATACGCCTATTATTCCTGAGAACATTAAAGACCCACCAGTTCATGAGATTTTTCGAAGATGGCATAATTCATCTAAGACATGACAGTATGATTGAGTGTATCCAGAAATAAGAGCTTATATTAAGTAATTTTGAGATATCAAACCTGTGGTGCTAATTGTGGAAAATACCAAGGCTCTGCGTGTTCTGGAATTTGCCAATAAAAAGGAGATCGTGTACTTGTCTCGGTTAACAGGCCCTCTTCTTTGAGTTGTGCAATCAATCGCCTCGCTGATCGTTCA
>Ga0316206_1000728_pt1 | contig 38065 bp, 58 predicted proteins | sample 6monthpyrite_MG_FD_204942 | JGI IMG/M metagenome (GOLD analysis project Ga0316206, IMG submission 204942) | Microbial mat bacterial communities from mineral coupon in-situ incubated in ocean water Damariscotta River, Maine, United States -... | ecosystem: Environmental > Aquatic > Marine >...
CCTCAAACCTTATATGATGAAAAATATGCAAAATTAATATTTTCTACAATTGCAGAACAAATGAAAGAAGATGGTCTTATTAATAAATAAAATTATAAAGCACAGCTGATATGTGGGGTGATGATGATAATGAATCAAATAGTAAAATAAGAAAAAAAGAAAAATAAAAAACGAAAACAAATACTTAGGTGATTTTTCGTGAAAATTTAGTTTACAATCATTTTGAAACAAAATTATCAGAAAAACGTTTTTTACCAGTAATAAATGATCACAATACTGGTAAAAAACGATCCATAAATTGTCAGTAAAATAGCTTTAAAATGTCGTTTAAAGATGTTTTAAGGTTGTTTTTATTCATATTCAAGCTATTATTAGGTTGTGGATTGTGGCCGTTGTGACGACAGAAAGACGCTGGGCTGCTCGCTTGATTCGAGAGATTCATACATGAGGGATACTGGATAAGCCTGTTGGTGAGTTCCAGGATAGCGCCCCTCCATGATGGTCATAATTCACCTTCTAATACTTCATAAACCTTTTTTTCTTTTAAGTTTTGCACCTCAACTAAACCGCCGGTTCTAAGGCTATTCGTTTGTACCGCGTGGCGGCCACCATCAGCTGCTCTGGCTTTGGTTTTATAGTTCACTCGCACCACTATTTTTCCGTCACGTTTTTCGCCTGGCATATCGAAAACATAGAGTAGTCCAGGATCTCTTTTATCCCACAAAATGGCTTTTGGATTATGTATGTGATCGGGTAGTGAGCGCACCATATCCACGGGTAAATGTTTGCCATCTTTAGCACTACGAAGCATGTGCATTACGTCACGGTCAGTGGTGGTGATCACAGCGGTGGTGGGTGCTTGATTTCGTCGTATTAATTCATTAACAATGCGTGGTGAAAGGTAGCCAACTGTCTTAATTTCACCGAGTGTTTTTTTACGTGTTAACAATTTATTTGCCCACGGACTGAACGCTTTTTCAAGATGCGGTGCAAGGTCTTTTGCGTTGTTCAATGCTGCTGTTCTGAGTGGTGATGGCATGGCCATAATCTTTTCACCAAAAGCGATATCTGGGCCCAGCCAAGCTTTGCCAACATTGTAGTCCCAACCAACACCTATACCTTTGGGAACATCGCCATAAATCTCACCTGAAGCAATGTTTATACGTTCAGTTGGATCGAGAGCTGGTGCCTGAGAGATATCTAGTTTTTCTTTTCTTATCTGTCTAAGGGACAGAGAACGAGCACCACAACGGCATCCAAAATCATTGGGTGGATAGTGCGATGACCACCACGGATCATCTATATGCAAAACGATTAAATTCCACTCACTATGCTGTGGCCGGACATTTTCATCACCTGCAGTGAAATACTGTAAAAATGGTCGACGGTCTTTTAATCGTTGGAACTGTTGCCACTTACCAGCGGCATGTGCGGTGCGTAAGTTTGTATCGTAAATAACACGGGTACGCCAGCCACGTTTACCTTTGTAAGACCAGCCATGTTTAGCTACCGTTTTATCAAACTGCTTTCTGAAGTCAGTGATGGTGGTACCATTTTTAATGGCATCAGTTACTGCGGTATGAAAGTCAGTTAATAAATCGGCTTTAGTTGCACCGGCAACAGTGAATGCTTTGGCATGCACTTCACCCAGCATGTCATCCCAATGCTGGGATGGTATTTTTAGTTTGCCCTGGAAGTGATCAATGGCTTCTTTGAAGGGAATATTGTCTGCTTTAATTTCAGCCAATTTTTATTCTCCTGGATACAGCTACTATTGTTTTCCTGTCTGCTTCAATAGCACCATGACTTACTGCAATGGCTCTCTTTGATTTGCATATATCGTAATGTGGCCTTTTAGTTTTTGGTGGCCCTTGATAATGTTTTCGTGCAACACCAATTTTGTCAGCCATTTCATGCAATTCATCTAGCGTATCGGCCAGTATATGGCACATCAGCATTCTTCCATATGGGTAAATTGCAGCATCTACATATACAGCCATAATTCAAACCTATGCGAAAATCGCAAAAACAATCCATGACAATAATGAAATTATTAGTGCCACGATTAAGTTTATACCCAGCCAAAATAGAGAGCCGAAGTCAGGATATCGACCACTAGAATCTGATTCTGGAGCTATAAACCAAGCAGCCAGAATAGATATAACTGTAATTAATGTTGGAATTATCCATAGACCTATTTCAATAGTCATTCTGCATCCTCCGTACCTTGTAGTGAACCAGTCATTAATGCCATGCTGGTCATTTCACCAAGCTTGGTTTCTGTAATATCTGGGTAAATTTTCACAAGGCCATCACGGAACTCTTCAAGTGAATTTGCATTGAATAATAAGTCACGCACTTCATCAATCATGCCTTCGATTAATTCATCAGCTTGGCCCATTGCCTGGTCTGTTAACTTAGTAAGCGGGTCATCGTGTTCGTTGAAATCATGATTACAACTAGGGCATGATTTTTTAACATACAATGAATCGTTGGCTAGTATGTTTGCATATAATTTATCTTGCTCGTCACCACATATATCTGGAAATAAATTAAGTACATTTTCCCGGAAGCTAGCACTTGAATTAGAAAAAAATATATCTCTAATCTCATCGGCCTTATTTTCTACTGCTTTATCATATTGGCTGAAATTTACCGCCCCAGGTGTTGCACTACCAGTACGGGGTAAGACATCTTCACCTTCTTTTGCCATTGGAATTTGCAAACGGGCATGTGCAAATTGTTTAGGGATATCCATAAACTCACGCGAGTCTTTGAAAACATCCACCCATTCCTGGCGGGCTTCTTCTTCCTGGTAAAACTCAAAGGTAGGTGGCCTGGCATCTTTGATGTTTATTTCGGTTATCCAGGTAAAGAGTTCATTCATTGCTGCACTTATGATGACACGGTCAGATTCATTAACATCTTCTTCACGGCCACGGTGTGTTTCACTTGCTGCACGCGAACCTTCGCCTTGAATTTCAGTGGCCAGTGTTTGTGATGTGAGCGCTTTACTCATTTCACTATTACAAGTTTTAATTAAATTTTCTTGCACTAATGAACCTGAGTGTTTGTGTTCTAATAACTGGACGGCACCACTATCAGGTATTGCTGCTATCGCGTCTTCAACCATATTGGCTAAACCATCTAGCAGCGCATCTTGTTCTTTTGGTGGAGTGCCTTGTGGGTATTTTCCAATAGCCCAGGGAATGCCGTATTTCTCACAAAACTTCGCGAAGTATTTAAAGCCATTATGCTTAAAGGTATAAGGCCAGAAACACGATGAAAGCAATGCTACACCATACGGGTTTTCATAACTTGGCATGTGCCGTGTCATCAGCCACTTATAATCACCTAACTCTTCACCATTAGGCGATTGTTTAGTTTTTAAACGTAAGTCGTTATCCGGTGAAAATAAGAATCGACGTTGTGGCCGATCAACAATTTTATCTGGTACCAGGAACTGGCCCTCACGTTTCCAAACCACTTCATGAACTTGGTGTCCACGAAATACACCCTGCGCCATATTCCAGAAGGTATCAATCCATTGCATACCTTTGGCTGGTTTATTTTTCATTACCTGCTGGCACAATTCCAAAGCCCGTATATCTGCAGGTGAGTCACCACCAGCTTGTAAGCGATATTCATACTTTATCAAACCAGAACGAATAGAGCGCATTTCACCAATAACATGAGCATCAGCAATGATAGAAGCAAACACTTCTTGTGAACGGCCAAGTTTACGAAGTATTTCATCGGGATTGGGTAAATAAGATAAAGCACCATAAAAATTTGGATCAGACTGTCGCGTTGCAATCTCCTGACTAAGTGCTTTTTTATTCGATGCTTTTTTAATATCAGATTTATCCATGTCTACCTCAATAGCGTGACGTGTTGACACTATCTTTGCGTTTGCGTGTTGCAATGTTAGGGAGACCACCAGCACGCGTAACGGCCACATACCAAAGAATATGTAATGCCACTAATCCATCGTAATGGTGGTGTGATTGTTTTTCTGGCCAGGTATTCATTTCATCAATTAAGCGTGTCAATGTGGAATGAAATAAAATACTCGGGTCAATGTCATTAATGAACGGTTCTAAAGAATCAATACGAACCTCAGGTGGAACCGTTGCTGTTATAGCCGCTAAAGGCAATACAACATTCTTTGAAATAGCATCATCCATAAACGTTTTACGCATGTGCTCATAAGCATTATTGTTTTCAAAGCCAATCGCCTGGCAGCCATACTCTCTTTGCATATTGATTAAATCAGCAGATAATTTAGATGGCACACGACGTTTAATATCCGCTTCAATAACATGCAGCTTTTTCTTTTGCACATTAAAGCCACCCACTAATATGGCACTTGGATCTGATGACTCACCTTTACCCATTGATGGGTCACAGGCACCAAACATGATCCAGTCAGATAAACGAGATACCCAGAATTGATAATTAGTAAACACCAGGTCTTCATCAGTAAGTGGTTCACCTTGCATCTCAGTGCCAAAGGCACGTTTGTTTTTAGCGCGTTGATGCATTAACCAAAAAAGACTGCGCACAGCAGGCCATGAAGTTACTGCACCTTTATCCATTTTCTTTTTATGCTTCAAATAATATTTATACGAAGGCATTAATTCCGGTGGTGCCACTTCACCCTTATCATTATATTTTTCCTCGAAGCGAGGGTCGTCATTGCGCATGAGCTCTTCACATTGATCCCATAAGTCCATAAAGGTGGGTAATTTAATAATGGCTTTAAAATGATGAACAATATGACCAATGGCTTGCTTAGCACGAGAGATAGGATCATCTTTATTTAAAATGGTACCCACGCCCAGGTACTTCACTGAACCATCAGGTGGGCCAAGATAATCAATGGCTTTTTCTAGCCAACTCCAGCGGTTCTCACGCTCAGTAGGTGACTTGGCTTCTTTATCGGTAATGAGATCATCACCCAATAAAACCTTTGGTCGTGATGAACCGTGGAAGGTACCACGCACCGCTTGCTCTGCACCGAAGGATTCCATCTTAATGCCATTCGCCGTGGTGAATTCTCCGATTTTCCAATTAACGCTTCGGCCCGTGACTTCAGGAAAATCCATTTCTAACATGGAATTCATAGTGAGTTCAGATTTAACCACTTCAATTAATTTAGTCGGTAGCTTTGTTTCAGCGCCCAGAAAAGTCACATAGTCAAGATAAGGAGGAGCATCACCTTGCCATTTAACTTCTCGACGAATACTTTCTTGTTGTAACAAACCCAACACGGCAATAAACAAAGGGCCAATTTTAGTGAGTAACGTGGACTTCGTTTCACCACGAGGAGCCACCCACCATTCACGACAGCCAGCTTGTTGTAACAATAACTTTGAAAAACGATTACAAAAATGCGCCTGAAAAACAGAAGGCTCACCACGAACATGATGCGGAAAATAAGTGTAAGCAAAAAATTGGAAGTCACCATTCAACACTTTACTGCGACGTTCAGCAATAGCGGATTTAGAAGAATCCAGCCCAACCTGAAACGCTTCAATCTCCTTACGGAGACTGACAGTTAAATCCTGAAGTTCATTTAAGAACTGTTTTTCTTTAATATCCTTCATGGCATTAACTAAATGCCTCATTCACTTTAGCGCCAAAGGGTTCAAGTATTAAGCTGAATCGTTCCAACACGTCCGGGTGTTCTTCTTTGATGTAGTTAGCCAATAGTTGCAGTGTTTCTAATGCGGTAGAAAGCTTGGCAATTTTAGGGTCACCACCGGCAGCGGCTTTCATTGTTTTAGTGTAAGCATCACTTAATCGTGATAGCGCTTCTGCTTTTTTTAAACCGTCGTATTCGCCGGTGGTGATATCTTCAACTGTTGATTTAAACAACAATGTAAAATCTTCGAGTAGTTGTGTCGTAATGTCACCCAAGCCACCCTTAGCCATTTGATTGGCAGCACGAGCTTTGTCCCAATCATCTCCATTTTCTTTTGCACGTTTTTTCCATGTGCGTCCAGTATTAAAGCTGACGTCATGTTTTTTACATGCTGCATCAAGAGGTAAGTGTTCATGAACATAAGAGGAACGAACAGCATTGCGTGTTTCTGGTTTATGAGCCATTTAATATCAAGCCACATTACTTAAACGCATGTCTTACACCTTCAGAAATAATTGCTATGCCGATACCCATGAATCCACCAGCAGCAGCACCATTCTTAGAAGCTTTAACTTCATTTTGTCTTAGGCGCTCATCAATCCCGTCGATTGAGTCTAACTTTTTATTCATGCCCTTTAATTCTCCCCTGATTTCACCCAGCATAAGCATTATGTCTTCTTGATCAGCCATTACCGTTTACTCCGCATTTCATAATAGGGTTGGCATTCTGAACAACGAATGGCGTTGACCGACTCAACACGTTTTGGATTAATTTCTTCTTCACAATCAACACACATTCGTTTTCCATTTATTATTAATGCAGGTTCTTTATGTTGCAGCCTTGCATTATGTATTCCGCGTTCCCTTGTTTGCTCTTCATAAATTTGAGCGTGATCTGCTTCATCCATTTTTACTATTTACCCAACCATTTGCTTGCGAGCGAACCTAATAATTTTGGTTTTGGCGGGTGACCTGCAGCAAGTGCTTTATCATCACTACGACGATTAATGTTTACACCCAGAACCGCCAGAGCCATTGACCAAATAACGGTCAGTGTTCCCATTAGAGAACTAAGAGCAGTAATAAAAGTAGTAATAAGTTTGGGATCGTCTTTAAACGCAGCTACTAATATAACGACAACAATAGAAGACATAAGCGCACCAAAGTTTATAACAACCGTCCAACCTAGTGCGGGACGCCACCAGCTTTTAAATTTATCGTTAGAGTTAATCTCTGCGCGCATGGTGGCATTGATTTCGGCTTGCTGTTTAGTTTCGTTCTCAAGTCGAGCAATGATCACTGGGTTCATAGCTTGTTGAAATTGTATCTGCAACGAAGGGTCTTTCTTTATGGCGGCAATAGCATCGGATTCGTTATCCAAACCGGTTACAGATTTAGCAACATCAACAACTTGTTGTGTTGTTTCCTCTGCATCATCACCGCCAAGCCAACCTGCAATAGTTGGAACAAATTCTGCCAAAGCCATAATTGTGCCGAGCGCCATTATTCGTTTTCCTCATCGTCATCACCATCATCAAAAGGTTCAGGCAAATCATCAGCTAAAACATGAGAAGTTAATGCCACCATGCCACCTGCAAGCCATGCTTGCACATCAAATCCTGGGCACGTTTTGTGTGAGTTAACTTCATTGTGTCCAATGATGTTTTTTAGGTTGGGCAGTTCTTGTTTGAGATATTGAACTTGATAAGAAAGTGAATCCCACTGTTCAATTGAAAATTTATCTGTACCGATTAAACACAGCGCAATGGAGTTCTTATTGTGGCCTTTAGCATGAGCACCTGTTTCACGCAGCGAACGCCCAACATATATCTCACCATTAATATAATTTACTAAGTGATATCCAATATGTTTTAAGTGGGCCGCGTAATCGCCAACTAACTTTTTATCACGTTTAAAGTTGCGCTCACCATGCCAACGATCAATATCTTCAACTGTGAAGTGCTTACCGTTAGGCGTAGCTGCACAATGAATAATTAACGTATCTATTTCATTTGTATTTTGTAATCCCATGAATGGAGCATGACGGGATTAATAAATTGAGTATAGATGGGAAACGTTTCCCCTATTAAGGGAGGAGAGTCGCTATTATGATGTGCTCAATAATAATTTATGTCAATCGAAAAGATCGCCGGTTGTGTTTTCATTGTTGTTATGTGAAATATTTTTTATTTGGCGGGTTGTTAAATTAAATTTTAAAGCGGCTTGAGACAAAGATAATCGCTTATCTAAATCCGGATGACTTCTTTCATTATTAATTGCAATATTGCGTATCTGCATTAATATTTTATCTGCTTTAGGTAAGTCAATTGTTTTACCGCCAAAAACCTGACATAGCTTATAGGCAGAATCACGACCAACAATTCGTTCGAGCTTGGTTCCTTTTGCTTCAAAGGGGAAACGAAACACTGTTCCACCTTTTTCTTTGAGAAAAATAATCGTGTCGGGTAACCCAACGGTTTGAATAAAAATGCGAATCTGCGGCGGTAACAATTTTGGGTCTACCAACGCAAGATCTTCATGTTCAATGTCGTGATTAGTGCTCAAGTTTAACGTGCTCACGATGTGCCCAGGACTTTAAGGCTTCGATACAATGATTAAGATCTGCTGCAGTCGCCCACTCAAGCTTGGCTTTTTTAGTAATGCTGGCACACCATCGTTGCATAGCCACTTCACTGGGGTTGTTGATCACTTCGGCCTTATGCAATGCAAACCACATTGCGGTAATTTTTTTAATGCGGGGAACTCGCCAATCACTCATACGAGAAGCGGCATTTTTCTTTACGGGTTTAAAGCCAGAACGTTTCATCGCTTCAACCGCTTCATGTAACTTACCAAATTCAAGAGTGCTTGCCGAAACCCGACCGTTCACTTTTGTAGCACCAAACTTAACCAGGAACACATCACGATAAAAGTCATCATCCCAACCTAACTGTTTTTTACCAACAGCCAGCAAGGTATAACATTTAGCGCGAGGTGATTTTTTAGATTTAGGTGACATCAACACTTCCGTCACTATTCACAGATTTAAAATGATGCTCATCACAATAGGGACATGTTGTCATGCTGTCATAAATATCACCTTCGGCGGGGGTTGGTGTTTTTAAGTTACAGTTACAGTCAGGGCACGGATACTCAGTTAAGACGATTCCTTTTCTTTCTATATTTTTTACCCACTCAAGATATATTGCTAAATCACTCATAATTCCTCCCGATATTTTTTCTTGTAGTAAACCGCTAAACCTACCCAAGCGATATTTCCCATCACCAAAACAATACCGGCATAAAAGCTAAAGCTTTGCCCGAGTGCTGGGTAGTAGTAAAGATTCCATAACCCCCACACACTGAAGAAAAACATTGTTGGCCAATACACGCCTTTGGTTTCTTTTTGATTGAAGAGAGTCCAGGCGTTCATCCAGGTGAAGTAACTGCCAACCAATTCAAACATGCCATTAATGAGATCAGGATTCATTGCTTTTATTTTCTTCATGTTCGTTGATTAGTTTTGTGCAGTGCTCAACACACGATTCACATATAAATGTCCCTGTATTCGCCGCTATAAGGACTTCTACTTCGCTTTCACTCTTGTCACAAAATGAGCAATATTTAATTACATTTTTGCTTGTCATATCTTCTCCGTACTCGTTTACGTGTTTCTTTCCAGCCAACATTAGGTGCTGCCTGAAATAGAGGTGTTGATGTAATACTTAATGTTCCTGAGTCGATATCTGCTTCCCAGCTTTCATACATCTGGTGGTTGCCAGGAATACCAGAAGGTATTAATCCAATCACAGGGCATTTGTCGTAACCTCTCCACCACCCATCACTATCTTGTGCAACCCAGCATACCCAATCAGGTGCATTGTTAATGTGGCTTTGCAATACTGAACTTATACTTATCACGACCATTCACTGCTAAAAGTTTCATTTTATTAGCCACGGCTTTTGCTTTTTGTTTTGCAACCTTTTTTTTACCATTACAAACCCCGATTACCTGGTTACCAGTTTGTGATGTCACTCGATATGCCCAGTCAAAACGTTGATCAGGCAAATGCGGTGCCCAGCTTGCAAGTTTGAAAACACAAAATTCAATTTCTATTTTTGGTGTGCTCATAATTTAACCTCTGTTACGGGTAGAAAAAATACCCGCTCAATGAACCATCAAACGCTTCATTTAAAAACATGTGCAACATTACGCACTCATTCTTTTTAGCTAAAGCGTTCATCTCACTTATTTCTCCAGCAACGAAAATATTTAACTCTTCTTTTGTAAAAGAAGATGCCTGTTTTTCAAGAAGTTCATAATTAATAAAATCAGGCCATTCATCTTGTTTTTTTAGCGGCAGATTATTATCGTGCGCGAGTATGTTCATAGCCTCCACGAATTTTGGCGCATTCATAACGAAGCCACATCCAATGGAATGGGTTTGTACTCATCCGTATCACCTATCTGTTCATAAATACGAATATATGACTTACTACCGGCCACCTGAACAGAATCACTAATTGCCTTCATGGCTTTCTTCCATTTGCGATCTTTAATGTCCAGCCGTTGCAAACCAAAGATACGTGCCGTACTGACCTTGCCTTGTTTATCAACCTGAAACGCATCGTTGATTAATACTTTAATTTCTGGTCGACTGCCTTCTGACCATTCGTTAAGGCATCGGTCAATCAGTTCTTTGGCCACTTGTAGACGTTCATCGAATACCAGGTGTTCACCAATGGCACGTTGAATCTTAAAACGACCGTCATAACTCATGAGCGTGACGTTGCCTTTGTTGCCACCCATTTTTACCTGGTATTTTTTACCTGAAGACAAAATGAATTTTTCAATGGCCTCCATTGCGTTCTGTTTAAAGGCGGCCAACTCGACACTTTTTGTTTTTGCCTGGTCAACCAAATTAAGAACCATGTCGTTACGTTCAATGTCAATCGGTTTAACCATATCTTCAGGTACCAGTTTGCCTTGTTGGTCTTGCATATACCCCTCGGGGATTTTTTTTGCTGCGTTGCTCATGATGCTTTTTTCTCCTGTGTTGCTCTTGTGAAAGTTCAAGTTCATATTGTTCTAGTAATTCGTTAAAGCTAATGCGTTTTAAAGCTGCTTCTTGCTTGAGTGAACTCATTGCTCGACAATGAAAGGTTTCAATTGTTTTCTTCAGCTCTTCATCATTACGCGCTGTAAAGTAACCACCATTTTTCCCACCTTTAATACCAATGGGCCTGCCTTGCTCACGAAGCTCTTTAATAATTGTTCTAATAAAACGTGTCTGGTCTAAACGACGATTAGGAATAATATGACTGCCTGTTACGTCAACAAAAATCTCATTCATTAAAATGCAGTCTTCAGGCCCCATGTGTTTTTTTAATAAAGCGTCAACTTTATATTTTATTTCTAGTCTCTCTTCAGATTGAACATCCATACTTATCCCTCGCTATTATTTTTATTACCGTAAACTGCGTTTTTTAAATAATCTTTCGGCATTTTAGATTTTGCTTTTTTAATGACTTCTGAAACTTGGCTTGGTTGTTGTTCAACACCTTCACGTGGCCGTTGTTTATGCTCTTCTGTTTTTCGCTCTGTCTTCGCCGCCACTTTTTCAGCATTGGCCGATAAAATACTCAACAAATAACCATGCCCTTTAAGTGGCAGCTTTAATGTCGCTGGTGGGTTGTCTACCAGGTCATTCATTGCATCTGCCCATGCGCTTGGTGGTACGGCATACATTGCATGGTTATGCTTTATTTGAGCATCCTTAATCATCGGTGCTAACTCTTTCGTTAGCGTTAACATCTTCGACCAACGCAACCCCTGTTTTTGTGGCTTAAATAATTTCAAGTAACGAAAGTAAGGTCGAATCACAACAGGTTGGATATCTTTTAATAAATCCAACAAGCGTCGACCATCGGTGTTTTCCATTGCCTGGAAAAGATCGAACGCTGAACCACACTCAGGGCAACTTAAATGGAGCGCCATAGTTCCTCCAGGCTAATGTCACGGTCAATATAATTTTTAGCCAGCCAAAATAATTCGTGTGCTTCTTGAGAAGGCAATGTACGCCAAAATAAACCAAACAATTCTTCCGGCACGTTTTCTTTGCCAGCCCATTCATCACCATTTGAATACATTAAATGATGCGCTTCTACAGCGAGGGCAAATTGATCTGATTGTTTAATAATATCCAAAGAAGAGTCCAACACTTCGGGAATATAAAGTGATGTATGAATAGCACGTTGTAAACGATACTCAATGGCTTTGATGTGTTTCTTTATTGCAGGTAAATATTTTAAAGGTGTCGCAATATCTCCGGTATACGCTTCATGTGCATCATGAAACAAGGCTTGCAACGTTGTCATCTTGTCGGCCCTAAAAAAGTATTGAGCAACAAATGCTACCCAAACAGAATGCTGCGCAACAGAATATGGGTGTTCTCCCTGTGTATGTCCGTTATAACGTGATGTGCGAGATAATGCCCATGCAATATCACCAAAAGTAATTTGATCAAGTTGCGGGTACATAAAATGCACGTTGCGGCCTGAGTGTGTTTCAATGCTAGGCGTCATAATCAACCTCGTTAAAACCATCGATAGTTGATGTGTCAGCCGCTTCCATGCCGAGCGATATATCATCTTTTATTTCATCATAGTTAACAGCATTTTTAATACAGCCAGCACACAACCCTTCAATACGATGATGATCTAAAATACCGCAGCATTCACAATAACCAATCGATTCACTCATGACATTCTCCTTGATTTGTTGCACACATTTGTTTTCCACTTCTTTGCCGGATCGTGGTGATTAAAACGCTCAATAGTTTTATCGCCCTGCATTTCAAGTACATGACCTTCGCGCTCATACTTATCTTCCATTTCTTCCTGCAAAGCCTCACCATCATTTACATCATCATGTTGATTCGATGGCATAAACGTTTCTAACTCATCCAATGACTCATGCAATTGTGCTGTTGCATTAACGGCATCAACAAAGGCTTGTGGGTTATACAAAAAGCCTTCAAAGTAAACTGCATCCTGTAAGCCATCACACGCCAAATAAACTTCGGCCCAATAATCAATATATTCATCGCTATACGTTTGCATGGTTAAGTCCTCCGCGCTTTTTTAAAACCCAATAATTTTTGCCCTACAGTGAAAATAAGTTCAGGCGTGAGTTCTTTTTTCTTTTTCAAACCATAATCTTTAATACCTGGAATAAGAGCAGACACTAGAACACGGGCAGAGCCATCACACATTTGCCAAAAGGCATCAAGCACCTCTTCAGATAATTCGATGTCAAAGTCACTCAATGCTGCTGTTGCAAGTGCATCTGAATCACCCTGAGTAATACCTTTAATAACCGGCGGCCAGAACCCAACGCGTGAACTAATCTGTCCAAAGCGTCCTTGAGGGTCTTTAATGAGAGGTTGAAGTTTTTCAGTGCCAGAGAGCACAACACCAATATTGGCCTTGTCACTAATGCGGCGAGCATATTCCAATGTGGCCGTACTGACGGTATCGGCCTCATCTAATATTAATAAGCTGTCTGAACCTTTAAGTGCATTAATAATGGCCGCTGTTTTTTCAGCCTTGGTGCCAGCAGAATATTTGTTTGTTTTATGTACCACCGCCCCCGTTTGTTGAACTAACTCAGAAACTAATACAGAAGCATTCATATCAGGCGTGGCTTCAATTAAAATAACATTTGAATTACTCGCGGCATAACGTTTTAAACCTCGGGTTTTACCCGTACCAACAAATGCGCTTAATACAGAAAAGTTTCTATATAAATGCGCACGCTTACACGCCGCAATTCCCGTGCGATAAACTGAGGTCTCAACAAAAGGACAATCATGCACACCTTCTTCTTCACGCATGTCCCACAACCGAATGGCATCTAACATTTTCTTAATAAACTTTGTTGGAGAGCTCACATACTTGCCACGAAGAACGGTATTTAAAGTCGAGTCATTAACTGCAGCCGCTTTACTCAACTTAGTTTGTGAACGTTGGTTGCGATAACCTGGCTCATGCGTCTGACCATCATTTATCCAATCGATAATTTGGCAACACTGCTGGATATCATCCTCGCTATAATTTTTGTGCCAGTTTTCAGGATAGTCCTGCATACTTTGCTGGTGTTGAATGGCTTTACTCATCTGCTATACTCCTCTTGTTGGTTTTTTGTTTAGTCATCTAGATAATCGGTAGCTAAAAAATCAATATCATCTTCGGTCTGCAAACCGAGGTTGGTGTCAACGGGAACTTCGGTTCCTGTTGTCTTTTCTAATAACGTTGAATCACACTGCTGTGTAAGCACTTCAACATCATCAATAATTTGATCGTGTGTTATAGCTGAACCAGCGCGATCATGTTTTTCTTGAATATGTACTTCCAAACGTTTAACCGATGCTGCTAATTTCTTTTGCTCTGCTTCTTTCAAGCGAGAAACAGGAATGTAATCAGCTTTTTGAACCAGCTTGGCATCACAAATCCATCGCCCCGTGTCATCAAGAACACGAATGAATGCGTCGTTGTGAAGGTTGTATTCAACCTTTAATTTTTTATTGTTGTACTGCACAAGCTCTGGTGACATGTATTCACGATTATCTAAACGAATAGACTCTCGTTTAACCATGCGTGTTTTACGCGGCCAAAATAATGCCTGGCTTTGCATGTTGTTTTCGAGCGGAAAGGCTTCAAGGTTATCCCAAAGTTCAGCAGGTTTTTTACCGTTCAAACCAGTATGAGCCGTGTTGTGGTATTCCACTAACCATTCATTAAAGTCCGTCATCCACTGTTCAGCCGTGGGTAACTTTACTTCACCTTTTTTATGTTTCTTTAATAAAAGCTGTATGGCTTCATCGGCCATGTCGGCACCGCAATAGCTTGGGTACCATTTATTAAAGTCACATTCCATCGTTTTAAAGAAACGTTCAACATGGCCTTTGCCTTTTGCGTTGTATGGCAGTGAGTGCATAATGTCGATGCCAAGTCGTGAATAAAATCCAGTAGACTCATCGCTCATCATTTTATTTTTATAACCACTGCCATTATCAATGTGTAACATTGTTGGAATATGATTATGTGTTAAAATAGCGTGACTCAAAGCAAATAAAGTTGAATGCGCACTTTCCGCATCACTCAAAAACCAACCAGCAACATGCCGACTTGAAACGTCCAACCAAAGCGTGAGTTCAGCACGCCACGGTTTTTTACCTGTAGGGTGTTGTAAGTAGACATCAAGCGTATGACCATCACCTTGAAAGCAAGCGCCAACCGGTAAGTTTTTTGTGCTGCGTCGTATAAATGATTTTTGCGTGTTAGTGTAAAGACGCGCACCCATTCTGCCTTTGCTCTTGTCACCTAGTTGCGATGGTAAAGAGTCAATAAAACGATAAACACGATCATAAGTTACGTTTTCAAATCCTTCTGATATCAACTTACGGGCAACCGCATTAATCGAAGGCTTGCTAGGCAAGCTATATAAATACATGGCACGTGTTTCCCAACCATAATTTTGTTGTTCGCTGCCTTTGTGTTTTGGAGCTAAGCCAATCAAACCAAGTTTTTCAAAATCATTCACCCAGCGGTTAATGGTCGAATAGCTGGGCAACTTGCCTTTCTTGCCTAATTTTTTAGCTGCGTTAATAAGGTTGGTATCAACACCATCTTCGGTCTCTAAACGCAAAAGCAGTAACTCAATAGCGCGTCGTTGCGCATAACCTTCTTCCATAACACGCTTTACTTCTTTAGCAACTAATCCTCGATCACTCGCAATCAACTGCTTACTTTCAGGAAGACGCTGCCACGCATCATCAGCGGTTACAATTTCCGTGCTATCACTCACAACGTTAAGGTTTGGCGAGAGGTTCATTTTTTAGCCTTTTTATTTTTACGATTTGTTTTGCGTTGGCTTTCACGAGACTGCTTATCAAGACGTGATTCAGCCAATAACAAACGATGCAGTGAAAATATTTTTTCCGCTTCTTCTTGTGACATCGTTGGCACGTCTTCAGGGCTGTCTGGTAAGTAGTCTTCACCAATGGTGTCAGCAAATGACTTCATTAAATAAGCTGCCTTAGAATGGATCGCTTTAAGGTTTAAATATAAAGAAGATGCCCCTGCTGAGAACTCAGCTTCTTGCTTTTTAGTTTCTTTGCTAAGGTCAGAGGCTTGAGTGAGTTCAACCGCAAGCTGTTCCATGTCATCAATAAACTGTACTGCTTGAGCAGATAAAACAGATGACTCAATGCGAACACGCTCAATAGATAGTGGATAATTAAATCCTTCAAGACTGTTTTGTTTTTTACGGTGAAGCTTTATTTGATCTTGCAGTTTGGAGTTTTCCTGGTTGGCTTTATCCAGTGCCTGTTCAAGTTCATTGTTGCTGCGTTGAGATTCTTTAAGGCGACGCTCTAATTCACGGCTGGGTAAATCAACTGCATCATCATAAGTAATGCCTCGAACCTCGTTACCAGCAAAGAAAGCATTTAATTCTTCATTAGTCCATTTCACCATCATGGCAAGTTTGGTAGGAGGCAAATGTTTCAGCGCTGAAAAATTTGATGCATCTACACGAAGACTTAATGCTGCAATGCTTTGTGCGCGCCATGCCCCCGTCGGATCTATGTTTCTACTTAATAGTTCCGCCCTGTAATGACCGTGACCAAGGGTTTCCTTGAGCCCCATCAAAGAAAAACCTTTATATAAAACGCCCGTTAATTCTAGTTGGTCGCCAATAGCTGCGCAGTCAAATCGTTCTTCTTCAGGTGAGGCCAAGACCTCAGAAATAGGTTTAAGCTTAAGTCCGCCAATAAAGTTGGCAATATGCTTTGGTACAATTAATTTTTTACTCATTAATCATCCCCTCTATTTCGGCTAAAATTTCTTGATGAAAAAGAGCGTCATAATGATCAAACTCAGGAGACAGGCCAACCTGTTTGAGTAGCTCATTATTATCTTGAATCGTTTCTGCTAGAGTGATAGCAACGTCAAAAACTTTGATGGCCGCATGAGCATACATAATTGATATGCCGTGTTTTGCAGATAAGTCAGCCAGCACTTCGCTACCTTCTTTTATCAACACGGTTTTATATATGTATCCTTGTTGAACGGCAGACTGAATATTTTCTCGGTGATGCTTTACTGCTTCTTCAAGTAATTCATCAGCAGTTTTACCTTTTGCATTTTCTGCTGCTTGTGTCGCAACCTTATTTAGGTCTTCAAGTGTGAGGTTCATTTATCTTTTCTCCTTATCGCTCTAACTTTCGTTTTAATAATCGTTCCATTTTTACCGCTTCTGCTTTTACCATTGCGGTCTTGCCAAGTTCGGCAGCCATCTGTTCATGTTCATCTAATACGTAAAGACCAAGCACTTCGGTTAACACTTCGAGTGGTGTGATAATTCCGCGCACAGCCCATATAAAGGCCGGTAAATATATCGCGGGGAAGTGGTGATATTCTTTTGACTCAGCACACCAGGCATCAAGCTGACGTTTGGTGATGTGAAGCTCTTCAGGTAAACATAAATTCATTCGTTCAATAATGCGTTCCCGACCAAGTCCTCGTTTCTTTGCTGTGCGCAAGACATATTTAATCTGTCCCATGAATTCCTGTTCGATATCTAAGTCGGGCGCATTGTCCGAAAGGTACTCAGGTTCATGATTTTCAAGTTGCTGGAAAAGATCCGGCTGAATGGTGGTAATTTTTTTATCGTTATTTTCCACTGACATCATCCCCCTTGGCTGTTAAATTTATTTTCAAATAACGCGCTTCGACTGAGGCGTGCAATCAGCGCCCGCTTTCGTTTTTTTGTTGCTGATGAAATTAAAGATGGAGATAAATAATGAGTGACCCCAGAAAACGTTTCACCTATCGCAACCGGTTTATGAAGGCCATTAGCTCTGGCCCTAAAAAAAGAATTATTGATTCCGGTATTGCTCAATGTCATTTTTGTGGGAAAACGGAGAACGTTGAGATTACCGACTTTGTTAAAGAAAAATGTCCACCGACGGAAATCGACCCGAGCAACTCTTTGTCTTGGCAAATGCTCTTTGATGGTTGGGTTACTGGTCTTACTCAGGTTTATACCGGCACAGGAGTGATCGACTGGGATCTCACTCTTTGCCCTAAATGTGCTGATGAACATCTTGAACTTGCTGAACAAGCACTTAAGAGAAAATAGCTTCATGCTACCGCCTGTGCCGAGGGTCGACGAAGTGGACGTGGTGCGTGGTCATACTTGTCAGGCCACAGGGTGTTGAGGCTTTTACCCACCTTGGCAGCAATGGCCGTTGCGACAGCAAAACTGGCTTTTTTGCCACGGATGACTTCAGAAACAACGCTGACCCCAACACCTTCTTCTTTAGCGAGTGCTGTGAGCGTCACGTTTTTCTTCATTAAGAGGCAGAAAATGTCTGCGTGGTGCATAATAGGTACCTATATATATGTAAGGCCAAGCTTGGCCTTTTTGTTCGATAAATTAAGCGTATATGTTCGAGTTAATAAACATATTAGCTATATGTACGAGGAAGTCAACAAAAATGTCCGAGAATAACGACAATTATTTTGATGTTGTCTTTAATAGGCTTAAAGAGTTTATTGGTACAAGTAAAGATGCCGCTGTGGCTAGGGAGCTAGGTGTGTCTAGAAGCAACATTTCCACATGGAAAAAAAAGGACGCGATCCCACACAGAGAAATTGATAGTTGGGCAATCGATAAAGGGATATCTCTTAACTGGATTTATCATGGCTTCCCGCCAATGATGCTTGACGATGATACTGGCAGCCCACTCAATTACTCCAAAAGACAAATGGACTCTTCAGATAACTTGTCTTCTTTTGCTGTTAGGGAACCTGTTGAATTAAAGTACGAGCATCAGGATATGGGTTCTCAGGCTGAATATTATGCTAACTGTGTAATAAAAGGTTTAAAGCAGATTCTGTTAGAACCAGAAATAAAGCATGAATGGGTAAAAAAGATAGATGAATATGCCCGGAATTTATATCAGATCATAGTTAGTCTAAAAAATGAAACTAAACCCTTAGACCAAGAATCACTAGAAATTGCCATAGAATGTGTAGAGTTATATATTAAAGAACTTGGTTTAAAGGTACACCCCGCCAAAAAAGCTAAGGTGATCCGAATGCTTTACCCTCTCATTCGCGATGACGATGATAATGAAGTTCCTGATAATTTAATCGACTTACTTCAACTTGCTGAAGAAGTTCAAGAACAAGGAGATATCGATGAGCAACAAAAGGCGAAAGTGGTTAAAAAATATAAAACATAATGCAGAAAGCAAAAAAATAACAACGGCCATTGCATTAGAAGGTCTTGAAGGAAAAAAATCCCGCCATCCATTTTGGTGGATGTTACTAGGCCTAGTTACAACAATATTCATCAGTGTTTTTTTCGACACAGTCCAGGAAAACAGATTGCTCAGAGCCGAGTTACGACAGATAGCGACACCATTCAAAGAAGCTGTATTCACTAAGGCAGTAAATAACTCCAGCTTTTGTCAGAAGGAAAACAATTACGACAGCAAGTTATTAGAACTTCCTCCTTCTCTTGAAAAATCTCAAACAGAGGAATCCTTGTCGCCAAATTTAGATTATGAATTAATAAAACTCTGATAATTTGGTTCTCGCCCTGAGAGCCGTTTTAAGGCCGGTATTCCCCCCATACCGCCATGATGTTATTACCCAAGATACAATTTCGCCACTGTGGCGTTTTTGAAGGGGTTTTGAAGATGTTTAAAGAACAATAACTGGGGGAATTCATGAAGAAAGTCATAATTGGGATGTTTTCGGCAGTATTATTACAATTAACGTCTTCAACTTTCCTTATCCAAAATAATACATAAAAACATTGGAGGTTTACCATGAAGCTTAATTACCACACATACTCATTAGAGCATGATTCTAATAAACAGCATTTTATAATGGACATGCGACCATTCTTTAAAGCATTTTGTGATTACGATAATCCAGCCTTTAAAAATAAATTTTTACATAATGATGAAAATGTTTACTTATTGTCTGCCGGACTAAATTTATATTTATTTTTAACTACGCGCAGCCATGAAATAATTAAGACAATTCGTTCTACTGATTTAGAAGTGGATGAAATTTATGATCTTCTGGATAAAGATGAAAGCCTTGGTTTTGCATCTTATATTTATGTTGATAAATACTATTTTGGTTTTGCGTCAACAATGATGGCACCTAAATCAAAATCTTTCGTGGATTTTGTTAATGATATATTTACGGAAATTGGGATTGATGATTATTGGTTCGTCACTCATCCTATTATGCATGAAAGTACAAAAGCTGAAGCTCTTAAAATGGGGTTTATTGGAAGATCTGTTATTACAGTAAATAGTGAGAACGATGCCTTTAATCATTTAAGAAAAATGGTAGGTGGAACAACTGAAGAATTCTCTGATATTGATTCATTCGACATCACTATTAAACCACGTACAAGAAGAAATATTAAAAGTGCTGTTCAAAAATTCATCAACAAAGTTCCAAGTAATGGACTGGACAAAATGCTGATACGTGCTAAAGAAGAGTTACAAGGTAGCTTAATCGATTTGTATATTGCAGGTTCGGGTGGAGTTGCAGATATAATAAAAACCCGAGACGAACGTTTTTTACATGATGAAATCATAGGAAAGATTAAAGCAAATGCTGTATTATCTGAAAAGGTAAAAGAATATGAGTCAGATGAAAAATACACAAAAAATAAAGTTGCTAGCATTACTGATCTCCATAGCGTGGATACCTGGCATAGCCGTGTATCTGATATATAGCCATTTTAAAACAGATGAATATACGTTAGCACTATTTACATCTCGGATTGATATTTCAAATCTCATAGCTGTTTTTTCATTTTCAATGCTAGGATTTTTGGCCGCTATCATTACAATTCTATTTGGGTTTATTAATAGTCAATCATTTATTAGGTATAGGCGGGTTGGTTATTTAGGCGTCTTTTTTTATTTTTATGGGTTCACAATAGTAAACTTGTTAACAACGGCGGGTTTATCTTTTATTGGTTTTTCCAATATGGCTTTTGTCTGGCCATTTAGATTTATGCTTTTATCTTTTTCTGCTAATTTGTTTGAAATTACTATTATTACATTAATTATAATTAACCTTGCATATCAAGCTAGTCACGAAAGAAATGATTCCAGCAACTAAGTCATTCCCCCCCACAAGAAAGGCCGCTTCAAGCGGCCTTTCTTTTTTCTATTTACTGCAATCAACTAGTAACTTCGGGAGTCTTCCCAACCAACAGTCGGCGACCGATGTTTAAAGGCCACTGCCAGAACATGTCGATTACTGTGTTGTACTGTTCCCGAATGACTTCGTTTATATAAATAGCCTGGACCACCATCTGCAATTAAGCGGTGAGAGCTAGTCTTATTATATGAACTAATATTATCGGTTTCTTTATTGGCAACTGAAACGCTGTCCAAGTTAACTGCTTGAGTCATCTTTCCAGTGGATGCGATTGCCATAGGCGTTGCTTCAGTTGAGTTTTGTATAAAGTAATGTTGATGTGTTGGGTTAGAACAACCTGCTGCAGTAGCAGCGCCGGTCATACTAAACATCATCACCATACTCATGAGTAATGCCATAATGATATGTGTAAACTTCATCGAACCAAGCATAATTATTTTCCTCTTGTTATATAGTTAAAATTTATTGCTTGCGTTTGTCTTCAAGAACCTGCAGCATATAAAAACCAGCTGAAACTAATAGAGGGGAAACATTTCCCATCTATATCCAATCCCGCCTTTCCCTCATGCTTCACGGCATGGACAAATCAAATATAAAAACACACGACTTCAAAGGTCTCGATGACTTCTTTCCTGCTTTTGTAGGCGGTGAACAAGTTGACTCTAACGGCACAAAGAAAGTTTGGACTGATGATGAGCTAGACCAAATTGTTTCCAACACCAAGAAGCTTATTGATAAGAATATCTTTAGTGGTGCCCCAATGGTGGTTGGCCACCCTAAAACAGATGCACCGGCTTATGGTTGGGTTCAAGACTTAAAGCGTGATGGAAAAGTCTTATCTGTTAAAGGTGACAAGCTTCATGATGAGTTTGCCCAGGGCGTTGAAAAGGGATTATGGCCAAACCGTTCTATTCGTATTGGTAAAGGTGCTGATGGTTTTTATTTAAAGCACATTGGTTTCTTAGGTGCTGTACCTCCCGCCATTGAGGGCATGGACTCTATCTACAATGCAGCCACTGATGATGAGTGTTTTGATTATTCATCAGATAGCTACACACCCAACGTATTAGGTCGAATGATGCGCCGGATACGTGAATTCATTATTAACAAGTTCGATGTTGAAACAGCCGACAGTGTTATGCCTGATTATGAAATTGAAAGTCTATCTGACCATGCAAACAGTTTGCGTGATGAAGATAGCGATACCCCCACATCTTATTCAAAACCCGAACCTAAAAAAACAGGAGCCGAACCCATGACTGAGTTCTCACAAGAACAAATGGATGCCGCTGTAGAAAAAGCAGCAAAAAAAGCTAAAGAAGATGCTGAAGCAGAATTTTCTAAAAAAGAAGATAACCATAAAAACGAATTAACCGCTGAACGTAACAAACGATTGGCTGTTGAATTCAGTAAAAACATTACGGCCCTGGTTGATGAAGGCAAGTTACTTCCTGCGCAAGCTGAAGGTATGGCTGAATTCATGCTGCAACTATCAGATGCAGATGAAGCCAACTTTGAATTCTCTGCAGGTGAAGAAGGCAAAGAAGAAAAACTCAAAAAATCACCGCTCAAATGGTTTAACGATTTCACTGCAGCACTCGGCAAGCAAATTGACTTTAAAGAAAGTGATGCCGGTGATGATGATGGCCCAAATGGTTCTAGTGATTTTTCAGTGCAAGGTGCTGACGTAAACGCTGACCGCTTGGAGCTACATAACAAAGCATCTGAGTATATGGATTCACACGAAGGCGTGGATTATGTCACTGCTGTGAAAGCGGTCGAAAAACAAAACTCTTAACAATACATAAAGAATATTAAACAGGAGATTAGTAATCATGAGCAAGCAAGCACACTCATTACGAGATGAAGCAGTTATTGCAACCACTGCTGTCGCTGAATTTCGCGCAGTTGGTTTTGATGGCGCACAAGCAACGGTACAAGGCCAAAAGGTGGTGGGTGTTGCTAAGCACGATGCCGAAATCGGTGATGCAATGGCCGTGGGTATTCTCGGTTCGGTCACCATTGAAGCTGGTGCCGTAATTGCGGTAGGCGATGGTCTGATTATTGATGCTACCGGTCGCGCTATTCCAACTGCGGGTGAAATCACACTAGATGCCGGTGCAACCGCTGTCACCAGTACGGCGGCAAACGGTGCGATTATGTCGGGTGGTGAAATGCCTGAATACGTTTTTGCCGATGCGCTTGAAGCTGCAGCAGCTGCAGGCGACTTTATTGAAGTTCTACTGCGTCGTTAATACGGCCATTAATTTAATCAGGAGATATACAAATGCCTAACTCTGCCCAGCGTCGAGTCATCGACCCAATTTTATCGAACGTCGTACTTGGTTATAAACACCCAGACCATATCGGTATGGAATTATTTCCTCGCGTACCAGTAGAAACATCAGGTGGAAAAATAATCCAATTCAATAAAGATGGTTTCCGTCTTTATAACACTGCACGTGCACCGGGTACTGCAACCAAACGTGTTCAGTTTGGTTACGCAGCAGGTTCTTATGGCTTAACTAACCATGCGCTTGAAGGTGTCGTTCCAATTGAGCACCAACGTGAAGCTGAAATTGTTCCTGGCATCGATCTAGGAACAGGTGCAGTAAATGGTGTTATGCGAATTGAGTCTTTAGTTATTGAAAAAGAACAAGCTGACCTTGCACGTGATGCCACTAAGTATGATGCAAATCATAAGAACATTTTAGCCGGAACTGATCGGTGGGATGATTATGTGAATTCAGATCCTATTGCCGATGTTACAGCGGCACGGGAAGCGATTCGTTCATCAACAGGTACGTATCCAAACGTTATCGAAATTCCATCATTGGTTCTTAGTAAGCTTAAAAATCATCCAAGCATTATTGAAAAAATCAAATATTCAGAGCGCGGCATCGTGACAGCAGAAATTCTGGCAGCTGTTTTTGAAATTGATAAGGTAATTATTGGTAAAGCGATTGCCTTTGATGATGCAGATGCCCCTATTGATATCTGGGGCAAAGATGTTGTTTTAGCTTATGTGCCAACAGTGGCTTCAACAATTCAAGAACCTAGTTTTGGTTATACCTACACAATGAAGAATAACCCGCACGTAGAAGATCCATATTACGAGCGCAGCATTAAGAGCTGGGTGTATGGCACGCAGTATGAACGTGCACCATTGTTAACCGGTGTCACAAGTGGCTTCTTATTACAAACTGCTATCAATTAAGAACTGAATACAAAAACCCAAGAGAAAAGGTGATGATCTGGTCATGTGGGTACCCACATGACCAGGGAGCCAATAACCGGAGAAATGAACATGGCAAAACGTATTTACAATGTTGATTCACCAGTGAAGTTTAGCGGTACTCAATATCATCCTGATGATAAAGAAAACAACACTATCGAATTATCTGAAAAAGAAGCGAAACCATTATTGGCACTAAATGCCATCAGTGAACCAAGCGAAGATGAGCCGGAAGACGAACCAACAAACAAAAGTTCTAATATTGTTAATTTAAAAACAACACCAGAAGAACTTGAAGATCGTCTTTCTGCTATCAAGGGTGCTGTAAGCAAACTCGATAAAGAAGACAAAACAAAATGGACAAGTAATGGAATGCCAGATGCAAATGTCTTAACTGAAATGCTTGGCTGGAAAGTGAAAGCAGATGAACGTAACCAGGCATGGATGGAAATGCTTGCTGAAGAGTCTAAGGCATAACTGAATGTATTTAACGGCACCACAGTTACTCGACACATTTGGCGACAAGGAGGTCGCCTTATTGTCATCTGAAGAAGCTGCTGTCACAGACGCATTACTTCGTTTAACGGTTGAGGTTGGTGATCGTTCTGCTTATTCCGCAGCGGATATTGCCGCAGCTGATCAGGCTTTAGTAAAAATCGATAATGCAATAACAAGTGCAACCCATTTTATTAACTCATACATCAGTCCTCGATACACCTTGCCTTTAGCGCAAGTGTTAATTGATAGCAGTTCGTTGCCTGATGTATGCGCTGATATTACCCGCCACCGTTTAAGTGATGATCGGGCGACTGAAGAAGTTGAAAATCGTTTTACCCAGGCACGCACATGGTTGCGCGATATCTCTATGAACAAAGCCAGCCTGGGTGAACAAGACACCGGAACAGCAACACCGCAAGGCCGAATTAAAACAGGTCAGGGTCAAAGCAATACTGACTGGGGTGCTTATTAATGGGTGTTCGTCTTGTACATAAAATTGATGACGTTGCCGCTCGTGAATTTTTATCTCGACTTGGTGATGTTGATACCCGCCCAATGTTTGATGAAATTGGTGGTTATCTCGATAGTGAAGTTGAGCTTCGTTTTATCGAAGGTGTGGACTTTGAAGGTAATGCATTAATACCCAGCCAACGTGCATTAAACGAAGGCGGTAAAACTTTAGTTGATCGTGGACATTTGCGTGACTCATATACACACAACGTTTTCATGGATGGTTCCGGTGTTGAGCATGGTTCAAACATGGTCTATGCCGCCATTCAACACTTCGGTGGAAAGACAGGTCGTAATCATTCAGTTGAGTTACCTGCGCGACCAGTTATGGGAATTAATGACAATGATGAAGATGAAATCAATCATATTGTTGATGACTTTTATCGCTCGGTGGTGAACGGCTAATGATTGTTTCTACAACACAAAAAATTATTGATTTAATTAAGGCCAGCGCAATTGCTCAAAACTTGCGCGACGTGGATGAATTGCCTGGTCGATTAACCGATGAAATTTTAAACCGTTGGATGACCACAACACCGGCTGTTTATGTTGCCTTTGTGGGTGGCCGTGAATCGGGCAACAATCAAGATGCCACCTTTAATGCAAGCTGGGTTGTTTATGTTGTAACCGATCCGAAAAACGATGCGCGAGTTATTGGCCCGGATGATATTTTAAATGTGATTGTGCCGCAATTGCACGACAACACTATTCAAGATGTTGGCACGTTAAGGGCAAATCGAATTGATAATTTATTTTCAATTAAAAAAGATAAAAAAGGTGCTCGGGTTCATGCCGTTACTTTAACCATCCCTAACTTTGCATTTGAATACACGATGGACTTAGATGCACTAAGTAATTTTAAAACGTATCGCGCAGAACATTCAATCGTACCTGGTGACGATGAACCTGCTGCCGTTGATGAAGTAAATTTACCACAATAAGGAGCTTTAATCATGAGTGAAGTAATTAAGATTTTTGTAAAGCCAGCCAAAGAAGAAGTGCTGGTGCGCAACCCTGAACGTAACCGTCACTTAAAAGTTGCAGGTGAGTTTGTCACTAAGGATGCTTATTGGTTCCGTCGTATTCAAGATGGTGATGTTAATGAAATAAAAGGTGATGCGCTTAAAGCTTTGCTGAAAAAAATTGCAGACGCTAAGGCGAAAGCAAAAAAAGAAGCTAAGGTAATCGAAGAAGCTAGTGCTAAGACAGCAACTAATCCAGAAAAGAACTAGGAGTAAACAATTATGCCACCCATTCCATTTAATGATGTACCTGCCAACTTGCGCATCAACGGTACTTTTATAGAATTTGATAATAGTCTTGCCAATAATGCATCTCCAAACTTTAAAGTATTAGTCATAGGCCAACGCTTAGCCACCGGTACCGTTGCTGAGGCGGTGGCCACACGTGTTAACACAGATGACCAGGCTGAAGAGTATTGGGGACGCGGTGCGATGTTGGCTGAAGAAGTTAAAGCCATTAAATATGCTGAACAGTTTATGGAAACGTGGGGCATTGCCTTAGATGAAAATGCTGCTGGTGCTGCCGCGGCTGGAACCATTACCGCAACGGGGGATGCAACCGGTTCAGGTACCTTGGCAATTTATATTGGCGGTAAAAAAGTATTGGTGGGTATCGCTTCAGGTGACACGGATGATGAAATTGCAATCGCCATTGCTGCTGCTATTACTGCAGACAAAACCTTATCGGTTGATGCGGTTGTAAATGGCGTGATAACTAATCAAGTTGACCTTATCTGCAAGTGGAAAGGTGAAACCGGTAACGATATTGACCTTCGCATGAACTACTACGGTGAAAAAACACCAAGCGGTGTTGTCATGAGCTTTGGCGATATGGCCGGTGGTACCACTAACCCAGATATCACTGCGGTTATCGCAGCGATTAGCAGCGAATGGTACAACTGGATCATTATGCCGTTTACCGACACAGCAAACTTAGTGGCGCTAGAAAATGAACTCATTAAACGGTTTGGGCCTATGCAACAAATGGGTTGCCGTGCTTTTGCTGCTTATAAGGGAACGCATGCGGCAACAGGTACATACGGTAATAGTCGTAATTGTCCACATATCACAAGTATGGGGACAAACCTTTCGCCAGAACCACCTTACATTTGGGCTGCGGTGAATGGGATTATTGGGGCTAAAAGTTTAGCGATAGATCCAGCTCGTCCATTGCAAACATTAACGCTCCCAGGTTTAAAAGCGCCGGCTAAAGAAATCCGCTGGGAAGACACTGAGCGTAACCAGTTGCTATATGACGGTATTGCAACGTACACCGTAGCCAGTGATGGCAGCGTACAAATTGAACGCCAAATCACCATGTATCAATTAAATGCCGCTGGTTTAGCTGATGACAGTTACCTAGACATCAACACACCAGAAACATTAGACCGTGTTCGTTATGAACAGCGTTCCATGTTTGGTAGTAAGTATCCACGTCATAAGTTAGCTGAAGACACGGAGGAAGTTGCTGCAGGGCAGCCCATTATGCAACCGAAAATAGCCATCATTGAGCTGTTAGCGCTGTATAAAGAGATGCAAGCCAAAGGATGGGTTCAAGATTATGCGAGCTATAAAGAAACCCTCTTTGCTGAAATAGGTGATGGTATTGGTGGTGGAGATCGTGCGCGACTTAACTGGTATGGCTCACCAAAACTTATAGGGCAGCATCGGGTTACCGCTGGCCATCTTGAATTCCGTCGTTAATCGATAAGGAGAAATAAACATGGGACAAATCACAGGTAAAGTCGATATCCGTATCGACGGAAAAAAAATACCAACAGAAAATCAAGCAACGCTAAATGTTGGTGGTTACAAGAGAGACGGTGAAATGCATGGCGAAGTGAACTATTTCACCAAAAAGAATGAAATACCTATGCTTAAATTCACTGTTCTGCAAACAAAAGATTTTGATGCAATTGAGTTGAGCGATATCGAAGGAGTAACCGTTTTATTTGAGGCAGATACAGGCCAAAAATATTCGATGCGTGAAGCATATACTGCTGAACCAGTTGAGTTTGGCGGCGACGGAAAAGCACCAATGCAGATGAGCGGCCAACGGCCAGAAAAGGTGTAAGGCATGAGTAAAATTGAAGTCACTTTAATCCACGGCTACAAGCTCGGTGAAAGAACATTAAAAAATGCTTTCATTCGCCCTTATAGTGCTGCCGACTTAATGGATGCTGAAGAAGAGTCTGAAAAATTAATTGCTACAACCAATGCAGAAGGTGAGATTGAACACAAACTGGTATTAAGCCCTGCTTTGTATGGTCGCAATATTTTTCGCCGACAAGTTGTAGGCATTGATGATCTGAGTGGCCCGTTTACCATTGATGAACTTACAGAAAACTTGCATCTTGAAGATTTTGTTTTGCTGCAACAAAAAACAGAAGAGCTTGATGAAGCTTCGATTGCAAAATCAACAACCAAGGCGGTAACAGCAAAGGGAAAGTCTTAGCGGGGATACTGCCTCGCATTGAAAGCATCTGTATTGGGGTTTCGTCTGTTACTGGTTTGAACTTAAACGACGTACATCAGTTTCCAATTTATAAAGTAATAACATACTGGCGACAAATAAATGCAGAATGAAATTAAAACTTCTATTGTTGTTGACCTCAAAGGAAATCTTGATCGCCAACTAAAGCGCAACGAAAAAAATATACAGCGTTTTTCAAGAACAAGCAGTCGGAACTTAAAAGGGCTCGGTCGAACAACAACTAAATTAAATAAATCATTCGGCGGCATGGGTAAAAAAATAGCGGCCATCGCAACAGCCGCCGCTGCTATACGCTCTGTAAATAAAGTTGTTGAGTTTGATGCGAATTTAACTCGCATGCAAACAGATGCTCGCATGACCGTAGAGGAAATTGCCGTACTCAAAAAAGAACTTATTTCACTGGCTAATGATCCGAATATTCGATTAGACAAAACAGACATTCTTTCAGGTTTCGATAAAGTTATTGCAATGACAGGTGATAAGTCAAACGCCATGAAAAACCTTCGTAATATGGCGTTGTTTATGCAAGCCACAAAGACGGCCGGTGAAGATGCAGGCACCATGATTGGCATTGCTTTTAAAAATGGCACAACCGAAGCAAGTGAAGTTTTAAACTTGCTCGGCGTGCAATATAAACAAAGTTTAACGGGTGCTGTTCCTATTCGCGAGTTAGCCAGAACGGGTAAAGGCTTGATTTCTCCTGTGACCTCTGTTGTAGGCTCAACACCGGATGTATTAACAGATGCAACTGCAGTTGCCCAAATCATTATTGATGCAACAAAAAATGCTGACATAACTGCTGAAACGCTTAAAGCCTTTATGTCTGTTCTTAATAAAAAAGAAGTTCAGGAGAAATTTCGTAATGCTGGCGTAGAGTTTCGTCAGCCTAATAGCAAAATGCTAAGAAAGCCATCAAAACTAATACCTGAAATATTTGATGTTACAAAAGGTGATTTTACTACGCTGAATAAATATTTTGGTGAAACTGCAGTAAAGGTATTTCAGGGTTTCGCAAAGCCTGCCGGCCCAGGTGTTTCGAGCGGTCGAGATCGTCTTAAAGAGTTAGCGGCAATGACTGCAGATGGCAGTTTAGTAAGAGGTGATGCACGTATTAATGCGAGTACTGCAAAAGCAGCACAGCAAAGTATAAGTAACAAAACTTCTGAAATAATGAATTCTATTATAAGCCAACCTTCAAAAGATATCGCAAACGCAATGGATAATTTTCAAGCTACAGATACATGGACAAACGTTAAAGCGATTGATTATGCGCTTGGTGCTGTTGTAAAAAGATTCACCGTTGATGTTTTTAATGATATGGCAGAGTTAACGGTAGGTAATGCGCGGCGTGGTATTAAAAGTTTATTTACAGATGACAGTCCTCAACCTGGTGTTGTTCCAACTAAATCTATCAATGGTAAAAAAGAGAGTAGCTTAGCTAATGATATTGGTGCTGCTGTTGGTAGAGAATTAAATAATAAAGAAGCGAAGCTCACTGTGTCTGTTGAACCTAAAGGCGGCAGCAAGGCTACCGTCAAAAAAGTAAGCAGTAAAAATATGCAGGTTGATGTGGACAGCGGATTAGCTGTGGGTGGGATGCAATAATGCTATTTCAATTTATCCAATATAACAAAGGCTGGGCTATACAAATGCGTGTCGCCACCCTCATCATTAATTTTATAACCGCCACAAAAATATTGAGCAGCTCTTTTTTTAGTCAACATACTCGAATGATTGCCACCACCAATATCATATTGAAGTGTATGTCCAAACACGCTGTATTGGAGCGGAATAAATTTGGTGTCGTGTTTAATTTTTATTCTCAGCATAAGGTAGTTTTTCCAACCAAACTCTTTACGGCGATAGTCCCAGTCTTGGCCTTTCCATACAGCAGCTGTTGCCGACTCAACATCACCCCAGTATTTATCAAACCCTGGGCAAACTTTGCGCACCTCTTCAATGGCTTCTATAACGATGGGCTGGTTATGTTCAGAAACACCTTTAATGACAAGCTTGGCCATATCCTCGGCAAATACAAAGCTCGGCAACAACATCAAAACAAGAAACACCTTTTTCATAACACTGTCCTTTGTGACTTTAATAATGAAATGAGTATAGCACAGCATGGGGGCTTCGTATGAGCCACGATGTGATTGGCCAGTTCCGTGATGCGGAATTCATTGTTACCGGTGAGGATTTAGAGTTTGGCCGTCGTGTTCAAGTGCATGAGTATCCAATGCGAGATGATGCTTATGCTGAAGATTTGGGTAAAAAAGTCCGCAAATACAATATTCAAGTCACGGTAATGGGCGAAGGCTATGAGCAAGCCCGCGATAAATTGATTGATGCCATTGAGTTACCAGGTGACGGTACCTTGCTGCATCCGAAATATGGCATGCTGACCGTGACCATTATCAACGCACGGATGAGTGAGTCTTCTCGTGCTCATGGCAAGGTGACGTTTACTCTCACTTATATTGAAGCTGAATCTGAACCGCGCTACCCCAACTCAACCTATGACACTGCAGCGGGTGTTAACAAGCAGGCTGAAAAATCAATTGCCGATAGCATTAATGACTTTGCCAAAGTTTTTGATGTGATTGGTTTAGCGCAAGATCATGTAGATGACATACTCGGTGAAGTTGACAACATTTTAGGGGCTGTTGATAACGCGGTGGGGGCTGTTACCCAACCACTCGCTGGCTTGATTCGCGTACCCTTTAATTTTGGTAGTGCGTTGGCGGGTTCTTTATCTCGCGTTCAAACTTTATTAGATGAACCCGGTAATGCCTTAAATTTATACAAGGGGGTATTTGATAAAGACGATCCAGCTGCGGGTAATACAAATACACCACAAGGTAGACAAGCCGCCCGTTCTAAACAGGCCGTTGTTGCATTAACGAAACGTGTGTCCATTGCCGAAGCTGCGAAAACCACCACACGCACCTCATTTGCAACAAGTGACGATGCTGTTGCCGTTCAACAAGACCTGGTCGATGCGTTGGATGCACAAATTGAACAGGTTGATGTGGTCGATGGTTCACCGATTAACGATGACATGTATTTTAGCCTCATTGAATTACGCGCCATCATTATTGCTGACCTACGCACCCGTGCTGCCAGGCTACCTAAAATTAAACAACATACACCGTTAACCAGGTTACCGGCTTTAGTGCTTGCACACCAGGTATATGGTGATGCCACGCGTGAAGAAGAGTTAGTCACACGCAATAAAATTGCGCACCCGGGCTTTGTACAAGGTGGCCAACCGCTGGAGGTATTAACTGATGTCTGAGTTAGCGCTTAAAGTGGATAGTCAAATTTACGGGGGGTGGAAAGAAATTAAAATCCAGCGTGGTATGCGTCGTTTTGCTGACACGTTTGATTTAACGCTTACTGATAAATGGGCGAACTCGAAAGAGCGCCGTCCTATTAAAGAAGACAGCCCATGTGTTGTTGAGATTGATGGTGAAACTGTTATCACCGGTTATGTTGATGATGTGAGTGCAGACTATGATGCTACTAATCATACATTGACTGTTGTAGGCCGTTCAAAGACGGGTGATCTGGTTGACTGTTCTGGTGAAAAGATTGATTACCCAAATTTAGACCTGGTTGCCATTGCAAAAAAAGAATGTGCCCCCTTCGGCATTAATGTGGTTGTTGAATGTGATGTTGGCGAAGCGTTTAAAAAAGCAACGCGTGATGTAGGCGAAACGCACTATGAGTTTTTAGCAAAATTAGCATCCTATCGTGCCGTTCATTTAACCAGCAATCCTTCAGGTGATTTAGTAATTACACGTGCCAGCAAAGAACGTCTTGGTACATCATTAATTCTTGGTGAAAATATTCTTGGTGCCACTAGCACGCGCAGTAAACGAGAACGCTATCGTACTTATATCGTGTCCGGCCAACAGTCAGGCAACGATACTCTCAACGGTACAGCAGCTGCACATGTTTCAGGGAAGGCTATAGATAAAAATATTAGAAAAGCGCGCACCATTGTTATCGTTCCTGATGACCTTACGTTGAATGATGCAAAAGTGATTGCAGAAAATGACCGCAATGTTCGTTTCGGAGAATCACAAGCAAAGACGTACACTGTTAATGGCTGGAAACATGATGACGGCTTATGGGTGCCCAATAAATTAGTCCCTGTCATTGACGCATACAACGAACTCAATGCCGACTTGTTGCTTGTTCATACCACACTCACCATTAATGAGGATGGTGAACTTGCTGAGTTAGAAGTTATGCCACCTGAAGCATTAGATCTCATTCCGGTACCAGAAGAAGAACAAGATGAGGACACCTTATAATGATGCGACTCATTAACATAGCCTTAAAACCCCTTCGCCGGAAAGTACGCCAGTTGGTTTCTCGTGGTGTTGTGACATTGATTGACCCAAATCAGTTAATGCAAACACTGCAAGTCGAGCTGCTTAAAGGTGAAGTTCTTGATGATGTTGAGCACTTTGAGCCTTATGGTTTTACGTCACACGCACCGGGTGAGCCAGAAGTTCTCACCGTCTCATTAAACGGACAACGTTCACACACGATTGCCCTTGTAGTGGCCAACCGTCTTTTTCGTTTGCAAGGATTAGCCAATGGTGAAATTGCTATTAATACCGATGAAGGTGACGTGATTCATTTTAAGCGCGGTAATCATATTCTCATTGATGCCATGACTAAAATAACGGCCAAAGCGCCTAACGTGGACATTATTGCCAACACGAAAGTGACGATGACCACACCACATTGTGACATCAGCGGAAAGTTAACCGTCGGCGAAACCATTGCAGCCGTTGGTAATGTTTCTAGCGCGGCTCAAATGAGTGACGCAACAGGTTCGATGCAAAGTATGCGTGATATTTATGATAGTCATGGCCACCCTGACTTAAATACACCACCAACTGAGAAAATGAACTAATGAATATCAGCATTACACAATTGAGTTGGTTAATACCTTTATTTGTTACGTTGTTCTGCTTTTGGGATGCCTTCGAAGCATGTAGATATCATCCAAATTGGTGGAGCAGAAATTTGTTGTTGGCGACAGGCGTTAGTGGTTTGGCGTGGCTAATTTGGTGGAAATGGTAATGGACATAGCACTTAACTTTGACGGCAAACAATTTGATATTGGTGTTGGCCAGGATGACTTAGAGCATGACTTAGGTTTACGCACAGCGGTGATGATCAGTTTGCTTACCGATGCCCGTGCACGTGATGATGATGAGATTCCAGACGGTTCAAATGATAAACGTGGCCATTGGGCGGACAGCTATGAAGAAGACAGCATAGGCTCACGACTCTGGTTACTCGAACGCGCAAAAGAAACACAAAACACGTTAGACCGGGGCAAAGAATATGCCACCGAAGCATTACGCTGGTTTATTAAAGACGGCATTGCAAAAACAATAAACGTTGAAACGTACTGGCACCGTAAAGGTGTGATGGCTATTGCGATTGTAATGACGTTGCCGGATGACACCACGTATGAAGATTTGATTGATTATGAATTACAGAGGGCTGCTTAAATGTCGTTTAACAGACGGTCTATTCCAGAGTTAAAAAAGTTTTTCCGCTCAGATGTTGAAAGCGAAACCGGCAACGTTTATGGCTGGCTGCGCAATAGTTTAACAGCGGCACTGGGTAAAGCGGTGGCAGGAGTAACACATGGGCTACATGGCCACCTTCAGCATATTTCAAAACAAGTGGTTGCAGGCTATGCCACTGACTCTCTTGTGATTGAACGTGATGCAACGTTGTTTTTAAGTAAGGGCCGAAAAGAAGCGAAAGGTGCAATTGGTAATGTTGACCTTGCAGGTACCGATGGTAAAACATTGGTGGCAGGTTCAGTTTTTCAGCGTGCGGGTTTTGAGTATGTGACCGATAGTGATGCCACCATTGCAGCAGGTGTGGCCACCGTTGCGGTAACATGCACTGTTGAGATTGATGGTGCCGGTCAAGACAGCAATGCAGATGAAGGTGTGACGTTAGTATTAACGGTCCCGATCGCGGGCATTAATAGTAATGCAACCGTTGCTACCGGTGGCTTAACCGGTGGCACTGATCAGGAAACCTGGGAACAAGTTAACCAGCGTATTCGTGAGCGTCGGCAAAAAAATCCAAATGGCTCAAACAACGATCAATATGAAGTATGGGCACGTGAAGTAGCGGGTGTTACTCGCGCCTGGTCTTATAGTAACTGGCTAGGTTATGGCACGGTCGGTTTATTCTTTGTGCGGGATGACGATGCCACGCTAATTCCTGATGCGGCAGAAGTTCAAACGGTACAAGACTATATTGATGTGTTACGTCCTTCAGGTATGAAAGGTTTTAGCGCCATTGCACCGACTGAAGTACAACTAAACTTTACTATTCAACTCAAACCAAACACCGCCGCTGTTCAAGCTGCCGTAGAGTCTGCCATTAAAGCCTTGTTGCTCAGAGAATCCAAAGTCGAAGACGGTACCGGTAATGCAACACTACCCGTGTCACACATTCGTGAAGCAATCAGTACGGCAACCGATGAAGAAGATCATGTCATTACTTCACCCGCTGCCGATGTAACGTTAAATAAAGGTGAGTTATTAACACCAGGTATATTCACGTGGAGTGCGTTGTAAATGGCAACGGTTGAAGATTATCAACATCAACTCAAACAACTTCACCCACGCGGTAAGTTGTGGACTTCGTTGCTGCGTGATGATTCATTTTACAGCAAATTATTAATGGGCTTTGCCAAAGGGTTTGCGTATATCGATGAACGCGCTACCAACTTAATTGATGAGACTGATCCGCGTAGCACGGTTGAGTTATTACCCGAACACGAAGCTGCCGCTGGTATCCCTGGCGTATGCGGTTACTTAGGCGCAACCATTGCAGAGCGTCAATTAAATTTAACAGCCAAGGTCACAGAACAAGCTGGTGATAATAATCAAGAGTTAATTGATATCGCAGAACGTTTAGGCTTTGCACCAGCAAGCATTACTGAATATGAATCACATTCAGTTGATAGCGCAGTTGATGAACCAATTTATGGTGAAGACTGGCGTTTTGCCATTAAGTTATTAGCTAAAGATCAACCAGTGATTGCTTTTACGGTTGAAAGCGCTGTGGACGAATCGCTCGGGCAAGAACTACCACGAACACAAATAGAGTGCGCCATAAATAAAATGGCTCCAGCTCATTGCGTTATTATTTTTGAATACGTATAGGAGAAAGTATTATGGAACCACGTAACTATGCTGCTAATGCTAATGCTGCACCACCCGCTGCACCAGGTGTCCCATCGAATGGTTACCCGCGTGCCGCTGACCCAGGTGCAGGTCAGGAAGCAACCATACCAGGGCCACATTGGTTTTATAAAATTGGTGAGGCATTACGCCAGGTAATTACTAACCAAGGCTTAGCACCCAGTGATGCGGATTTGTCTTTGTTGTCAAAAGCAATCACAGGGCAACCAGGTGCGGCGAAAGCATGGATAAACTATGACGGTGCCAATAGTGTGATTCGAGATAGCTTTAATGTTTTAAGTTTAGGTGATGATGGTGTAGGAATTCACACTATTAATTTTATAAATGATATGCCTAACCTTAATTTTTCGGCGACTGTTAGTTGTATGAAAGCGGGCGGAGATCCTAGAAGTGCTGGTGCTGGTACTAGAACAGTATCATCTGTTCAAATAATAACTCAGCTTCAACCTTCAACGGCTGAAGACATGCAATACATTGATGTTTGTGTATACGCAAATTAAATAAAGGTAAATAAAAATGAAAAACACCTCAATAGTTTTCACGCTCCTGGATGATAATGTTCCTGTTCGCATTCGCACATTAACACCTAAAGCAATTAAGTTAGGATTCACGGCTGCAGATTTAATTGACAAAGTAGTGCCAGCTAATGCAACCAACGTGCGTGAAATTTCCGATGCTGACCTGCCAGAAGATAGCGTCTTTCGCTATGCGTGGGATGACTCAAATCCAGAAAGTTTTATTGGAATTGATCTTCCAAAAGCTAAATTAATCGCACACGATATTCGTCGCGTTGATCGTGAGAACAAGCTTGTGCCGCTAGATAGAGAAGAAGGATATGCAACCACTACTTCGACACGAAAGTCTGAAATAGTCACCGAGAAAAATGCAATTTTAGACGCAAACGCCACGGTTCAAACTGACATTGATAATGCAGCCAATGAAACAGCTTTACGAACTGTTTTAACCAATGCAGGTATCGTCGCTTAAAGTAAAAAAGAAAGGGCGGCTGGGATGATGCTTCAACATCAACCCAGCCCCAGCAAACAGTAAACGAGTACTGTGAGCCAGCAAAGGCACCTTCCACCGCGATCACGGTAAGGTGACTTTACCATAAACCTTAAAATAAAAAGGCTCATAAAATGACCAAACCGTTTATACCCTGGATGGGTGGAAAGTCACGCTTGGCAGATAAAATATTGCCATTATTCCCTGAACATACATGTTATGTGGAAGCATTCGCTGGTGCAGGTGCTATCTTCTTTAAAAAGCAGCCCAGCAAGGTTGAAGTGCTGAATGATCTCAATGGCGAGCTCGTTAATTTATATCGGGTTATTCAGCACCATTTAGAAGAGTTTATAAAGCAGTTTAAATGGGCTTTAAGTAGTCGACAAATATACCAGTGGGAACAAGAAAAGCGACCAGAAACACTCACCGATATCCAACGTGCAGCACGGTTCTATTACCTCCAGAAGCTGGCCTTCGGTGGCAAGGTAGATGGCCAGACATACGGCACCGCCACAACCAGCCCACCACGCTTTAACCTGTTGCGCATTGAAGAAGATTTAAGCCAGGCTTACCTGCGTATGACGCGCACCAACATCGAGAACCTGGACTGGGTTAATATTGTTAAGAGATATGATCGAGACCACACCCTGTTCTACCTTGATCCACCTTACTGGCAGACAGCAGGGTACGGCAATGAATTTGGCTTGGAACAATACGAACAGATGGCCAGCCTGGCACGCTCAATCAAAGGCAAGATGATCATCAGCATAAACGACCACCCCGACATCAGGAAGGTGTTCAAAGGACTTAGAATGAAGACCGTCCCCATCACCTACACTGTTGGAGGCAAGCAAGGTCGAACACCCAAAAAGGAGCTAATCATAAGAAGTTGGAAGTGACCGTAAAGTGAGTTTGAAGCGGATTTAAAGTTGATTCAAACTCACTGTAAAACGAGGCTAAAATCGTGTCGCAAAATGATTGTCAGTTTGTCGCAAAATGATTGTCGCGCTACAGGTTCCCCTCAATGCTCGTATGCAACGGGCGCTGCGCAACTCGCGTAATACTAGTCGGAGAACCACTATGTGTTTCATTCGACATGCCCTACACGCTCTGCGTTCTGGTCACGTA
>Ga0316206_1000730_pt1 | contig 37941 bp, 29 predicted proteins | sample 6monthpyrite_MG_FD_204942 | JGI IMG/M metagenome (GOLD analysis project Ga0316206, IMG submission 204942) | Microbial mat bacterial communities from mineral coupon in-situ incubated in ocean water Damariscotta River, Maine, United States -... | ecosystem: Environmental > Aquatic > Marine >...
GATAAAAAAATCGTAAAAAACAACTGCTGCCTATTGACTGGGAACTGCTAATGGCTGACCCCTCTTTGGTGGGCTAATAAAAATAAACCGTCAAAAATCGACAAGATTAGGGTTGAGTTTTTAATAAAAAAGACGCCGTCAACCACTGGATAAAAAAATACATAACAGGGAATGAAGCTAAGGACTGTTTTTACCTTATTACTTAAAATACAATTTCCTTATATTAAAGAGTACACCAATCGCGGCATAGTCCAACAGACATTTATACGCCATGCTGCGCACAGCGTATAAATGCTAAGATGTTAGGCGGAGATCCAAAAGAGAAGCCGCTTCTCTAGATTCGTTTGAAAATATAGTGATTCAGAGCAGGAAGTTCATCTGCGTAGGGGGGAGTAATTGATGCTCACCGTAAGCGAGTCAACGATGCTTATCTTCGGTGTTTTGTTTGGTCTGATTGGATTGTTTCCCGATCGTAGGTACGAATATGCGAAGGGAACGCTTCATGTCAGCGAAGATTTTCTGAACTTCATTCTAGTTGTAATGTTGGTTTTATTCGTTGCGCTCGTTGTGACAACGACCCTCACACCAATCGAGTTTATTTGGCAGTACTTTTTTGCAGCTACCCTGTGTTCTGGTATTGTTTGTATAATGCTCGGCTCGGCCATACTCGAAGGTCGCGTACTGAAACGCTGGACGCGTCCAATGCGAGACCTGTATGGGTTGATACCGCATCGAGATTCTCGTTATCAGCCACAACCACTTTCTGAGATAGGACAGTTGTTCGAGCCGGTAGCAACACAGTTCTCGCTGTCGAACGCGCTCATCTGCGCTCACATTAGCCAAATGGCCTACCAACCACGTGAGACAGTTGCGGAGCTATCCAATGCCTCAGATATACCAGTGGAGTTTATAGAAGACGGCAATCACGTGGCTTTAGTAGTCTCGCTGAAGTCTTCGTTGATTCTCGCTTTTAGAGGAACTGATGACCTGAGTGACTGGCTCGATAATCTTCGCATATTTCCAGCGAAAACGGTATGGGGAGATGTTCACAGTGGATTCCTAGCCTCAGTTGATACATTGTTGCCTCGTGTGAAAGAAGCTCTCGCGAAGTCACGGGTCGAGAAGAAAGAGGTTTGGGTCACGGGCCATAGCCTAGGTGCGGCCATGGCGGTCCTAGCGTCAATGAAACTGACTACGGAGGAAGCAGTAGATGTAAAAGGAATATACACCTTCGCTCAACCTCTACTCGCCTCCGCGCAATTCAGGAGAGAGTACGACGAAATACTCGGAAGTAAACTCTACCGTTTCGAAACATCAGGAGACCAAGTACCAAATCAGCCGCCCCCTTACCGCTCCCCTGGCACATTGATCTACCTGAGCAGAAAGGATCAAGTTTGGACGTCTCCCAAATGGTTGCGGAAATTTCTCGACCAGATGCAGAGAGCCCCCTTAGGAATTCTCGGCGAACATAGTATGCTTGAATATTTGGGGGTTATTGAGAAGGCCAAGTCAAGTGAGATTGAAGAATCGTGAGTGTGGTGTAGAAAGCCGGCATGACTCGAAGACCTAGTGACTCTGCGCCTCGCAGGTGACTTAAATGAATGAAACTAGCGAAAAGTGGAGCTGCGCAGAACGAGGTATGCTTCTGTGAAGCGCAATGCGCAACACTCGCCTAACAAGACGCTCGTTCAGACTACGCTTCGTTTGTGCCGCACAGCTTTAACGTTCAAAAGGTCTGCTTACCTGATAGAGCTGATGTTAAAACTAGTTTTTATAAAGGACTGCTTTAAGGTAAGTTTTGAAGCTGATTTCAGAATATGTAATGTCCGCTCATGAGACTCAGCTGAAGTTCAAAGAAAAAAGTTGAATGTCTGCTGTTGGCAGATTGAGGGCATATACTGCTTTAACTTATAGATTAAATTTTAAACAAAAAAAAAGACTGAAAAGCCCTTTTTTTATGCAATTATTCCCGAATCTTTACCGAATAAATACAGTTGATACCGTATAAAAAACCATTAACTTATTGTTTTTTATAGGGCTTAATTGGTCGGGACGACAGGATTTGAACCTGTGACCACCACACCCCCAGTGTGGTGCGCTACCAAACTGCGCTACGCCCCGTAAGGCGGTGGATTGTACACTGTGTGACGGTTTGATTAAAGTATTTTCTTAGTTATCAAGTGATTAGGCTGACTTGTGGTTATTTTTGAGACCGCTCTATAAAATTTAATACTGCTTACGTGTTTTGTGCTCGAGATACGAATAGCAGGATATTTGCACAGGAATTATCGGCTTCAAAAATACGGTTATTTACCTATCCAGCCATCTGTAGGCACGGAAATGCCTGCTGTTTCTCGATTATTACCACAATTTCGAATAACTCATTTATAAATACACTAGCGCCTTGCATTGCAACCAGTATACTCGTGCTGATTTACGTTTAGTGGCATTACATTATGTTCAACCTCTCTCACAGCAATATTAAAAGTGAAACCGATACCCAAAGTTTTCGTCGTGGCCTGCAATATTTTAATCAGGGCCTGGTGAAAAGCCTGAATGCAGAACAAGTTGATGTGGATATGGTTATCTTAATGGCGCGGGTTCAGGGTAATAGCCCCATTCCATACGAATGTGAAATTGATGTTGAAAAAGCAGCGGGTAACACGGTTATTATTAACGGCCAGTGTAGTTGCCCGGTGCGGCATAACTGCAAGCACGTGGTTGCGGTATGCCTTGAATATGCGGCTAATGCTCAACAGTCGGACACTCAGGTTGACACTAGCATAGCCTGGTTAGATGGTTTTATTGATGCGAGTACACAACAAAGCCCAATTAACATGGCGGCTACCGAGTCTATTTTTTACCTGTTAAAACCTTCTGAAAAACCCTATGAACTTGCGGTGAGTTTAGTGGTTTGCCGTATCTTAAAAAAAGGCGGGCTGGGAAAAAGTCGGCGCACAGATCTGTATCGAATAATCAGCCCATACTCTCGAGCAAGTTATGTCGCTGAGAGTGATATCGAAATTGCGAAATTATTAGAAGCTCAGAACAATAGTATGTGGGCCGGTACGCAAAATTTTATAATGAACGGCGAACTGGGTTTTTTGACCTTAACTAAAGCCCTCAAAACCGGCCGCTGCATGTATAAAAGTTCTGACCAGCCCTTTATACAAAAAGGGACATCACGGCCTCTTGATCTCAACTGGCATAAGGAAAAAAATGGTGATTGCCGGCTCAACATTAATGTTGAACCCGCAGCACTGATACTCAATACGGTTCCTGCTTTATATTTTGATATTGACGATAATTTAATTGGCGCAATATCCAATGCGGATTTTAATCCACAACAATGGAATATGTTACTCAACGTGCCGACTGTTCATGCAGATAATTGTGCCGTTTTTAGCCAACAACTTATCACCCAGTTGCCGAATATTTCCATTCCGCCGCCAATAGAAATAGACACACTGAGCATTGAACAAGAACAGCCTAAACCTCATCTGGAATTATTCACCCAGACTAATCTCGAGGATAAAAACACAACCGCTAAACACACGCACTACATGCGTTTACGCTTTGCCTATGCGAATTTTGAAATTTCTGTTTTGCCCGTTTTACCCATTATGAATACGCTAGAGAATGAGCACATTGTTTGCATACACCGCGATATAGATTTAGAAGAACAATACATGGAACGTGTATTTGATAAGGGTTTTCAGGGCATAACCATAAACACTGGAGATAATAATATTCAACAAGTTGAAGTTGAACAAGGTGACTTTGGATTTATCAGCCCGCTTGAATTATCACCTATGCAGCAGTTAGAACAATGGCGTCTCTTTCTCGAAAACACGGTGCCTGAATTAAAATCAGAAGGCTGGAAAATTACCGTTGATGAGAGTTTTAAATTACAGTTTCATCAGGTTACTAACTGGGAAAACGAGCTTGAAGCGACGATTGATGAACATGCCATTAAAGATAGAAACGACTGGTTTGAATTGCGTTTCGATCTGGATGTTAACGGCAAAAAAATACCCCTACTGCCCTTGGTCGCCAATGTACTTAAACATTACGAGCCCAGCGACCTACCCAAAAAACTCACCCTACCCCTGCCCGCTTATATGGGAGAAGGCCAGTACATACAAATACCCGCAGAACGCATACAAGGTATTTGTGAAATATTATATGAACTGTATGACCACCAATCTTTTTCTACAGAAAACGTTAACCCTGAAAATGGCAGCATACAGTTAAGCCGTTTTGATGCAGCGCGCCTCGCCGAACTGGAAGATAATAACGAAGCGACCTGGCGTGGTGGAAAAGCCATGCGCCAACTGGGGCGTAAACTTAAAAACTTTAAGGGCATAAAAAAAATCGCTCCACCGCGCGGTTTAAAAACCGAATTACGCGATTATCAGCAACAGGGATTAAACTGGTTGCAGTTTTTACGCAGCTATCAATTTAACGGCATTCTTGCGGATGATATGGGCTTAGGAAAAACCGTACAGACCCTCGCCCATTTATTAAAAGAAAAAGAAGCAAAGCGCTTAACTAAACCGTGCCTGATAGTCGCGCCAACGAGTTTAATGAGTAACTGGCGACGTGAAGCTGAACAGTTCACACCTAAACTTCGTGTATTAATTTTACAGGGTGCAGAGCGCAAACGACATTTTAATGAAATAAATAATTACGATTTAGTGCTTACCACTTTTCCATTAATCGTGCGAGATCAGGAAACCTTACTGGCTCACGAATATTATTATTTAATTCTCGATGAAGCGCAGGTTATAAAAAACCCAAACGCAAAAGCCGCGAAGCTAGTGCGTGAAATTAAAGCAGATCATCGTTTATGCATAACCGGCACACCGATGGAAAATCACCTGGGTGAGCTATGGGCCTTGTTCGATTTTTTAATGCCCGGTTTTTTAGGCAACATTAAAACGTTTAACCAGCAATTTCGCACCCCAATAGAAAAACACGGCAAAAATGAAATTCGCCAACGTTTAGTGCAACGCATTAATCCATTTATGTTGCGCCGCAGCAAAAGCGAAGTAGTGAAAGAGCTGCCTGATAAAACCGAAATTATTCGTTCGGTATCTTTCGACAAAAAACAGGCGGCACTTTATGAAAGCATTCGCTTGTCAATGCAGAAAAAAGTGCGCGATGCGATTAAAGACAAGGGATTATCCCGCAGCCACATCACCATACTCGATGCACTATTAAAATTGCGCCAAACCTGTTGCGACCCGCAACTCATGAATTTGCCACAGGCTAAAAAAGTAAAGTCATCTGCAAAATTAGAAATGCTAATGGAAATGCTGCCAGAGATGGTTGAAGAAGGTCGTAAAATTTTAATTTTTTCACAGTTTACAACCATGCTCGGCATCATCGAAGAACAATTAAAAGACTATAAAATAAGCTATAGCAAACTCACTGGGCAAACCACCAAACGCGAGCTAGCAATCAATAAGTTTCGAGATGGCGAAGTTGATGTTTTTTTAATTAGTCTTAAAGCAGGTGGTGTCGGGCTCAACTTAACCGAAGCCGATACGGTTATTCATTATGACCCCTGGTGGAACCCGGCAGTAGAAAACCAGGCAACAGACAGGGCGCATCGTATTGGTCAAAATAAAGCCGTGTTTGTTTATAAGTTAATTATTGAGAATACTTTGGAAGAAAAAATAATGGCGATGCAGGCACGTAAAAAAGCACTGGCTGACGGGGTTTATGATAAAGATAAATCGGCTAAGGATTTAAAGTTAACGGCTGATGATTTGCAGGAGCTGTTTGCGCCTTTGGTGAAGGAACCCTAGTTTTTAATGGGTACTAGTTTTTAATGGGTACTAGTTTTTAATGGGTACTAGTTTTTAATGGGTACTAGTTTTTAATGCGTACTAGTTTTTAATGGGTACTACTTTCTGTATTTTTATCCGCAGAAAATAGAGACTCCCCCCGGAGTCTCGGTAGGAGTCGCAGTAGGGGTCGCGCTAGAAATCGCGCTAGAAATCGCGCTAGAAGTCGCGGTAGGGGGCGCATCATAATAAACCGACGCAGCACTAATATGCTGCCAATACCTGGTATGTAGTTCCAGCGCATCGAGAATAAGGCCAGCTAATATAACCTGCTTATCTTTTATTTACACCGAGCTGATAAGCTTCTATCAGCGCTTGTTTTAATGCAGGCTGTTGTTCAACATCATCGACAGACAGAATGCGTTGCCCAATGTCCTGCAATTGATTCAGCAATATATTTTCCTGCCATGCAGTTTGAAAGCCGTCCATATCTAGCCTGCCATCAATAACAAATTCAGCGACCAGGCCTTCAGCCTCACTAAACACAATATTTTCTGCCTGCATCATTTCAAATTCATAGGAATATAAATCATGGTTATTGGCTTTGGCGATCATCGGGTATAAATCTGGAAGACTCGCATTAATTTCTAAATATGGGTCTAACTCAAGCATAATGAAAGGGGAATGCGTTTCACCCTTGTAGCAAAAAATCACACTGGCTTTTATAATATTACTCATGGTGCTTCTCTCTTAATATCGCCGTTTAAGATGTTAGTGCGGCAAACAACAACGGCAGCTTTTCAGGGAGTTTTTCAACTTTGTCGATTACGGTATAACCGCCTGCTCCGAAAATATCCTGAATGTAATCATCGGCTTTTTTATCTAAGCTTATGCAATGTGTATAAATCCCTTTTGCTGATAATTCTTCTACTGCTTTATGCGTATCTTCGATTAATAATTTATCGTCAGCCACATCAATATCCGCAGGCTCACCGTCGGTTAAAATTAACAACAATTTTTTCTCGGCCGTTTGACCTTGCAGGTAATGCGACGCATGACGCATCGCTGCACCCATCCGGGTAGAGTAACCAGGCTCTATTGCGGCGAGCCTGGCCTTTACGTCATCGTCCCAATGCTCAGTAAACCCTTTTAAATGATGATAGCGCACATTGTGGCGGGTATCTGAATGGAAACCGGCAATGGCAAATTTATCGCCTAGTTGCTCGATTGACCAGCCTAATAAGGTTGTTGCTTCGCGGCTTAGCTCCAGAATACTTTGCGTACAACCCTCTGGAATATCGTTCAGTGATGCGGATAAATCCATTAACAACATCACCGCAAAATCACGGCCATCATGTTTGTGACTCATGTTGATGCGGGGGTCTGGCTGTGAGCCACTTTTAAGATCGATCAATGATCGAATTGCCACATCAAGATCAAGTTCACTGCCCTCTTCCTGATAACGCTGGCGCACATAATGCTGCGGCTTGAGTAAATCTAAAATACGTTTTAAATAATTCGCCAGTGCAGCATGTTTTTCTAAAATTTTATCAATATCCGATGCATTACCCGGTGGGTGCAGTGATTCATACAAGGTCACCCAGTCGGGTTTATAACTGTGTGTATTGTAATCCCACTCCTGATAATGGCGTGGTGGTAAACCTTCCGGTTCTTCCATATCGGCATTTTGAGGTTTGGCTTCTATGTCTTCTGCTTCGTCATTCTCTTCAATGAAGACCCACAGGTGACGATTATCATCACGGTAATCCACTTCGGTATTTTCAAAGCGAATATTGGGTAACTGGTCGGTTTGTTTACGCGTTCTTGCAGTAAAGCTAATCGCGATGCTGAGCATTTCTTTAGTGCTTGATTCAGCGTCTTTTAAGGCTGTGTGAAACTTTTCTACGCATTCAAGAATTTGCAGATTTTCATAGCCGTGATTCTCATCAAGTATCGCGCGTGACAACATCGCCAAACGATGACGTATACAGGATTCTTTTTCATTATCACAAGAGCCTTCAACCGGCACTGGATGCAGCGCGAGTAAATATTTTTTAAGCCCTGGGTATTCTCTAAGAGTTAGCGCTTCAATACGTGAGTCTTCTAATATCTCTACTGCTATACGCTGAAATGGTGAGAGATTGTCTGCAATCTGTCTTTCTGACCAACGCTTATGACCCGCCATGTGCGCTAAAACAATACGATAGCGATTGATACCCGAAACCCCATTACGCTCATCAAATACATCGGGAATGCGCATCCCATAATTATCATAATACGGCTGTGGTTTGCGCAGTTCATCAAAGCCCAGTGAATAAGGCACTAAATACTCATGCTGTTCCCACATGCTGCGCAGGTATAAATCGAGCTGTCGTTCATGATCCATATACAAGGTGCCATGACGTTCACGTTGCAACATCGCTTTGCTATCTGCGCACTGTAATGTGAAGTAATCTTTCTGACGCTCGGGGTGATCATTGTAGTTTCTTACACCGTAATCAATCCAGTTTTTCAAGCCGTCCAGTGAAAGCTGGTTTAACAGATAAGGCACTTGCTTAAGTAAATCAGGCAAACCCGGACTTGGGAATGTGGCGTGATGACCATGAATTGAACCGGTGGTTGCGTGCATCATTTCGAAAATAATTTCGATAAATTTATTCACCTGCTCACTACTACCAAGACGGCGTGATGCTTCGGGCAGGCACTGCATAAACGGCGGTATTGAAACACCATTAGGCGTACGCGACATATCCCAAACAGCCTGTGAAACGGATTTCAACATATCTTCGCCAAGACGCTGGGAAATATCCGGCATCTCTTCAAGATAAGTCAGTACGGGATCGAAACCTCGACCAATCATGCACACCATAGACGCGCCGGACAGGTAATCGTCAACACCCTCTTTACTTAAATTACGTAGCGCGTCTTTAATACAATCGTCAAACACTTCTTCGAGCTGGCCGAAGCTGCATTTGAGTCTGTCACGATAGTCTTGAAATTCAGTTGTCATAATTTATTATTACTAACCGGTTTGTCACTACTCATGTAAATTATTTTAAGTAAATTATTTTAAGTAAATGGCTTTAAGCAAATGGTTTTAAGCAGGTGTTTTTAAACAAATGAGGTTTAAGCAAAAATACAGTCGATCGAATGAATCAATGTATCGCGTATATCTTTGTCATCGGTAATCGGCGTGACTAATGCCATTGCACAGGCACGTTTAGCTTCAATACCTTTATTCATTAAGGTTGCCGCATAAACTAATAAACGCGTTGAAATACCTTCATCCAGACCATGACCTTTGAGATGACGGGCGGTATGTGCAATTTTAACTAACTTAACTGCAACTTTAGTATCAATGCCGGCTTCTTTAGCCACAATAGAGGCTTCAACGTTTGTATCCGGGTAATCAAAATCCAGCCCCGTAAATCGCTGCTTAGTCGACTGCTTAAGGTCTTTCATCATACTCTGGTAACCCGGGTTATACGAAATCACCAGCTGGAAATCAGGGTGTGCGTCAATCAGCTCGCCTTTTTTATCGAGTGGTAACGTTCGACGGTGATCGGTAAGCGGGTGTATTACTACCGTAGTATCCTGACGCGCTTCTACAATTTCATCTAAATAACAAATGGCACCAATACGTGCCGCGGTGGTTAACGGGCCATCTAACCAGCGAGTCCCATTGGCATCTAACAGGTAACGACCGACTAAATCAGAAGCGGTCATGTCTTCATTACAGGCAACCGTAATTAAAGGTTTGCCTAACTTGTAAGCCATGTGCTCAATAAAACGCGACTTACCACAACCCGTTGGGCCTTTTATCATTACCGGTAAACGCGCGTCATAAGCGGCTTCGTATAAAGCGACTTCATCACTTTGCGCTTCGTAGAAGGGCTCTTTCGATATTTTGTATTGCTCGATGTTTTGATCACTCATGATGCTATATCCCGTGTAAGTGTTCAGTTTAACTGCCTTATCCCAAAATCAACTCGCGGTGAATTGGCTTTGGGCTAAGGCCATTTAACTTGATTATGCTATATAACCAACTAAATTAGTCGGGTATAAGAAATAAAAGGAAAAAAAACCCCCGACTTGCGGGGGCCTTCTTTTAACTAAACACTCAGCTTACTTATGAGCGCCTAGCTTGTCTCTCCAACCTGGATACAATGCATCTGCATCACTTGGGAATGACTCGAATGCACGAGCAAATTCGTTATGCTCTTTTGCGAATTCGATTGGGTCTGCACCCGCTGTCCAACATTCAAATGCTTGACGTAGTGACTTAGCACCCGCAGCAGGAGAATCGATGTGACCGTAAGAACCACCACCAGACGTATTGATTACGTTACCGTGACCTAAGTTCTCGAAGAAACCAGGAAGACGTAACGCATTCATACCACCAGAGATAATTGGCGTAGTTGGCTTCATTCCGTTCCATTCTTGATGGAAGAATGGGCCGTCAGCGCTATCACGTTCAATCATGTATGCGATGTGCTTATCATCAGCACCACCTTCCATTTTACCAAAGCCCATTGTGCCCACATGGATACCAGATGCACCCATAAGACGAGAAAGCTTAGCAAGAACAAATGCAGTGTAGCCACGTACAGATGAAGGAGACGTGATCGCGCCGTGACCAGCACGATGATAATGTAAGTATTGACCAGGATAGTTACGACGTGCCGTAGTAACCATGCCACAACCACCCACATAACCGTCAACCAGGAAAGCAACGTGATGAGCATTCTCACCAAAAGCTTCCAGGATGTAATCTGCACGAGCACACATTTCGTGGTGATCGTCTGCAGTGATATTAGCAGAGAAGATTTTCGCTTCGCCCGTTTCGTCTTGTGCGCGCTTCATTGCATCAGCAACTAAAGGCGTAACATCCTTCATACGTGCATAAAGCTGGTTACCTTGAGGCTCATCATTTTTGATGAAATCACCACCCAGCCAGAACTGGTATGCCGCTTCTGCGAAAGGCTTAGGACGTAGACCTAGTTTAGGCTTGATGATAGTACCCGCGATGTAACCACCATTTTCACGTGGACGACCTAAGATATTCCATAGATCAGTAATATCCATTGAAGGGCCATCAAAGATATCAAGCATTTGCTTGGGCACATGGAAATCAACCATTTGTGCGCACTGAACATCACCCATGCCCTGGTTGTTACCAATAGCAAGTGTAAGGAAAGAAACAACCATTGCACGGCCGTCGATCATGTTGCGATCGAATAAACCACAGGGGTAAGCGATTTTCATGATGCCTTTAGCTTCATCAATTTCGTATACCATTGCATCCAGGTCTTTAGTGAAGTCATCTGTAGTAGAAACTTCAACGTTAGTACCGGTAGATGATTCAGCAGCAAAGTGAGCTGCCGTTTCCAGATAGCCACCAAAACCCGGCATTGGTGTCATTGTGTAAGCCACTAAAATGTGACCACCATCGGCTAAAAGTGTATCTTCGTCCAGACTTAGGTCTGCATAACGTGCTGACTGATCCATGTAGATCTCCTCAGATTATAAAAAATTCGGCTTGATGACGCGGGTAATAAAAAGCCCTTTATCGCCAAGGACGGCCACTATAGTTCCATGCAAACATAAATAACACTCAATGTTTTTGATTGTTATGATAAGGTATTCCTTATGTTTATTACTCGTCACCCATGAGACCCATCAAGCAATGGCACTAAACATGACTTTTCGGCAGCTAAAAGTATTTGAATCCGCTGCACGACATTTAAGCTACACCCGTGCAGCCGAGGAATTACACCTCAGCCAACCGGCTGTTTCGATGCAAATCAAACAGTTAGAGGACTCAGTTGGCCTGCCTCTGTTTGAACAAATCGGCAAACGGATGCACCTGACTGCTGCTGGCCGGGAGGTTTATAGCTATAGTCAGAATATTGGTGATCTACTTGATGAAGCGGAAGTGGTTCTGGAAGAGCTAAAAGGTGGAAATAGTGGCACCTTATCAATATCCGTTGCTACCACTGCAAGTCATTTCACCACCCGCTTACTGGCGGCCTTTTCCCGCCGCTATGAAAATGTCACGATTACTCTGGACATTACTAACCGAGAAAGCCTGCAATACCAGTTAATACATAACGTGCCTGATCTGGTTATTATGGGACAACCCCCAGAAGGCACTGAAGTAGATTCTGAAGCCTTTATGGTTAATCCACTCGTCATGATTGCGCCCGCAAATCACCCGCTTGCAAAAGAGCAGAATATTCCTTTAACGCATTTCGAGGATGAGCACTTCGTAGTGCGAGAAAGCGGTTCTGGAACCCGTGGAGCGATTCAACGGTTTTTTGAAGAGCAAAGCGTGAGTTTTCATACGGGCATTGAAATGAGCTCTAACGAAGCCATAAAACAGGCTGTAGAAGCCGGTTTGGGGCTGGGCATTGTGTCATTACACACCTTAGAGCTAGAGCTTGAAACACAGCGCCTGGCTATTCTCGATGTTAAAGGCTTCCCTATCCAGCGTCACTGGCATATTGTGCAACGCAGTGGCAAGCGCTTATCACCGGTGGCGCTGGCATTTAAACAATTTGTGCTGGATGAAGCAATTCAGTTTATTCGCTTGCCGGAAAGCTAACTCAACTATTCACTTATTAAATGGATATTTTTTAGTTTGTTATAGCGGGCAATTGAAAAAGTTAAAAATATCATAGACATGAAATAGCAGGGAGATTTAAGCTGGATATTTAACTGGGGTATTTAGATGGGATTTCCAGCCAATTAGCCGGAAACCTTTACTTTGAAACTTATTTTTTTAACGTATGCAGAATATCTTCTAGCTCATTTTTGATTTGCTTAATCAGCTGATTACTCTGCGACGTATCTTCTTTTGCGGTTTCACCGGTGAGTTGCTGACGCGCACCACCAATCGTGAAACCCTGATCATAAAGCAAGCTGCGAATTTGGCGAATTAAAATCACGTCATGACGCTGGTAGTAACGACGATTTCCGCGACGCTTTACCGGCTTAAGCTGGGTAAATTCCTGCTCCCAATAGCGCAATACATGCGGCTTCACACCACACAGCTCACTCACTTCACCAATGGTGAAATAACGTTTGCTTGGGATAACGGGTAATTCGTTATTATTGCTGGCTTCCAGCATAGGCCTCAACTCTTTGTTTTAATTTTTGCCCTGGGCGAAATGTAACAACCCGGCGCGCACAGATAGGAATTTCCTGCCCTGTTTTCGGGTTACGACCCGGACGCTGAGTTTTATCTCTTAATGTGAAATTCCCAAAACCTGAAAGCTTTACATTATATGTATCTTCCAGAGCTTCTCGAACTTCTTCAAAAAACAGTTCAACCAACTCTTTGGCTTCTCGCTTGTTGAGCCCTAACTCATCAAACAATCGTTCTGCCATATCGGCTTTGGTTAACGCCATTTCTACTCCCGTAGTGTAGCACCATAGTTATCATTTAAAACGGTGACAATCTGGTTAATTTCTTTATCCACGTCCTCATCTGTAAGAGTGCTGGAAAAACCCTGTAAAATCAAGCCCAAAGCGACACTTTTTAGACCATCTTCTATATTATTACCAGTATAGACGTCAAATAAGACAATTTCTTGAAAGATTTCAGAAGTAACTGATTTAATTGATTTAACTAGCGCTTCAACCGCAATTTCCTGCTTTACCAATACGGCAATATCACGACGCACTTCAGGGTATTTAGAAAGTGCCTTAAACGCAGGTACAGCGCCTTCTAACAGGGCCGTTTGGTCAACCTCAAACACGTATACGCACGGGTCAATATCGAGTATTTTTTGGGTATTTGGGTGCAGCGCACCAATCCAGCCAATTGCTTGATTTTTCTTAAATATTTGGGCGCTTTGCCCCGGATGTAGCGCACAATGCTGAGCTTTTTCGAAGATAATATTATTTAACCCACCCAGCGCTAAAATGGCTTCAACATCGGATTTGGCGTCAAAGAAGTCAATTTTTCGCTCACTTGCTCCCCACTGCTCGGTTTCAATATTGCCCGTAATAACACCGGATACCTTGGCGTTTTGAACCAGTTCATCACCCTGCTTTACAAAAGTTAAGCCGGTTTCAAACAAGCGCACTCTGGGTTGTTGACGATTCAGATTATGTTGCACGGCTTTTAACAATCCGGGCCAGATGCTGGTACGCATCACGGACAAATCGGCAGAAATCGGGTTGGCCAGTTTTACCGGTTCAATATCCGGATCAATCGCGGCCTGCCATTTCGGGTCAACAAAACTATAACTGATCGCCTCAAAATAGCCGCGTTCGACCAATACATCTTTAACCCGTTGCAGACCAATTTCCGCCTCTTTCAAGGGTTTCATCGCCGGCTGATAGGTCGGCAGCTTTCTGGGGATATTGTTATAGCCGTGAATGCGAATAATCTCTTCGATTAAATCCGCCTCGATGGCAATATCAAAACGGTAGCTAGGGGGCGTGACCATCCAGCTATTTCCATCCTGTTTCAACTGCATACCCAGACGGCTTAAAATAGATTTCACATCGGCAACACTGAAGTCTATGCCCAGCATGCGATTCACCCGAGCCAGGCGCAACAGAATCGGCTCGCGTGATGGTAAGTCAGCCATTGACGTTTGATCGACCACTGGGCCTGCCTGCCCTCCACAAATTTCAATTAATAGCTGTGTCGCACGTTGCAGTGCCTGTAGTGGTAATTCCGGGTCTACGCCTCGCTCAAAGCGATGCGATGAATCCGTATGTAAACCATACTCACGCGCTTTGCCCGCGATCGACAGCGGATTGAAGTGAGCGGACTCTAAAAAGATATGCTGAGTGCTATCGCTAACACCACTGCTTTCTCCCCCCATAATGCCCGCCAGCGCCAGGGCTTTTTCATCATCTGCAATCAGCAGGGTATTTTCGGTCGCTTTAATGTCTTTGCCATCAAGCAGGGTAATTTTTTCACCCACATTTGCCATTCGCACCTGAATGCTGCCTTTCAGCACATCCAGATCGAAAGCATGCATCGGCTGACCCAACTCAAGCATCACAAAATTGGTTACATCCACACAGGGGCCCAGACTACGCACGCCTGCCCGGCGTAATTTCTCAACCATCCATAACGGTGTTGTTGCCTGTGTATTCACATTGCGAATCACCCGGCCGGTATATCGTGGACAGGCTTGCTTGGCGCTCACGGTTACCGCAAACGTATCATCAATATCAACGGGTGCGTTTTGCACCTTAACCGCATTCAACTTGCTTTTGTACAGCGTTGCCACTTCACGAGCGACACCCGCCACACTTAAACAATCTGCACGGTTTGGAGTTAAATCCACCTCAATAATGGTGTCGTTTAATAACAGGTAGTCACGAATATCTGTTCCAATGGGCGCATCTTGCGGCAGTTCCATCAAACCGTCTGCCTGCTCGGCCAAACCCATTTCTTTTTCTGAGCACAACATGCCAAATGACTCAACGCCACGCAGTTTAGATTTTTTAATTTTGAAATTACCGGGAAGGATCGCACCAATGGTGGCACAAGCAACTACCAGACCTTCGCGAACATTGGCGGCACCGCAAACAATTTGCAGCTCTTCACTGCCGGTGGAGACTTTACAGACATTTAACTTGTCCGCATCCGGGTGCTTTTCAACGGCGATGACTTTAGCCACCACAATTTTTGTAAACTCGCCAGCTGCAGGCTCAATGGAATCGACTTCCAGACCCGCCATGGTAATGGTTGCACAAAATTCGTCTAAGTCTGTTTGCGGGTTAACCCACTCGTGTAACCAGTTTTGTGAGATTTTCATTGCTTGAACCTATAATTTTTTTCTGCTGTCATCGCCGAACGCATCTATCGCAGATCCAGTGACCTTATGTATTTTATCGCTGGATTCCCGACCCTTGAATAATTAGCATGGGCTTTCAGGAATAACGACGTTTGTTTCATTCTTTTTAGATTATGAAAACTGCTTTAAAAACTTCATATCGTTTTCAAAAAACAGTCGTAAATCATTCACTCCGTAGCGCAACATAGCCAGTCGCTCTACCCCCATGCCAAACGCATAGCCGGTGAATTTTTCATTATCAATGCCGGCATGTTTAAACACTTGCGGATGCACCATGCCGCAGCCTAATACCTCTAACCAACCGGTATGGCTACATACACGACAACCTTCGCCTTCACACATCACACATTGAATATCGACTTCTGATGACGGCTCGGTGAACGGAAAATAAGATGGACGGAAACGGGTTTCAAGTTTTTCATTTTCGAAAAACAAACGTAAAAAACGATCCAGCGTTCCCATTAAATCGGCAAAGCTTACATCCGTATCCACCATTAAGCCTTCAACCTGATGAAACATGGGGGTGTGGGTTAAATCTGAATCACAACGGTATACTCGACCCGGGGCAATTAAGCGCAACGGCGGCGCTTGTTTTTCCATGGCGCGAACCTGCACCGGGGAAGTATGCGTTCGCAATAATGTATTCGCATCAAAATAAAAAGTGTCGTGCATGGCGCGCGCCGGATGGTGTGACGGTATGTTTAAGGCTTCGAAGTTATGAAAATCATCTTCGATTTCAGGGCCTTCTGCCACATCGAAACCCAAACCGGCAAACAGTTCTTTTATGCGGCTCATGGTGCGTGTAACCGGGTGCAAACCACCCGCCTTTTGTCCACGACCCGGCAGGCTGACATCAACGGTTTCTGATGATAGTTGCGCATTTAATTTTTGCGCTTCAAGCTGCTGCTTCTTCGCGTCTAAGGTTTCCTGAAAAGCCCGTTTAGCATCATTAATAATCTGGCCAGCCGCTTTACGCTCACTACCGGGAAGCTTACCCAGCTCTTTTAGCTGCGCGGTAAATTCGCCTTTTTTGCCGAGGTACTGTACGCGCACTTCGTCTAATGCTTGCAGATCAGTTGAGTCTGCTACGGATTGTTGTGCCTGTTTTAAAACGTCTTGTAGGTCTGCCACTGTTTTTACCGTGTTTTAGTTTTGTTTTTGTTTAAAACTTCCCCCTTAGAAAAAGGGGGATTGAGAGGGATTTAATTATTTAAATCTCCCCCAGCCCCTCTTTTTCTAAGAGGGGAGCTAAAAATAAAAAAGGGGAAGACCATGGCCTTCCCCTTTTAAATAGCAATTTATCGTAATGGCTCAGGTTGTCTCTGGCTGGCTTCAGATCAAGGCGAAAAATGTGAGTTTACAAGTGTAAATGTCCATTTTTCAACGCCGATATGGAGTCAGCCAGAGGTGAGCTGAGTCATTACGCTGATTTTGCTAGGCCGGCTTTTGCTGCTTCAACCAATTGACCAAATGCTTCAATATCGTGAACAGCCATGTCTGCCAGTACTTTACGGTCTAAGCTAATTTCAGCTTTTGATAAACCATTAATAAAGCGACTGTAAGACATGTCAAACATGCGTGCTGCTGCATTAATACGCGTGATCCATAATTTACGGAATTCACGTTTCTTAACACGACGGTCACGGTATGCATATTGACCCGCCTTGATAACGGCCTGGTGGGCTACACGATATACACGACTACGTGCACCGTAATAACCTTTAGCCTTTTTCATTACCTTTTTGTGAGCAGCTCTCGCCTGTACTCCGCGTTTAACTCTTGCCATTATTCAGACTCCTATACGTAAGGTAACATGCGGCTAACCATGCGAGAATCGCACTTAGCTACTTGTGAAGGTTCACGTAAATGACGCTTACGCTTAGTCGATTTTTTGGTCAGAATATGACGTCGGAATGACTTGCCGCGCTTAAAGCCGCCAGAGCCATTTTTGCGGAAACGCTTTGCAGCACCGCGATTAGTTTTCATCTTAGGCATTATATTGCTCCAAAATAATTCTTAGAAAGTACCCAGCACCTACCCCCATCTATAACAACGAGGGCGGCATCAGGGTGATTATTTCCGGTTTTCACTACTGAGTAGTATGTAACCTGGTGAACATATTTTCGATTACCGAGTTCACAAGTGCTCTCGATAATTTCAATTTTTAAGCGTTATATTTTTGCTTTTTTAGGTGACATCATCATCACCATCTGACGACCTTCCATTTTTGGCATTTGATCAACAACACCAAACTCATCAAGGTCAGCAGCAACGCGCTTCAATAAATTTAAACCCAGCTCCTGGTGAGCAAACTCACGACCACGGTAACGCAGGGTGACTTTAATCTTATCGCCCTTTTCCATGAACTCACGCAATTTACGCACTTTAGTCAGATAATCGCCTTCTTCCGTACGCGGGCGGAATTTGATTTCCTTAACCTGAATTTGCTTGGTTTTCTTCTTATTCGCGTTTTTTTGCTTCTTCGCTTCAAACTTAAATTTGCCATAGTCCATGATGCGGCAAACCGGAGGTTTCGCATTTGGTGATACTTCAACCAAATCCAGGCCTGAGGCACTTGCTTTTGCTATTGCATCAGCAGGTGTCATGATGCCGAGCTGCTCCCCTTCATCGTCAATCACCCTAATTTCTGGGTAAACAATTTTGTCGTTTATGAGAGTTTTTTTCTTATCAGCTGCGATGTTTTATTCCTCCGAAATAGTGTGTCGTGATTCTCAATAGCACCGATTAATTACGATTTGCTATATCACTGGCAAGGTGGTCAGCAAAAGCATCAATGCTCATACTGCCCAAATCCTCACCGCTTCGAGAACGCACGGCCACACTTTCTGTTTCTAATTCACGGTCCCCTATAACTAACATGTAGGGAACACGTGCTAAAGTATGCTCGCGGATTTTAAAGCCTACCTTCTCATTTCTCAAGTCCGACTTGACCTTAAATCCACGTTTATGCAATATTTCTTCAACTTTTTTAGCAAAACCCGCCTGTTTGTCGGTAATATTCATAATTACCGCGTGTTGAGGGCTTAACCACAACGGAAATTTGCCTTCGTAATGTTCGATCAAAATCCCGATAAATCGCTCGACCGAACCCAGAATTGCCCGGTGTAACATCACTGGCACTTTGCGATTTCCATCTTCTGTCACATATTGAGCATCTAATCGGCCCGGCATCGAAAAATCAACCTGCAGGGTGCCACACTGCCAACCCCGTTCCAGGCAATCTTTCAGGGTGAATTCTATTTTCGGTCCGTAAAACGCACCTTCCCCCGGCTGTAATTTGTATTCGATGCCTTTTGCATCCAGCGCATCGGCTAAGGCTTTTTCGGACTGATCCCAAACCTCATCGGAGCCCACTCGCTCTTGCGGTCGAGTGGATAGTGCAATTTCGATGTTTTCAAAACCAAAGTCTTTATATACGTCATAGGTCAGGTCGATAAAATCCGACACTTCACTCTGCACCTGATCATCAGTACAAAAAATATGCGCATCGTCCTGCACAAAGTTTCGCACCCGCATCAAACCATGCAACGTGCCGGAAGGCTCATTACGGTGACACGAGCCAAACTCCGCTAACCTTAGCGGCAGATCGCGATAAGACTTAAGCCCCTGATTAAACACCTGCACATGGCAGGGGCAGTTCATCGGCTTCACCGCATAGTCACGATTTTCAGAATGCGTGGTAAACATCATGTCACTGAATTTATCCCAGTGGCCTGATTTTTCCCACAACGTACGGTCAACGACCTGCGGTGTATTGATTTCCTGATAATCATGATCCCGTAAACGATCACGAATATACTGTTGAATAGTTAAATTTAAATCCCAACCATCTTTGTGCCAAAAAATCATCCCGGGCGCTTCTTCCTGCGAATGAAACAAACCTAAGGCTTTACCAATTTTACGGTGGTCGCGTTTTTCGGCTTCTTCAATGCGTTTTAAATACGCCTTGAGTTGTTTTTTATCTGGCCAGGCTGTGCCATAAATACGCTGCAGCATTTTATTCTTTGAATCACCGCGCCAGTAAGCACCCGCCAGTTTAGTTAATTTAAAGGCTTTAATTTTACCGGTGCTGGGCACGTGTGGGCCACGACATAAATCGGTGAACTCACCCTGCGTATATAACGATAAGGTTTGATCAGCAGGAATACCTTCAATAATCTGCGCTTTATATTCTTCACCTAATTCGCGGAAATACTTCACTGCGTCATCGCGGGTTTTAGTGGAACGGGTAATACTGAAGTTTTCTTTTGCCAGCTCCGCCATCTTCTTTTCGATAATAATTAAATCTTCTGGTGCTAAACTTTCTTCGTAATCAATATCATAAAAGAAGCCGTCATCTATAACGGGCCCAATGGTAATTTGTGCGCTGGGATAAAGCTGCTTGATTGCCTGTGCTAACAAATGCGCGCAGGAGTGACGAATCACTTCCAGGCCTTCTTCATTCTTGTCAGTAATTATCGACAGGCTAGCATCTTCTTGCATGACAAAAGAGGCATCCACCATTTCATCATTAACCTTACCGGCTAACGTGGCTTTGGCTAAACCCGGGCCAATTTCGGCGGCCACATCATAAACAGAAACAGGGGAAGAAAACGTACGCTGACTACCGTCAGGCAAAGTAATAACAGGCATTATGTGCTCCTGGTTTCAGAGGTGACCCATACGTAAGGCCACATGTTTTATTTAATCACCCATACTGAGGCTGATTAAACAGGGTTAGTAAGAAAATTTTCGGAGAGTTTAGCCAGTGCGGCTAATGATTTCAATGATTATTCGTTTATCCGCCCGCAGGCGCTAACTAAGCGACCGCCTGCGGGCTGATATTTTTAATTAGGCCCAGTTTTATTTATGCCCAGCGATCGTTTTTCTTCCAGCGAATACGCGTCAGTACGATACCAAAGATTAAACTGCCCATTGAAACCGCGCCACCAATCAAAAACCAGGATTTAATATTCTCATCGCCGAGAATAATATTTTCTTTAGTCAGCTCCGCGGTTTTCACTTCAGCATCTGCAAGCTGCTGTTTGAGCTGCTCGTTTTCATCTGCAATCCGAATGGGGTCAGACGCATTTTTGCGCAAGCGAGCCAACATATTCTGCAGGCTTTTAATTTTATTTTCTAACTGCGTCTGAACATTTTGTAGCTCAGCATTCTGACCCTGACTTTCAGTCAGTTGTGCTTTCAACTGCGTTTGCTGCTCTTTAACAGACTGCATTTTTTTCTTGGTACGGACCAACTGGGCACGTGCACTCCTGTTTGTCATCAGCAAACGGGTTTCCACCCAACCGGTTTTAGCCTCATCATCCAGGGGCACAACCAGTGCATGTTTTTTATCTTCAGTGATCTCAACGATTTCGAGTGCCGCACCGCTTTTTAAAAACTTTAAAATCTTATGATTACTGGTAATACCTGATCGCATTGGGATCGTAAGCTCGTCGCTTACATATTGAACATTTTTTGCAGAAAATGCCGCTGATGAAATAAACAGGCAGGCTAACCAGAACACTGAGGTGACGAATCTATTCATTTTTTCCAAATTTTAACTATTTAATTAAGCCGCTAATTTACAGCAAAGTGATATAAATTGAAAATAGGGTGGTTGGGAATGGGGAATAAATCACAAACGATTCGCCTGCAACAAGCAATTAAAACCCAGTTATGTCGTGGCATTAAAATTTCGTTTTGTGAAATTGGTGCACCCTGTTGGACTTGAACCAACGACTTCTTCCATGTCATGGAAGCACTCTACCAACTGAGTTAAGGGTGCATATAGATTATTAATATAAATATGCCGAACTTGAGAGGCGTGAATATTACTGAATGTTACGCAGAATGCAAGTTCTGCCTGCTCAATTGATTATAGAGCCCGGGCAATTTCAGGGCAGTTTATAGAGACCGGGACTTTTCTGCTGCTCATTAAACTTAAATGAAAAAGTATTTTTGTCCGCAAATAACACAAAACACGCATCTTTTAGCCCCCCATTAAATAATTAATTTTATGGGGGATAAAAAATCAGCCCGGTGGCCAGGTCATCTGCCGCTTACCCAGCACATGCAAATGAATATGGTGCACGGTTTGACCGCCCTCATCATTACAATTCATAACACAACGATAACCCGACTCATCCATACCGACCTGTTTAGCCACTTGTTTAGCCGCTAGAAACAGCTGACCCACCAGCTCTGCATCATCAGGCTGAATATCGTTTATGGTGGGAATATGTTTTTTCGGAATCACCAAAAAATGCACCGGTGCATGCGGGCTTAAATCTTTAAATGCCAGCACGTTTTCATCCTGATACAAAATATCGCCGGGAATATCGCCACTGACGATTTTGCAGAAAAGACAATCGATCATTCTTTATCCTGATTTTAACGGTTATACGAAGGTATCGATGATACCAGAAACCTGGCGTTGTTGATTATCAACGGGAACCAGATCTTCATTTTCCTGAAAAGTTTGAATGGCCTGTTGCGCACTGATTCGACGATTATCGGGCTGCCCTGTCGGCTGCTGGTTGCCCGATCGGGAAAATAACGCGCCACCCGACGCGTCGCTAGTGGCACCACTATCGACCCGTCGGGTATCAGATGACAGCACTTCGCCATTAATGACTCTTGAGTTTTCAGTTGATGTAGGCGTGCGTTGATTGGTCTCAGCGCGGGTCTGGTTTTGAGAGGACGGGTTTTCAAGATTACGATTTTGCTGCGCACGATCATTGCCCGCTGATACTTGCTGCTGAGCATCCTGACGTTGACGTTGGCTGGCATTATCAAATGATATGCTCGAGCCGAACTGCTGATTTAAACCGGTGAGTGCGATGTCCATTTAATGATCTTCATTTAGATATCGTTTGAGTATAGCAAGTACCCGCGGCCACGATTAACCACAAGTCGGAAAAACATTGCCACTGCGGCAGATTACAAATTGAGTTTCTGACGTCCACTAAAAGCATGAGCTAGCGTGCCACCGTCAATATATTCAAGCTCGCCACCCAATGGAATACCGTGCGCCAGCCGGCTCGACTCCACCTGATACTCCCCCGCCATTTCTGAAATATAGTGAGCCGTGGTCTCCCCTTCTACGGTGGGATTAGTCGCTAAAATCAACTCGTTAATACCGCCCTGCTTCAATCGCGATTCGAGCAAGCCCAGGCCCAATTCTGCTGGCCCAATGCCATCTAACGGAGACAAATGCCCCATTAACACAAAATATTTGCCATTAAATCCCGTTGCCTGATTAATCGCGAGCACATCCGCAGGGGTTTCCACGATGCATAGTAGCTCATCATTGCGACGGGAATCAGCACAAAACCCACACACTTCAGTTTCTGAGAGAGTCCGACACTGCGAACAATGCCCAATGTGATCCACCGCCTGGCGTAAGGAATCAGATAATATCGACGCTCCCTTGCGATCGCGCTCCAGCAAATGAAACGCCATGCGCTGCGCCGATTTTGGACCGACACCGGGCAGGCAGCGCAGGGCTTCAATAAGTTGCAGAAGTAAGGGAGACTGGCTCATGGATAATGCATTTGAGTGTATGAATAAAGGTTCACGTACTTAGTCTCACCCTTAGAAAAAAGGGGACCGAGGGGATATAAGCTTTAAAGCTTTAAATCTCCCCCAGCCCCTCTTTTTCCAAGAGGTGAGTTAAATACAAACATAAATTAAAACGGCAATTTCATGCCGCCAGGTAAATTCATACCCGCGGTCACCCCGGACATTCTTTCTGATGACGTCGTCTCAATTTTACGCACCGCATCATTAACCGCGGCGGCCAGTAAGTCTTCAATCATGTCTTTATCATCGCTCATTAAGCTGTCATCCAGCTCAACCCGGCGCACTTCATGTCGGCCATTCATTAATACTTTAACCATGCCGCCACCGGACTGGCCTTCCACTTCCATATTGGCGATTTCTTCCTGCGCTTTTTGCATGTCAGCCTGCATTTTTTGCGCCTGCTTCATCATGTTACCTATGCCACCTTTCATGTTCTTTCTCTCTTTCTTTAAAATTTGTTGATGGAATGATTCGAGTGTTTATTCATTAACCGGTTTCACCGAGTTAGGCACAACTTCGGCATTAAAATTATCTTTCAACGCCTGCACCATCGGGTCCTGGTGAATCTTGTCTTCAGCGGATTGTTGCCGCTCAGCCTGATTACGTGCAGTGGTTTTGGCGGGCGATTCCACCTGCTGATCACCTAATTCGATATGCAATTTTAATTTTTGCTGCAAGCAGGTACAAAGCGCTTCTTCCAGTTTTTTCTGCATCGCCGGATTAAGCAACTGCTCATTCTGCTTACTTAACACCAGCTTCACTTCAGTTGACGATTTTTCCTGCAACGTACAGTTTACCGCGAGTTGCTTAACCATGCCACGCAGATCAAGCGCTTCAACCAATCCCGTCCAGTTACCATCGAATTGAATGGGGGCACTAGACGCTGCTGCCGGAGCTGCTGCTGGAGCTACTGCCAAAGCTACTGCTGAGGCTGATACTGGTGCAGCTACGGTTTCGGGGGCAGTTTGCACTGGCATAGAGGGTGCGGTTTGAAGCGTCTCGCCAACTGGGGCGGCCTGACGCTGCATCGGTTGCGATGCCGCGGTAGCCGCCTGAGCTACAGGCATAATCGCCCGCGCTTCGAGTGATGGCTTAAACGCCAGCATTCTTAATAATGCCATTTCCAGCCCGCCTCGAGGGTCGGGGGCCAGCGGTAAATCTTTGCGACCAATTAAGCCCACCTGATAAAACAGCTGTATATCTTCCGAGCTAACCTGCGTGGCGAGTTGCTGCAAAGCCTCTCGATCTACTAAATTCTCATCGACCGCCTGGGGTACTTTTTGCGCTAGCGCCATCTGGTGCAACATCGCCAGTAATTCCGCCAACACGCTGGCATAATCCGGGCTTAAATCGGACAACTCCGCCACCTGCTGCATTACCTGCGCCGCATCATTTGCCACCAGTGCGGTTAAAATATGCATAACGCGGTCACGGGAAACCGTGCCGAGCATTGCCTGCACTTCATCTCGTTCGAGTTTGCCACCGCCAAACGCAATCGCCTGGTCTAACAAACTCAACGCATCGCGCATTGAACCATCTGCGCCATGGGCCAGTAATCGAATGGAAGCGTCATCAAATTCAACCACTTCCTGCTGCAATATATGTTTCAGGTGCCCTTCAATCAATGAAATGGGCATGCGCTTTAAATTAAACTGCAGGCAACGCGATAAAATAGTCACCGGTAATTTTTGCGGATCAGTTGTCGCCAGCAAAAATTTAACGTGCGGCGGCGGCTCTTCCAGGGTTTTTAACAGGGCATTAAAACTGTGCCCGGAGAGCATGTGAACTTCATCAATCAGGTAGACTTTAAAGCGACCATGAGTCGGTGCATATTGCACATTATCCAGCAGTTCGCGGGTATCTTCGACCTTGGTACGCGACGCCGCATCCACTTCTATCAAGTCGATAAAACGGCCTTCGGCAATTTCTTTACATGCACCACATACACCACAGGGCTTTGAAGTAATGCCGGTTTCACAATTTAGCGATTTGGCAAAAATCCGCGCAATCGTGGTTTTGCCCACTCCACGGGTGCCGGTAAATAAGTAAGCATGATGTAAACGGTCTTCATCGAGGGCATTAATCAGGGCGCGCAGAATATGTTCCTGTCCGACCATTTCGGTGAAATTGCCGGGTCGCCATTTACGTGCAAGTACCTGATAGCTCATGAATTATTATTGTTTACTTAGAAATAAAAAGGATCGCAAGTTTAGCATGGTGTGGCAGGGTGTTGGTAGAGAATATATTCTCGCATTTAGTACCAATGAACGCCAAATCACATCAATTAATGTAGTAACTCAAACCTAAGCTGGCACATTTCAAAATAGCATTAGACTTAACATCTGAAAATATTGACTGAAGAGAAGGGTCTCAAAACACCCTGAAGCGGACGTTCGTTAGATTGCTTTGCTTGCTGACAAGTTGCCCTGTTATGGCACATCTCCCTCGGGGAAAGACCGCCGTTTTTTGGCGCTCTGTCCCCTGATTGAGGCCACCAAGAGTTGAGCGGAGTCGCTTATCGCTCTGCCCATCTGATCGGAATTACCACATGGGACAGGGCGCTAAAAAGCAGCGGACTGTCCCTGATGGACATGTGCCATAACAGGGCAACTGAGCATCGGAAATAGCAATCAACGATCGTCCGCTTCTGGCTAGTTTGAGTCATTACCTATTGCCAGGGTATATTGGCGTTAAAATGTTAATCAGTCAGATGAAGTCTGAGCTAGTAGAAATCCGAAGGATTTAATGCGATGGGACTTGTATATTATATTAGGTATTCGTACTTTAACGAACAAATGTGCCATATGTATGGATTTAATTGTTCAGGTTGCCTCTGTAAGGTTTCAGATTGAGGCAGAAAATGTAAGCTTACTAATGTAAGTATCCATTTTCTAACGAAGAGCTGGAGCCTTACAGAGGTAAGCTGAACAATTAAATTAAGTGTAACCTACACCAGCCACACCCCGGCGCCCGATGTCACCACTACCGTTGCTTCCTTCCGGACCTGGCGGAGTTCGCAGCTAATCGTCGCGAGGGGACCGATGTAAGTTACCGGCGGGATTATCCGGATTTTGTCTCTGGCTTACAACCTATATTTGCATTAAATGACTTTTTTGACGGTAAGCAGAACGCCGACCTGAACAGCAACCAGAGCAACTACCTGAACGAAAACTAGCCCGCAACCTATGGATATCAGTTAACCTGAATTTTATTACGCCCCGACGCTTTAGCTTGATACAACGCATCATCAGCTTGCTTTAGCAAATAAGCCGAATCATGATTCTTGTCTAATTGAGCGGCGTAAACCCCCAAACTGATAGTGACCACCGCATGCTCCGATTCGGGATGCTCTAATTTGAGCCCAGACACCGTATCGCACATTACCTGCGCCACACGCCTGGCTCCTTCAATATCCGTATCTGGCAATACCACCGCAAATTCTTCACCACCATAACGCGCCACAAGATCGGATGCGCGCTTACACACGCCCTTCATGGCATTGGCCACCAACTTCAGACAATCATCGCCTTTTAAGTGCCCGAATGTATCGTTATATTTTTTAAAATGATCCACATCACACAACACCACCGCCAGCTGATGTCCGCCACGTAAGCCTCTAGCAATTTCTATCCGCAGATATTTATCGAGATAACGCCGATTGGCAAGGCCGGTTAACCCGTCCACATTCGCCAGCTTTTTTAACTCGGCGTTGACAATTTCCAGTTCGGTGGAAACGTTAATTAACTTGCGACGCATTTTTGCAATACGCTGCATCGAAATCATTTTGGCTTCTAAAATTCGAAAATCTACAGGCTTGGCCAGGTAATCGTCGCCACCGGCCTCAATACCCGCAAACACATCTTCGGGATCAACCCGCCCACTCAAAAAGATAATAGGCACCCAAAGGTTTTCATCATGGCGCATCTGGCGTGCCGCTTCATGCCCATCCATTTCAGGCATAATGACATCCATTAAAACCAGATCTGGCTTTTCTTCATGATAGAGTAAAACAGCCTGTTTGCCATTTTCGGCCATTACAACAGTATGCCCCATCTGTTCTAAATAAGAGGTGAGTATCAATCGCTCAGTTAGGGTGTCATCGACCAGTAAAACTTTCATGCATTAATCATCTGCTGTCATACCACTGTCTGCGGTTTTTATGTGAGTTTCTATAGAATATAGACTATATAACGCAACTTTCAGCCCTTGAAAATTAGCCATTAAATAATTGTTACCAAAAATATTGACCTGCCAGCTGGTCTAAGCTAGTCTAGCGCACCTTTCTAGAGAGGCATCTAGGGGTGAGGTACAGGACGTACCGAATAGAGAGCTCGCTGCGAGCTCTGCTGGTTCAGGACTTGGCCACTTTAAATAACAGCAGAGATAGACCGATTATAGAGAGGTGTCTGAGTGGTTGACTAAAATCGCACGGAGCGATTTTGAACATAATCAACGCCTTTCTGATTATGGCCCCGAAGGGGTGAGGTACAGGACGTACCGAATAGAGAGCTCGCTGCGAGCTCTGCTGGTTCAGGACTTGGGCCGCTTTAAATAACAGCAGATTTATACCGATATTAGAGAGGTGTCTGAGTGGTTGAAAGAGCTCGCCTGGAAAGCGTGTATACCTAACGGTATCGTGGGTTCGAATCCCATCCTCTCTGCCAAACATATGAGTTAGGCTATTGATCTATAATGCAATAGATCAATAGCCTAACTTTGATATATCTGACTGTATATACCCCGCTAAACCAATATAACCACTCTTCACTCATAAAATACTCCACCTAAATATTTTTATAAACCATTTATGCTGGATGGGTAGAAAGATTCGTTTTAATTTCATTTGAATCATTTATCAAGCTCAGTGCAAACGGTCATAGCGCTCTGCTTACTACCCAAAGCTGAAGCTGGTGAAATCAAAACTCAGAAATGGATTACACCGCACAACGGACGTACGCATTTATGGCGATCTCGCGTAAAGTTATCATCTTTGATTTTGAAAAGATTTCACCTTTGATATGTATTAGCAACAGGTGCTGTTGTTCTGGCCTTAGGCATAACCTACTGGCTCATCAGCAGAAAGGCCTGATCATAATTTGCGTGTGCTTAGCTACTAGAAAGTTGTATATTTATTTTGTACCTATTTTTGGAGAAACAAATTGAACGGTTTTGCTGATGCTGAACAGATCGCTCTTATGGCAATAGCGTTGGCTATAGGTCTTCTGATTGGAGTTGAGCGAGGCTGGAAATTTCGTGAAGCAAAAGAAGGGCAACGGATTGCGGGCCTGCGAACATATGGTCTCACTGGGCTTCTGGGGGGTGGGGCTGGACTGCTTTCACAATACCTTGGTGCCACAGCATTTGGTTTTGTTTTTCTGGGATTCGCTGTCACCGTGACAGTCGCCTATGCGATGCAGCGCAACGTGAGTGAAGATGCCAGTATTACCAGTCTCGTAACAATATTGCTCACCTTTATATTGGGGGCGTTGGCGACACTGGAGCATGTAAATCTCGCTGCGTCTGTCGCTGTTGTGACGGCTATATTGTTACGATATAAAGCGGTGTTACATGGCTGGTTAAAAAAGTTAGAAAAAAAGGAATTGCATGCCGCCTTGCAGCTTCTATTGATCTCCATCGTTCTTCTACCTATCCTCCCCGACCATGGTTATGGCCCCTGGCAGGCTTTAAACCCCTATGAGATCTGGTGGATGGTTGTTCTTATTGCAGGTATTTCGTTCAGCGGTTATTTTGCGATGAAGATAGCTGGGCCAAGAAGAGGCGTCATATTGACAGCACTTGCAGCAGGCATGGCATCATCTACCGCGTTGACATTGCATTATGCGCGGCTATCTCAAAAACATAAAAACATGAAAAATCTGCTGGCTGCGGGTATTTTGCTTGCCTGTGGCACCATGTTTCCTCGCATCGTGCTGGTTTCCAGCCTTATCAATCCGGCACTGTTTAGTAAACTTGTTGTTCCAATGTCAATAATGACCGTTGTGGTCTTGTTATCATCGCTTGTAATCTGGCATAAAAAAGCGGATCAAGCACCCGGTGAGCTGACTCATTTGATTAATCCACTGGAGCTGAAATCAGCGCTATTTTTCGGCGCGCTATTGATACTGGTCATCTTACTAGGCAAGGCGGCGATCGATTATTTCGGTGAGGCCGGTATTTATATACTGGCGATGGTATCGGGTATAGCCGATGTTGATCCAATTAATCTAACGCTGTCCAGAATGAGCACCGTAGATTTATCATTGGATCTGGCGGTTATGGGAATCGTGATTGCTGCTTCGTCGAATACTCTGGTCAAAGCATTGCTAGCCACATTTATCGGTGGCCCCGGAATAGGCGTGAGAGTTCTGCTGCCATTGTTGGTGGCATCTACAGTTGGGCTTACTACGGCCTGGCTGATGTGATTGGCGCCCTAATATCTTGTTCAATTTTTGTATCGGCGTACTTAATACTATTGCAGAAAAATCACTTCGACCATGTCAGAACAATTCTCTCGTAAAAAACAACCTTAATCTGTTGTTATTCATAAATACCTCACAAACTTCACGTTAACTTAATCGTCTAAAGTAACCGATGTCACAAATCCCGGTGGGCAAAACCATTTCATCCAGTTTATTTTGATGCTCTATTTCTATTTTTTTCTGAAGATCTACAAGTGCCAACGCCGTTTCGAACAACTTCATGTTAGGTGGTATTTCATCAATCACCTCGACTACAGTAAGACAGGCCTGATTATTTTCTGCCAACTTGACTGCATGTTCCAGTGCAACATTATTTTCTAGTTCAGTACTAACAGAACAAAGGATATTTTAGAACCGCTGCATATCACTAAACTCCAATTGAGATAATCATCTTACGTTTATTTTAAAATTACAGAGCACATTGCCGCCAATTATTTAATTCACTCTGAGCGCCGCACAAAATACTTTTCCACTTCTACCAAAAACAATACCGATGACGCAACGAGTAATATGCGAAGCCACATATCGAAGTCGATAGCTGTTGTACCAAATAAAGATTGCATCGGTCCGAGGTAAGTAAACCCTAACTGCAAAATAACAAGCACGAAGATCGCTATCAACACATAGCGGTTGCCCATTAATCCCTCCCAATTAAATATTGACGCGGTAATATACCGGGAATTAAATAAATAAAATATTTCAAATACCACCAATGTGTTTACCGCGACCGTACGTGCATGTTCTATACTCATGCCGCGTTCAATCTCCCAAATAAAAAGACCGAATGTTCCACTCATCAAAATAACGGAAACAAAGGCAACACGCCAAATTAAATGCGGCGTCAGCATCGGTTCATGAGCATTACGGGGTGGACGTTGCATGACATTTTTTTCAGGTGGTTCAAACGCCAGTGATAGAGCCAATGTAACTGCCGTCACCATATTGACCCAGAGAATCTGCACAGGCAGTAAGGGTAGCTGCTCAAAACCAAGCAATATAGCCGCCAGAATAATCAGCGCTTCACCGCCGTTAGTTGGCAGAATAAAAAGCACCGCCTTTTTGAGATTGTCATATACCGTGCGCCCCTCTTCTACCGCATGCGCAATGGAGGCAAAGTTATCATCCGCCAGCACCATTTCAGCAGCCTCTTTTGCCGCTTCTGTGCCGTTGTGTCCCATCGCAGTCCCGACGTCCGCGCGCTTCAAGGCCGGCGCATCATTCACACCATCCCCGGTCATGGCGACGATTAAACCCTGCTCCTGCATCAGTCTGACTAACAGCAATTTATGCTCGGGATTTACACGTGCATACACATCAACATCCTGTACGCGTTGTTGCAACTGCTCCTCATTCATTAAATCCAGGTCCTGACCGGTGAGCACATCCTGAGTATTAACAATCATCAGTTGCTGGGCAATCGCTCGGGCCGTGGCCGCATGATCGCCGGTAATCATTTTTACTCGAACACCGGCCTCACCACAGGTTTTAATAGCCTCTATCGCCTCCTCACGGGGCGGATCAATCAAGCCAAACATGCCCAGCATAATTAACCCGTTGTCTACATCACTAAACTTCAGCTCCATTTGTTCATCGCTTACCGGCTTGACGGCGATGGCTAAAACTCGCTGGCCAAGTTGAGCCATTTCTTCAATGCGGCTTAGCCAGTCATCTCTATCAATGGGCTGATCACCCTCTGCTGTTTTCTGCAGAGAACACATTTCCAATAATCGCTCAGGTGCCCCCTTGAGAAAAATAAAGGCATCACCCAAATGGCTATGGTGAAGTGTCGCCATAAAGCGATGCTCTGATTCAAACGGAATGAGGTCGGTGCGGGGATATTGTTTAACTTCTGTTTCAATATCTAACCCCGCTTTCAAACCAGATACTAACAAGGCCCCTTCCATAGGATCACCATGAACAAGCCAGTCACTACCTTTATGTTCCAGAGATGCATCATTACAAAGCACGGCGGCTCGAATAGCGTCTTGCAACAATGGCTTATCTTCCGCATGCACATTGGTGCCCGACTGGGATATAACCCCATGAGGATCATAACCCGTACCACTCAGTTCAAATAAACTACCCGCGACAGTAATCATTCGAACCGTCATTTCATTGCGCGTCAGGGTGCCGGTTTTATCCGAACAGATCACATTCACGGCACCCAGCGTTTCTACAGCAGGCAGCCTGCGGATAATGGCATTTCTTCCCGCCATACGCTGCACACCTATCGCCAGAGTGATCGTCATAATAGCGGGCAAGCCTTCCGGAATCGCCGCCACCGCAAGACTGACGGCCGCGAGAAACATGTCAGCGAAGGCATAATCACGAACGAAAGAACCAAAAACAAAAGTAATGACCGCAATCGCTAAAATAGCCAATGTAAGCCAGCGACCAAACTGGGACATTTGACGTAGTAGTGGGGTAGTCAGTGACTCAACATCTGCGACCAGTGAACTAATATGGCCTATCTCAGTTTGTGCACCCGTTGCAACGACGACACCCGCCGCCTGACCATGCGTCACCAGTGTGCCCGAAAAAGCGAGGCATAAACGGTCACCAATCATCGATTCCTGTGCAACAGGCTGGGTGATTTTTTCTACCGCAATCGATTCGCCTGTCAGCGCCGATTCCTGTATCTGAAGGCCCTTAACCCGGAATAACCTGAGGTCTGCCGGCACTTTATCGCCGGATTGCAACATGACCACATCACCCGGCACCAGCTCTTTAGCCGGTATCGTCAGCTGTCTCTCATCACGTAACACCATCGCATTGGGGGACAACATTTGACGTATGGCTTGCAGAGCATTTTCCGCCTTACCTTCTTGCAGAAACCCAATAATGGCATTAATAAAGACGACACCCAGAATCACACTGGCATCAATCCAATGCCCGAGCATAGCTGTGACAGCGCTCGCCACAATTAACACATAGATGAGCATATTATGAAACTGGTAGAAGAACCGCTGCAGTGGACCGCGTGTTTTTGTATCTGGAAGCTGATTTGGGCCGTATTTGCCTAGCCTGTTGTCGGCCTCTTCTTTCGATAGCCCGTTTGAACTGGTTTCGAAAGTTTCAAATATTGTTTCTGTACTTTCAGTATGCCAATGGCTGGATGCCGATGTTTGATCATCCGCTTTATTTCTGTGCTCTGTAAGCTCACTAAGTGAGCGGCGAACAAACTTCACAACCACGACGACCAAAATGGCCAGCACGGTAAAGCCTGTCAACCATTCAAAAGCGCTTAGATCAAACTGCCACACAAAATCATTTTTCATCGCTCACTCTCTTAGATGTAGTGAATGGTAGATGTAGTGAATGGCTCATATTAACATACACAATTTAGCCACGTATGCGTCAAGATCAATAGACTTACAACATACCCAACAACCACAGTTAAAATTAACTTAGTGTGAAAGCACCTCACTTATCACCGACGCCTTTAGCTTCTTTAAACTTTATGTATAACCATTTCAACCCATGGACCAAACACCAAAGAAATCGATTAAACGGCTTTGTTAAAATAGTTTACACAAAAATTTTTAAAGTTTTTTATAAGCACTGAATTATAGCGATTTGCAGTATAAACAATTGATAATTTTATTGTGCTTTGATCATAAACACTTAACACATACTTCGGTAAAACCTGTATTAAGTTTCTTTGCTGTATTTCTTTTTGACAATTCACTAAGGGCAACTCAGCTATACCCAGACCATTTTCTGCGGCAAGCTTTATAGCCGCATAATGATTCAGTGAAAGTGACTCGTTAATATCAATGACGGTTTTTTTATTATTTTTAACAAATACCCACTGCGCATCATCATGCCAGTTAGTAGCGCAAATAATTTGCTGATCACTTAAATCACCGGGTTTAACGGGTGTGCGTTTATTTTTTAAATATGCTGGGCTAGCGACTAGAACATGTTGATACTCAATTAAACAATGCGCAATACAATTACTATCTTTTAAATCTCCAACTCGCAATGCCACATCAATTCCATCCTCAACAAACTTCAGATTTGCAGCCGTTACAATTACTTTTAAAACCACATTAGGATTATTTTTTTTAAACTCCGACAAGCAAGGGATAATTAAACTTTCTTCTAAACCCGGTGGAACAGAAATTCTCAACACGCCATCGTCACTTTCATTTCTATCTTTTAAATCAATTCTTGCGTCATTTAATAAGCATATAGCTGGCTTGATTTTTTCATAAAAAGCTCGTCCCTTTTCAGTTAAGCGAAGAGTGCGAGTCGTACGCTCCAATAATTGAATATTTAAACTCTTTTCCAGTTCTGAAACTTTGCGGCTAATTGACGAGGTTGGCACACCACTTTTAATCGAGGCTTTTGAAAAGCTTTTACACTCTACAACACAGGCAAACAAAGCCATTGCGTTAAAATCATCCATTTTTTCTTTATCCCATATTTGATAAAGTAATTTTCATTATATGCCTTTATCCCGCTATAGCAACAATATAAAATCCAATAAAACATAAAGGAGCACACTATGAAAAACAAAGCATTTCAACGAACTGTACTATTAACACTGGGTATTTGCAGCACATTTGGCTTCAACACTACGGCAATAGCAGAAGAAAAATATGAAAACTTTTCCTGGGTTTCCCCAAACAACTGGGAGGGCGCTGTCTTTGATGTACCAACATGGTTCGCAAAGGACATGATGTATAGTGGCAGAGAAGTGATTCGTTTTCACGACGGGTTTTATGACGCACAATCCATTGGTTTTTGGACTTATGCATTTGCACTTTTAATTGAGCAAACCAAAACCCCCAGCACAGAAGACTTAAAAGAAGAAACTAAACGCTATTTCGTAGGACTGGTACGTGACTTAGGAGATTATAAACAAGTCAACTATCCCACCAGTAAGATAACAGTCACTGAAAAATCAAACTGGGTGACGTCCAAAAATAATCAGCAACGTAGTCAATTATTTTTATTACAAAGTTATGATTCCTTTACCACCGGAAAACCCATTAGCCTTAATGTAAAAATAACAACCTGGTTATGCTCCGATCAGCATCGGGCCATTCATTATGCCATTTCGCCCCACAACCTTAAGCATCAAATTTGGAATGAATTAAACCATGAGATTGAGGCTTTAAAATGCAGTTGATCAATAATCAAATAATAATACTCAAAAAAGCAACCACTCGGTTGCCTTTTTGAGGTCTGGGCACTATCCCAAAACCAGCCAGCATTACCCGTCAACATTACCCGTCAACATTAACAGTGTAGAACAAAACTACAGGCTAATGAAACTTAGGGCCGTGACAACTGATACGGTTTTAAATAAATTTAATCTGGAGAGCGACATACTCAACCCTTAGCTCTTGACCTTACCACTAAGCTCACGCGAAAACAGCACCATTAAATCACCTTTCCAGTTTACTCTACCAGTTCACTTTACCGTCTCATTTGAATAAACTTAATTTAACAACTCTTTCAACCGGTCAGCGCTTTTTTGAATCCACGCGTCATCTATTTCGACAGTATTTCGTGACACATTTCCTCGATGGAACTGAATTGCCCTTTCTTTAAATACCTGGGCTTTTTTATTTAGCACAACATCGTATTGTTGTTGTTCGTATTCATTTAAATTATCTGGATATGCCGAATGCATAATCGCCTGGCTCATGTTCATATTTAGCTCTGCTATGCGAAAGGTCGCAACACTTATTACGGGTTTCACCTTATAGGATGCAGCCTCTTTATAGGCATTTGACACGTCATTTAATAAATTCGTTTTAGTTTTTAAATTCTCATTAATGGGCATTTTTAAACTAGCATTACGATAACCCTCCTGCAACGACTCGGCCAACACAAGACGCGCTTTTGCTGCCAGGTAACGTGTTTGCCTTGTTCGAAGTTTACCCCCTTTGGCATCAGCATTAACCAGATCCACACGCCACTGTGTCGCCAGTAACGGTTCCCCCGTGCGATCAAAAATCTCTATTAAATGCTGACGCGCTTCAATAGAACGTTGTAATGGAAAAGCAAAGCGTTCTATAAAGCTGGAGTAAAGTTTGATAGCCTGCTTATAATTACCGCTCATTTCAGACAATTCAGCGGCCAGCCACAGCGCATCATTTTGATGGTTGGATGCATCATTATCATAAGAAACCTGCTGGAGCTCGTGTATAGCCTTTTCAAACTGATTCGTTTGCAAATAAATCAAAGCCCGTTTTTTGGTGATTTCGAACCTTAACCTGGGCTTCGTAACATGATTTCGTAATGATTCAAATGCAATAGCCGCTTGCCGCCATTCTCGTTTACCGAACAATTTAAATGCCGCATCATAATCGCCGACAACATATTCATTTGTTAACAATTGCATTTTAATATTTTTCGTTTTGGCATAATCAGGAAATACCTTAACGAATCGCCGAGCACTATCTATCAATAACTTATAGTGGTATTTTTTCTCAAACCCCGACAGTTCAACTTGTCGTTTTTCATGCACTAATAACGCTGCATAGGCTGCTTGTGCGGATTTTTTATGCGCCTTATAATCATAAGCCAGATGTTCGAACTGCATGGCTGACATTTCATAGCGTTTATTATTACGTAATGATTGCGCTAATTGAAATCCGACATCCCAGGCATTTTCATCATCCGAAAACGAATTCAAAAACACCCTGCACCATCGCTGAGATTGGCGAGACTCAGCTGAAGACTGAATACTATTTTTTTCTGCACGATAATACTCAATCAATTTCAGTAAATTTTCTTTTAGCCTTAATAAAGGTACCGATATTATAACTTGTGAATGCAACCCCCAATACACATGCTGAGCACCATAACGAAGAACGAAATCTTTTCTTGCCTGCAATAACTCATCATCAAAACCGCCGTCACGATACAACTCAATTACCCTTAATAAAAACACCGGCGATTGTATATGCAGCTCATTTAACTCGACAAACAATTGATATGTTTTAACCGCGTCACTTATTTTATTGGATTGCTGATAAAACTCAGCCAGTGATAAAAATACATGATATTCATTCTGGCGCTTTTGTTTTTTTGAAAAATAATGTTGCGCACTGACTGGCCCGGCCTGACTATCAAAGCTCAGATTAATCGCATGCATGATTTTTTCTACAAATGCTTTTTCTGTTGAATTCATATTTTTAAAAATTAGACCACCGTCACGGGAATGGATATCCAGCAAATGCATAAAAGAGTTAAGTGCCAAATCATAGTGTGCCTGTTTATATTGCGACCACCCCTGTTGATACACCGCTCGCTCATAATAAACTGAATTCCTAAAAGCAATCACCTCTTTATAAACTTGCTCAGCCGCTGCAAACCTGCGCTGCGCATACAACACATTAGCCTTTCGAAATTGTACTTCGTCTAAATATATCACTGCGGGGTAGAGTGACACCAGTTTATCTAAAGCACTTATTGCTGCATCATTGATCGCCAGTGTTTGATAAACTTTAGATAAATCAAATAGCATTTTGTCATGTGTTTTCAGCGGATAATTTTCGACCAGTGAATCAAACAAAGTTTCAATTGCGCTGAGTGGTATTTTTTTTGCAGGCTGAAATTTCAATTTTAAAGCGCTAATTGTTTGCAAGCCTTCCCGACGCATCGTTTCATCTGGCAATGTTTCTAACAAACTCAGAAATACTGTCGGATCGATAGTGTCTCTATTTTTCTGTGATATTTTTTGTGTGTCAATTATCTGCTGATTAGTGTTTCCTTCTCGCACATGTTGATTGCAGGACAACAGCAATAAGCTGCTTAATAGAAAGCCGATTAGTTTAAATTTCATATTATAGTTTTTTGCTGTGCTGGCCGATGTAAATGCACACATAAGCCTCCCAAAGAAGAAGAGTCCAGCAATTCAATCTCCATATAATGCAACTCTGCAACCCGCTTTACAATGGATAAACCAATACCGCTACCCGAATGTGTATTGCCCTGCACTTTTTTAAAACGCCGCATCACTTCCTGGCGTTGTTCTTTGGGTATACCGGGGCCACTATCATGCAAATAAATATCAATATCACCACTATGCGTTTTTAACTCCAGCAGAATTTCTCCCCCCGCTGGAGTGTAAGTCACCGCATTGCTCAGCAGGTTACGCAACATAGCCTCCATTGGGTAAACATAGGATTGCATAAAAACATTTTCATCTCCCACAAAACTAATGGTTTGATTTTTATCATTCACGAGGGGATATATTTCTGCAATTTGATTCACACATAATTCATGCATATTCTCTCGGCT